>Ga0070738_10003668_pt1 | contig 19666 bp, 19 predicted proteins | sample Coa_R2_2_FD_66446 | JGI IMG/M metagenome (GOLD analysis project Ga0070738, IMG submission 66446) | Surface soil microbial communities from Centralia Pennsylvania, which are recovering from an underground coalmine fire - Coalmine... | ecosystem: Environmental > Terrestrial > Soil > Unclassified ... | reverse complement strand
ACTCGATAGGTATCACTCCCACACAGAAAAATGCTCCAGTTGCAGCACTGCCTTAGGTAATCTGCAACGACTGCAGATGGGGGTTGCTGTGATTACAGCGCTAGCTTGGGCACTACTCCCCTTGTTGCTGTACATTTACCCTCAAGCAGGTATCACCACCATTACCATTTCAATCTTGGCTGTGATCAGTGGTGGTGGGATTTGGTTTGGTTTGGGTACTTTAGAGCGACAGTTTTACCAAGGACGGAAAGTCCCGCCGAGAAATCTGTTTGAGAAAAAGTAGAGGACGGGAAGTTAGTTGAGGCGCGCATTCCTCTCGAGTGGCGATCATCTATGATTGCCACCTCATCACCCAAGTTTTCCACAATTGAAAGATAAGATTTAGTCTGGATTAAATTCGAGGTTACAGATTTCCAAACACTAGCCACCCTCTTGTCATGCTTGGGGGTGGTTTTTGTCATCTGAGCCTCCTCATTTTCTCAGAATTAAGAAATAAAATATTTATTTGGTTCAGTTCAACCACGTAGACGTATTTCTGCCAGCCTCTTGCACCACAGGGCTGGCTTTTGTTTCCCATTACCTAAGTTTTCCACACTTGAGAAATAAGATGTATTGATTAGATTCTTTTGTTTAGGACTCAATTGGCTGCCACCCTATTCACTCTGGGGGTGGCTTTTATTTTTTGTGGTGAAGCTCCTAATTTTTTCAGAATTGAGAAATAAGATCTTGATTAGATTAACTACTCTACTGCAGCCACCCTCAATTTATATGGGGGTGGTTTTACTACCATAGAGGTAGGAAAACTCAGAATTTGCCCAATGCCTATAGTGATAGATTTTAAAATCTATGCTAAATTCTTCGATGTGGATATCCTCATATTGAAAAGCCACTGTTAAAGCATCAGTTGTCACTCTGATAGCTTTGAACATGTGAATTTAGGGTATTAGCTTGTCACTCTAATACTCTTCACTCAATTAATGAGGGTATCAGCCGAACTCTGATACCCTTTTGCCAGTTAGACATAACATCAAAGGTCTTACTAGTCAACATTCCTGCCTTCTCGGATCAGTTTTTACTTATGGGCAATTCGCTTTTCTAAATAGCGATCGCTCCAAAGTCTCAAGCATGTCTGCTCGATTCTAGAGGGACTTGAAATCAGTTGGTGTTGAATTTATGCTTTTTGCTCACAAGATCCTCACATTCTTTTTGTATGCTGAACGTAAAGCTAATTGCATCATCTTTAATATCGCTGACAATAACTCAGCCGTAAAAATGAATACATAACAAACAGCTTTTGTATAGCCCAGTGGGTAATGTTGCAAAAACTGAGGAAGGTCTGGTAAATATACTTATTTAAATAATTCGGAATCGAGTTCTGTAAGTTTTTGCAATACAACTCCAAATTATGACAATACATTATTCAACAGGACAATTATATAGAATACTGCAAAATTTTCAACATCAAAGAGTTAGCGGAGTTTATTATATAGATATTATTACAAATTCCTTAAATACAAGTAAAAAATCGAGGTCTCGTGTTCTTATATTGCAAGAAGGCCAAGTCGTTTATGGTGGCTTAAAATTTATTGATAATCAATATTTCGCTAGAAGAATTGGAACCCAGTTAAATCATGTTTGGGTTGACAGTGCTATCAAATTTGCAGTCCAAAAATTACAAAAATCATCATCTTTTAAAGAGCTTTTAGATATTATTGTCCGGATACGAGCTTTCAAATGGGAAGATATCGAAAATATTGTCCATACTCAAGTTGTTCAAGTGCTAGAGTTCGCACTGCCTTATCCTGGACAGCTACGTGTAGATTCGACTGTAGAGTGTGATCTAAGTTATGGCAAAGACAATCACGCTCTGGATTGGTTGAAACTTATGCAGGATGTCTCGCATCGTCAACAAGAATGGACTACACGTTTTCCTGGGGGTTCTTACATAGATGTGGTTCCTCATCTGCCATCACTGGGACTGCAAGTAGTCACTGAGAGTTCGATACGTCAGCACTTAGAACAGTGGGTGGATGGCAAGCGATCGCTTGTTGATATTGCCGAGGCATTAGACAAAGATCCTTTGAAATTGGTAGATACATATATTGCATGGGCTAAGTCAGGCTGGATTGTATTGAAGGAAGATACCTCTCAAACTCAAGCTGTTCCCACGACAAAAACCCAGAAAAATCCAATTGTTCTGAGTGTTGATGACAGTATTATCGTACAGACGATGATTCAAGAGACTTTAGGCGATCGCTATCAGTTGATATTGGCAAATAATGCTATGGATGCATTGAAGGCAATCAAAGCCAATCCGATTGATCTACTGCTTTTGGATGTCACTATGCCAGGAATTGATGGCTTAGAATTTTGCCGTATAATTCGCGGAATTCCCAAGTATAGAAAACTGCCTGTTGTTATGCTAACGGCACGAAATAAATTCTCTGACAAACTCAAAGGTCAAATTGCAGGTGCAACGCATTATTTGACAAAACCATTTGAACCTAAGCAGTTGCTCGATTTTGTAGAGAAATGTATTGATTTGGAGAAAGAGAAACAAAAATATGGTGATAGCTAAAAATAGCTTTTCTTTAAACAACAAAACATAAAAATCTTTCTCTCCTAGTCTTTAGTTCTTAACCCTATTTTCAAAAAAAGACTGCTCTTTTGAGACAGAACAGTGGAACATGATTATATAAGAAAACATTAAATAATAGGCAAGTATCTACTTAATATATCCTTTAAAAAATCTTTAATAATTCTTTAAGAACTTTTGGCAAAAATAAATTTGAAATTTAATTTTTTATGACAAAAAATCTAGTAATTTACACTGTATTAGCTGATATTTTTATGTTCGATATTCAACAATCTCTAGCTCCGAGCAAACCCTATGGCAAACAAGCAATACCTGACATTTCGCCTGTATGATTTGCAATATGGGATAGAGTCAGTGCTTGTCCAGGAAATCTTTCCTCTGCCGGAACTGACAACCATAGCCGAAGCCTCTGCCGAGGTTATCGGAATTCTTGATTGGCAAAGACAAATTGTGCCTGTGATGCATCTTGGTGTTCTTGAGGGACATCCTGTACAACATTGCCATCTCAGCGATTATGTTATTATTGTTCAGTGGGAAGGCTTGCAAATTGGTATAGTAGTTACCCAAGTCAACGAGTTACTCGATCTAGATACTGAAGACCTAGCAACAGAGTCGTTCTCAGAATTACCTAGTCATATCAACACCATGTTTATTCATGGAGTTGCCACAGTAAATTCAGAAATGATTGTACTGCTGAGTTTGGAGAGATTATTCCACCAAGAAGCTTTGCTGAACTTGATTTGGGATGCCCAAATGCAGACCAATATCAACCAAGCAGAATCGGAATTATCCCAGACAAGCTTCTACGATCTCTATTGCTCTGGTATAACTCCAAAAGAAAGGGCTATTTTCCGACAACGGGCGAAGAGTATCAGACAGCCTATCGACAAATTAGAAGTTACCAAACCCATATCCCTAATGGTAATTCGCTTTGGTAACCAATACTTTGGAGTGAATCTAGAACTGGTGCAAGAGATCGCCTATATTCGCAATTTGGTACCGATTCCTTATAGTCCAAAACATATTCTTGGTTACATACAGTTGCGAGGGGAAATCATCACTTTAGTTGATATTCGGCATATTTTGCATTTACCGATCACTCCAGTCACTATTGGTGCTATGGCTGTGGTTGTTCAGATGAATAATATTGTTGTCGCCATACTCGTAGATGAAGTATTGGAATTGAGTTACATCAATTCTGCAGACCTCAAACCTTTACCAACTACCACATCTACTACTAACAAACTTTACTTGCAAGGAATAGCTCCCTTTCAAGAAAAGGTATTGATTGTTCTAAATCTAGCCAAAATTTTTATAGAGGGTGAGTTAGCTGTAAGGAAATAAGTTCAATGACTGCCCAAATAGTAATAAAGCCGTTTGCTTATAGGAAATGACATGAAAAGAAAACAGCAAATACTTGTGACATTAAAGCTCAGATACCAGATATTGCTTGGATATGCTGCTGTCATCACTGTATTAATTGGATTAAGCGTGTTTTCTTTTAGAAACACCTTGTTTGTTAGCAGAACAGTGAAAAAAAATCAGATTTCTCAGAATATTGTCATAGCATTAGATGATGCCACTCTGGGTATATCGCAAGCAGAACGAGCAGTACGTGGCTACATGCTAACGGCAAGTGAGACTTTTATCAAAGATTACCAAACAGGTATTGACAACTATCACACTTCGATCCAAAAAATGGAAGCAGCAACTCAAACCTCGCAACTCAAAGAAAAGGTAAAACAATTGCGTGCTATTGGCGAGGAATTTGAGAAAGTTGACCGCCACCTGATTGAATTAGTACAAAGCGGCAAGCAAGCAGAAGCAGTACAACTATTCCAAACATCTCGTACTCAGCAACTGCTGAAAGATTTTGAAGCCTTGCAAAACTATTTGGACGAAGAGCAAGATAAAGAACTTGAAGAAACAACTCTTCATGCAATAAATCTTACCAAACAACAAGAACTCTTATCCTGGTCTGGCGCACTTATAGCGATCGCAATTTGCCTGGGAATTGCTTATTTGATTTCCTCAAAAATTTCTCGAATTCTAGAAGAAGTTGCAACAAAGGTGATGACTTCTTCTTTTGAGATTGGAAAGACTGTCAATAACCAGGAGACTATCATATTAAAACAATCTGCGTCAGTGGATGAAACAACTGGCATTATTGAAGGAGTGGGGGGTTCTGCAATTCAATCGGCTCAACAAGCTGAGGCTTCCACAGGAGAAGCAAAACAAGCCTTAGCTCTTGCGGAGGATGGAACTAAAACAGTAGGTCTAACAGTGGAAGGAATTTCAGAACTGAAAGACCAGGTGTTAGTTATCGCCAACCAAATTGTGCAGTTGAGTAAACAGACATCCCAAATTTCTTCAGTTTCTGACCTAGTTGCGGATTTGGCGAACCAAACGAACGTATTAGCGCTGAACGCTGGTGTGGAAGCAGCGCGCGCAGGTGACCAAGGAAGAGGTTTTGCAGTTATAGCTAGCGAAATTCGTAAACTCGCTGACCAGAGTAAGAGGTCTGCTGAAGAGATTCATGCTTTAATTTACCAAGTTCAAGAATCTATTAACTCTGCAGTGATGGTTACTGATGAAGGAACTAAGAAAGCAATACAGGGAATCAAACTAGCAGAAGAAACAGGGGATGTATTTGTCAGTATTACTAATGCCGTTAACAATATGTTCCTGAACAACCAACAAATTGCCATCACTGCCAAACAGCAGGCTGTTGCTGTGCAGCAAGTCGTAGCAGCAATGCATGCTATCAACTTGGGATCACAAGAAACTGCAACTGGTATTACAAATGTCAAAAATGCTACTCAAGAGCTTCAGGATGCAACTCAAAATCTTCAGGTATTGGTATAAAACAGAATACTGTCAACACCCACGGCTTCCAGCAACGCAGTTGTTATGATAGAAAACGAAAAGCTCCGCAATCTTTATAAAGTAGCTAGTGATGACCATATCCAGAAAATTGAAGCTGGATTGCTTCATTTAGAAAAAAATTCCCAAGACCAGGCTAGACTAGAGCAACTACTAAGAGAAATCCACTCTCTCAAAGGCGATTCGCGGATGTTGGGTGTTGACGATGTGGAAACTATCGCTCACCAAATGGAAGAGATCCTAGGATCTGTGCAGCAGGGTGAACAAGTTTTGACATCCCAGGTTTTTGATTGTCTTTATCTGGGATTAGATACAGTCCGTAAAATTGCCAAAGAAGCTATAACTGGAGAACCCACAGGGGTCAGTGTCTTCCATGTTTTAGCTCAGCTCATGGGAGCTAATATGAATGACGATTCATTCGCTCCCATGCATGAAGCTTCTGCTGAAATTGTAGAGCAGCTATCGGCTGATTATGATCCAAAACTGGTTGAGGAGCTAGTCATACCAACAACGGATGAGCTTGTTCCCATCAGTGATGACTATCAAATTGACGCTATACGTGTTGAATCTCAAAAACTCGATCAGTTATTGACTCAAGCGGGTGAACTGGTCGTTACCAAAGGTCAAATTGCAGATTGGCTGGTGGAAATTGACCAAATCATTATGTTGTGGAAAGCATGGAAGCGGGAAGCCTTTGTTAGCCATGTGACATTCAATAAACTAGAACAAAGTTGCCATAGTAACAAACTGCAAGCCATACAAGATTTCTATCAACTCGTGGAAACTCGCCTAGAACAACTAGGAGTTTATTTGAATCAACTTCGAAATAAAACGTTTGATGATATCACCAGGCTAGAATTTGTTACCAATGAACTGCATTCGGAAATTTACTCCCTCCAATTGCTACCATTTTCTGAGATTTTTAATTTCTTTCCTCGCATTGTGCGAGATTTAGCCAAGCAGCAAGGCAAAGAAGTCAACTTCATCATTGAAGGTGGGGAGACAAACCTAGACAAGCGGATTCTAGAAGAAATCAAAGATCCACTCATACACATTCTTCGTAATGCAATAGATCATGGCGTAGAAACGTCCCAAGAACGCCTGCTTCTTGGCAAGTCTGCTACAGCAACCATTTGCCTACGGGTTTATCAGAGTGGCAGCACGGTTACCATCGAAGTATCGGACGATGGGCGTGGTTTGGATGTCGAAGCCATAAAACAGACAGCAATATGCCGTGATATTTGTTCTCGGGAAGAACTGGCAAGAATGTCAACGACAGAAATTCAGGCATTGATTTTTGCACCTGGATTTTCTACGCGCAAAGATGTGACCGAAATTTCCGGTAGAGGGATAGGCCTGGATGTAGTACGTGTCAACGTCGAGCGACTGAAGGGAAATATCCAGGTAGAATTCACACCCGGTCAGGGATGTTTGTTTCGGATCAGACTTAGTAGTAGGCTAGCAAACGCCCATGTCTTAATTATGGAGGTGAACCAAAATCCCTATGCCATACCTGTGGAGTTTGTGGAAAAGGTCTTACTGGTTTCTCCCCAGGAAATCTTTGCAAATGAATTTAGTCAAACAATTCTGTTTGAGGGAGATAATGTCACGGTTGTTTGGCTAGCTGATTTATTAGGTTTGCCTGTTACAGTACCTATATCAACCAAAGCATTGCTGTTTGCTAAAAAAACTATCTCCTGCATTATTTTACGGATAGGTTCAGAACGTTTGGCATTGCTAGTGGACTCTCTGTTAGAAAGACAAGACATTGTCTTGAAACCGCAAAGTCCGTTACTCCAAGGATTGCCTAATATCTCTGGTACCACCATCCTGGGCAATGGAAAAATTTGCTTGGTACTCAATCCAAGCGATTTGTTTAAGTTGGCGAAGAAGACTGCTGTCTCTATCACAATCAAGGAGTTAGCAGCACAAGCACAGGTAAAACAGAAGATTCTCTTAGTCGAAGATTCAATTCCGATTCGTACGCAGATTCAGCAAATTTTAGAAGATGCTGGTTACGATGTCACCTCTGCCGAAGATGGTGAAGACGGTTTCCTAAAACTGAGAGCAGATACTTTCAACGCAGTGATATCAGATGTGCAAATGCCTAATATGGATGGCTTAGAACTCACTGCAAAAATCCGCCAATTGCCAGAATACAAAGATTTGCCTGTCATTCTCGTGACAACCTTGGCATCTGAAGAAAATAAACGCAAGGGTTTAGAAGCTGGAGCAAATGCTTACATTAGTAAGAAGAATTTCCAGCAGAAAGTATTTGTTGATACATTAAGGGGGCTATTACACAATGACAACATCTAAAAGAAAAGTCGTTTTAGTTGAGGACTCTCCCATTGCTTTGGAAATTCTTCAAGGGCTACTAGAGTCGTCACCAGAAGTTGATGTGGTTGGCACTGCGCGGAATGGTGTAGAGGGTCTAGAAGTGATTAACAAAACACATCCAGATGTGGTTTGCACTGACTTATTTATGGAAAATATGGATGGTTTAGAACTGACCCAGCGTGTTATGGCTGAGTCTCCTAGACCAATTTTAGTCATTAGCCATTTTGTGGGGAAAAAAGACTTTGAGAATGTCTTCCGTTTGTTGCAAGCAGGAGCTGTAGATGTTTTCCCTAAACCTACGACAGATGCACCTACTGATTACACAAAAGTCAGAGATGCTTTAATTACCAAGATAAAAATTCTTGCCAATATGAAATTGGACACCAATCGACAAAGACTAAGCACTTGTGTTGAATCACTACCGTCTAGTTCCTTATTAGGAAGCATCCCGCAAGTCACAAATGCTGTTTCTGGTCTCCAAGTTATCGCCATTGGAGCTTCTACAGGTAGCCTTCAAAGTATCCAAAAGATTCTTAGCCAATTGCCAATGAATTTCTCGTTGCCCATCATGTGTACAATGCACATCACTGAAGGCTTTTTGGCAGGATTGGTGAATTGGCTCTCTTGTGAGTGTCCCCTAAAAGTCAAAATTGCTGAGGTTGGGGAAACTCCAGCACCAAGAACAGTTTATTTCGCTCCAGAGAAAAACCATCTAGAATTAGATGTTCACGGCAAATTCATGTATTCAAGGGCTACAGTAACGCAGAAGTATTGTCCCTCTATTACCATTATGTTCAAATCTCTTGCCAGCTATTATGGTAAGACAACTGCCGCAGTGTTATTAAGCGGGCTTGGCACTGATGGTTCGGAAGGCTTGCAAGCAATTTCTCAAGTAGGAGGCATAACTATTGCTCAGCAAGAGACGGGTAGTGCTTTGTTTGGCATGGTAAGACAGGCTCACACTTTAGGTGCTGTTCAACAGATGCTTGGTGTTGAAGAAATTGCTCCGTTCTTACTTAAGACCGTTTCACTATAAATCTGATACATTTGGCAACTCAAGAGATATCTGGTGTACCACGACCCTGTGGTACCCACAGACAAAAACAACGATGCCAACTGTAAATTTTACCAACGCGCTGCTCTACGAATTTGAATAGAGGATTCCAAATGAGAGAACCATAAGCAAACAACCAAACGTCACCTGCAAGCGTTTGGATTCGAGGTCAGAACGTTGTAGTGACAAGACTATATAATTGGACTAACGGCTCTGGTGAACACGTTCTTTGAATGCTTTACCTGCCGAGAAAGCTGGGACACGGGTCGCCGGAATAATCATTTTCTCATTTGTTTTGGGGTTACGACCTTCGCGCGCCTGGCGATCGCGAGCTTCAAAAGATCCAAATCCTACTAGGCTAACTTTATCGCCTTCTGAAACAGTTTCTACAATCGCATCAACTATTGCCGTTAAGATCGCGTCAGCTTCCTTCTTGGTAACAGAAGTTTTTTGGGCGATCATATCCACTAATTCGCCTTTATTCATGAAAAATCCCTATCCTCTTAACACCGTTGGAATTTTAGTGCAATGAATAAAAGTATGCAATAAGTATAGGAGTCTTTTTAAGTAAAAATTTATGAAGTGTGTGATATGCAACGAGGTATAAATGGAAGTACAACATAAAATGTTTGTTTGCACCACTTGCGCTAGTGTGTGGCAGGGTGGAAAAAGAGTTGGTGTCAGTGGTGGGGAAAAATTATTCCAGCAATTGCAAGAATTGAACCAACACAAAGAATTTCAGGAAGGGTTTGTCATTCAGCCAGTGGAATGCATGAGTGCTTGCGATCGCTCTTGTGTGATTTCTTTAGGCGCTGCTGGCAAACACACGTATCTTTTTGGTGATTTATCGCCAGAGTTGTCACCAGAAGAATTAGAGGGTATATTGGAGTGCGCCATTAAGTATAATAACCATCCAGAAGGTTTGCTACCTTGGAAAGAAAGAGTAGAACCTCTCAAAAAAGGAATTTTGGCGAAAATTCCACCTGTATCTGCTGCTACGCTCAGAAATTTCCCACTAGCACAAACTCCCGTTGGGTAAACTAGCCACCTCCTACAGGTAAGTGATGGTCTGTGCTCTATTGAGCACAGCGATTCATTGTAAAGTCATACTAAGTTATTTATATGCTGTACATAGATGGTTCTTATGGGGAAGGTGGAGGGCAAATTCTTCGCACTTCCCTGAGTTTAGCAGCCATTACTGGTCACCCCATCAGCATTTACAATATTCGCGCCGGACGTAAAAAGTCAGGGTTAGCAGCACAGCATTTAACAGCAGTTCGTGCGGCTGCGGCAATTTGTGATGCCAAGGTGCAGGGAGATAAGTTGGGTTCGATGATGCTGGAATTTGCTCCTGGTAGTTCTATACAAGCAGGGAATTATACTTTCGACGTGACTGAAGCACAAGAAGGGGGTTCCGCAGGCGCAACGGCTCTGGTATTGCAGACAGTCCTTTTACCTCTAGCGCTAGCAAGTGGTAACTCCCAGGTGATATTAAGGGGAGGAACCCATGTCCCTTTCAGCCCACCAATGACCTACATTGAGCAAGTGTATTTGCCCATTCTAAAGCGGATGGGTGTACAAGCAGAGGTAAAATTGGGTGCTTGGGGATGGTATCCCCAAGGAGGGGGCGAAGTAGAGTTGTTGGTTAGTGGTGGTAGCAAACTTAATGGTATAAATTTAGTCGAGCGGGGTCAGTTACAACAGGTATGCGGTTTAGCAGTGGTAACAGAACTGCCTTCCCACATTCCCCAACGGATGGCAAGTCGTAGCGAGAATTTGCTACGGGAAGCAGGATTAAAATGTGCAATACAAGCCCTACGTAATAAAGGCATTGCACCAGGAGCAGGTTTATTTCTGAGTGCTGAGTATGAGCATAGTTTAGCGGGGTTTAGTGCTTTAGGACGTTTAGGTTTACCAGCAGAAAAAGTAGCACAGATGGCTTGTGAGGATCTCCTGAAGTTCCATCAAACCCATGCAGCAGTAGATGAGCATTTAGCAGACCAGATCTTGCTACCACTTGCTTTAGCTTCAGAGGAAAGTAAGTATACACTAACCCAAGTCACCACACACTTAACAACAAATGCCTGGGTCATTGAACAATTTGGCTTGGCAAAAGTAACTGTAAATGAAGCTGAAAAGATTGTAAATGTAAAGCCTGAATTTCTAAATTAAGTAACTTGGCAGATTTATTTTGTAGTGCGTTCACGAAGCGTGTGCTTTGCACTCACGTCTCGCTCGCACTACTTATTTCATTCAGGGGATGCTCCCTGCTGAGGTGACTTTGGCAAAGCTTTGGAAGCAAGTATGACTTGAATACCCTTGTTTTGACAATGTTGTGAGAAGACGTCAAGGGAACCATTGCAATTTTTACTAAGAAATCTTTGAAAACCAAGGAAGGCTATCTCATATATGAGTTGTTGACTAAACTCACCGTCGAAATAGCCACCATGAACATTTATGTATCTCGGGAAAGAGAAAAAGTAAGCTAAGCCAAGGCTGATGTAATCTATCCAAAGATTTAATGCACTTTTCCTGCTGGCATAGCTAACAATCCCCTTTTCTTTTCGATTTCTGGATTCTAATTCTATGGAATTTCCTTGAAAATCTACATAGTCTGTACAGTCAAAGTATGTCAAAAAATCTGCGACTGCTTCTTCTGGGAAAATGAACTTTTTCTTTTTATTGCTTAAATTAATAAGTTCCTCAAGTGTTCTATGTTCTAGATTTGAAGCCCGAACTTCAAGATTTTTGTGAGGCTGATTATCTTCACTTGTATGAAGATTAACAATGCCATATTCATCATTCTTAAGTTTTCTGTTGCGAAAGTCAAACTTATTTGTAAAGCGTTTCACTGTTACATTACCAAGCTTATAACTCCTAAAGCGAGTCTTAGCAGGAAAGCTAAAGTAATTTACGGATGTGGAAGCAACGCGTAAAGCCAAATCCGCCTCATTGCTGAACACATAAACTTCTTCACATCGACGAAGCGAAACACGTAAAAAGTTTGCTCTGTCAGATAGAATTGACTCTATGGGAATATCAGGTGCAACTAGAACAAGTCTTCCCAGCTTGAAAACACGACCAATGTTTGAAGGAGGCTCTTTGTTAACTAGATTTTCATGAGGATTTCCTATCGCTTTTGGATCGAATACATCTGAGAGAATACGAATTGTTTGTGTGACTAAATCACATCCTAAACTATGACCAATAAATGATAATCTTATTCTACTTGCATTGATTGGTTCATCTTCAATACTCTTGATGTTCAACAATTGATCTTTTGGGACACTCGCCTGAGCACAGGCTTTCTCAATCACGGCTTGATCAAGTTGCCTGATAAACTCTACCAAATCCATAACACCATAGTTCTGTGCTCTGTAGCGATCGCTCGGATAGGTAGATAATCTTAGTCCAATTAATGTTAACACAACTCCAAAAAACAATACAAATAAAATTATCAGAACCACAAGTAAAGAACTAGAGTTAATAGGAGTCGTAATTGTATGAGTTGCAATTGCACCAATTAAGCAAGCAAAAAGAATTAAAATGAATCTATTAGGGATGAGAGGCAGGAAAGTTTCTGCGTCTCCAATTTTACTTAAGAGGAAGCTTAATATTGATGCTGCAAGAGCAATTGAAATAAAAACTCCTATGAAATTGAATTTACTATTTTGAGTCAGATCTAAAAAAACTGTAACAATACTCAAAACGAGCGTACTAATAAAAATTCCAAGTAATAGACTTGGTAAAGCTTGAAAAGCGATATGAACTTTATCTAAAAACGTGCTTGATTTATTGTTTCCTGCCTCTAGATCATCTTTGACAGGATTTTCTGCAGGCCAACGATACCCAATAAAAACATTATTGGGTATATTAATAATATTAGCGTATTTATATATGTCATTATACCTTTTTTCTGCCTCATATTTTGTAGTTCCATAACCATGGATAGCAATAGTCAGTTGGGGATTGCTACTACTAATTAAATGAGATACTATCTTTTCAATCTCTTTTTCTACAGCTTTCTTATTGGGCTTTTCAGGAGTATCTTCAACATGGATTGTCGCTGTACTGATTAAATAGTAGCCAAGGACCTCTTTAGAAGATGTCTCATCCTCGTCAATGGAAGTAATATCAAATCCTATTGCATCTGGAATTTGAGTTTTATGTACCATATTTTTATGTATTTTTTATCACAATTTTATTCCATGGCAGTCCTATTTGATTTATGAAAATTCCAAACCCCCCCCAAACCTAGTTTCTTGAAGAAACCAGGCCTCTCGACCCTCACAAATCATTTAGAATCACTATATTGTGCTCATCACGTAGATAGCTGACTTTTTGTAGCGTGGAAAGAACCCCTAACTATACCAATTTTTGTTGTACCCGCAACTATCTCTGGATATAACTGCAAGAACTCAGAGGAAGAAAGCGTTCGAGAAGGACTGATAAGACTAGAACCAGCATGCCAAGATCCTTTTCAAGGCTGTGTTACTGAACAAAGTTAAAGAATTTAACCAGATCTTAACCATCGACTGCATGTGATATAGTTATTTTGTATGTCATCCTAAACTAGGAGAAATATTTCGGTGACAGTTTTTGTTTTTAGTATTGACAGGCCTTTCCCTTTTGGTATTTACAAACTTTTCTCCGAAATTCAAATCTCTACACAGTCATAAATTTTGGAGATAATTGATGTCAATTTACGTAGGCAACCTCTCTTACGACGTTACAGAAGCAGATCTCAATGAAGTTTTTGCCGAATATGGCACTGTCAAGCGGGTTCAGGTACCTACTGACCGTGAGACAGGTCGGATGCGAGGCTTTGCTTTTGTAGAAATGGGTTCAGATGCTGAAGAAACTGCTGCCATTGAAGCGCTTGATGGTGCAGAGTGGATGGGTCGTTCCCTGAAAGTAAATAAGGCAAGACCTAAGGAAAGTAAAGGTTCCTTTGGCGGTGGTAACCGTGGAGGATACGGCGGAGGTGGTGGTGGTGGACGTAACCGCTACTAAGCTTTAAATTCGCAAATCTTATCTATAATCTTCAGGCCAGACAATGAGTCTGCCTTTTTTTGTATTTTAGACCGTCTGTACTTTCTTAACAAAGGTAGTTATCAGAGTTCTTAAGCACTGGTTGAGAAATATCCGCCTGCTTACCTGAATTTAGTCGAACTTAGAGGATTTCTGAAAAAATAGTTAGGTAAAATAATAGAGTGAGCAGTGTTTGACTTTACTATGCATGATAGCAATACTATTTTTAGCAACTTAGGATAGGCAAAACACTGAGCAAAATTGTTGAGGAAACGTTAATGCCACGGTCAAAGTCAAACGAAGTTACAACTGAAACGTCTGTACAGGAATTGCCGACTCTGTCTAAGCAGGAATTACCAGAGATTTCAGAAGTTGAAGATACGGGAGCACCTGAAAATTCTCTTGAACCAGTAGAAAATTTCCAGGATATTGATGAAATATTGAACTCACTAAAAACTTTACTGAGTACTGTAGAAAAACTCCAAAAAGTTCGGCAGGAAATAGGTGACATTAAACCCTTACTTGTGCGGATGCTTGATGGAGAACTAGTTGGCGGTGAAGAACTGGAGCAACTCAAAACAGGTATGAGTGGTCTTGTGCGACTGGTTCGTGCTTATAGCGACCATCAGGCTGCGTTGACTAAAGCACAACCAGCTAGAAATGTTTTAGATCAGATTCTGAAGGAGCGTAATGCCACCCCTTCAGCCTAGGTCACGTTTTAAGCAAACTTGACAATCTGAGCAACAATACTAGTAACTAACTTAACTGTATTCAGGATGGCAACTGTATTGTTAACATCTTGCAGTGCAACATCTAAATCGTTTAAACCCTCTTTGAGGTCGGGTTCAAGAGAGTTTAGTTTGCTTGCAATCTTTTCTAAGATTGCATTCTCTAGTTTTACACGATAAACTGTGAATTGCTGTCGTTCTTGAATAAAAGAACTTTTTTTCGCAGGATCGGTTTCTCGTTCCAATGACAACTGAATTTCTGCAGAATTAAGCTGAAGTTCCTTGTTTCTAATGTCATCCAGTAATTCTTCTCTAACTACTTGGAGAGATACTATTGGCTCACTCATGATTTTCACCCTTATCAGTAATAATTATTTGTTGTTTTCAACAAGTGCTATAAACGAATCTATGTCTTGCAAAACATTATTAAGATGTGCAATGCTCAATTTTCCCTGCACAGAGGCTTCATAAATATCTTGAAATTCTCCTAAAGCCGTGCTTGCGCTTTTGACTTCTGCTATCTTCTTATTCATTGAGAGAATTCTATTTCGAGTTTGAATCCATTCATCCTCTTTTGAGATTGGCTCAGATTGAGTTAGTGGTCGGATAACAAGACGTTCCTCCTGCGCAGATTTTATTAACTCAACATCTTGCTGCATTGATTCACCCAGAGCATTTAGCACTTCTTTTTGTATTGTTAGCTCCTGACGAATTGTCTGATTACGTTTTTCTAGTTCTTCTCTAAGAGCACCATGAATTTTAGAATCAATAATGAGACTTGCTCCACCTTTAATAAGACCTTTATTAGCAATTAAGGAACTTTCTTGTAGTTTTTTACCAACTGCATTGAGATTATTGCTAATATCATCAATTGCTGTTTTAGTTTGCTCAGGTGCATCAGAGTTTGCTAACTCTTGCAATTTGGAAAAATAAGATTGCAAAAGTTGGTTATGAATCCGAATGTCATTGAGAATATCCAGTCGTTTCTCATCTAATTGAGAAAGTTTTTCGTAGTTAGCAACTGTTTGATTTGTTATTCTGTCATCTTTTAATAACTGCTCAGAAGTTGCATTAATTCTAATATCACCAGCTTTTAACAGTAGGACGTTGACTGCAGTAGTGTATTTACTTCCAGCCTCTGTAAGTTTTTTGTACTCAGTCGTAGAACGACAGCCGCCTGCTAAAGTTGCTATGACAATAACCAACCCTACTGTCTTAGTAAGATTTTTAATCATAAATATTTAACCTTGAATGCGGATTCAATCGAGAAATTAAGCTTTGTTTTAGAGCAGATAATACCAATTCAAAAAATGTTGGCAGATTACCTACCATAGGATAATCTCGCCTACCAAAGGGAGTCTTTAGGAGGGGTTTTATCCATGTATTACATTTTTTCCAATTAGTATGGTTAGTATGGTTGTTTGACTTTTCTACTTATTCATAGGTAGCAGCTCAAGTAAGTTATGCACTCGTTAAATAAAAATATTGAAAAATTATATAGTAGCTGTTAAATAACACTCAAAAACCCCGACTCTTCACGAAAACGGGGTTTTTTACACTATCTATTCATACAAGCCCTCCCTGTCCTCCTAGTCTCCCTCTTGTCTTCCTGTTTGCCAAATGTATCAGATTTATAGTGAAACGGTATGAGTTATGGATTTGACAAGATGGTTACTACATGCCAGGCTGCAAATATCCTCATGAAAGCTTTTGTAACAACTCTTTGGTTAGCTGTGAAAATGCTTTTGATCCTGCTGATTGGGGAGTGTTTAAAACAACAGGCATAAAACTATCAACTGCTTTAGCAACGTTCACATCAATTGGTATTTGTGTCTGACAAATTTTGACTGTGCCAAAATCTTGTTGAACACGCTGTATCACCTGTTTGTAGTATCTTCCGGTTAGGATATTAGTGTTGGCCATTGTGAAGACAATTCCCAACATTTGTATATCCATCTTAGCTTCATGCTCATGACTTTCTTTTAACTTAGCAATACGTCTTTCTAGCAGCTGAATACCGATCACAGATAAGGGTTCTGGCTTTGCAGGCAGGATATAGAAGTTACTAGTTGCCAAAGCACTACGAGTTAAAAGATTATAGCCAGGTGCACAGTCTAGCAAAATGAAATCATATTCTTCCCGAACTGGTTCGATGATTTTAGATAATAAGACTCTTTCAAAACGATTCCAAATTGTCTCAAAATCCTGTGCTCCTAGAGTAACTGCTTGTTGATGCAGCATTTCAGAAACAACAAATTCATCGTACAGGTCAATGTCTCCTGGTAATAAACTCAGTCCTTGCAGATTACAAATCTTAGGCTCTATGACTTCTTGAATTGATAATGTTTGCTTTTGACCAGGGTTGATAATGTCGTCTATTAGATACCTCAGCGTCCGTCTTTGTTTTCGGCGCTTAGCAAAGTCTAAAGGCGACATGAGGCTGAGTGTAGCACTAATTTGACTATCTAAGTCAAGAACAAGCACCCGCTTGCCATACTCCTTTGCTAAACAGGTCGCCATGTTGACGGTAAGGGTGGTTTTGCCAACACCGCCTTTCATGTTTGCAGTTGCCATCACATATCCCATTGGGTCACGTCCTCTCAGCGCTCAATCGCTTCGAGATTATACCTCAGGCTTCCTCACATCGCCACTAAACTTTTCTACGGATACAGCTTTATCATCATGGCAAGATGACAAAATCTCTGCCATTTCGTCTAATTTTGTTAACTAGTAGCTGAATTAAGTATTAAATCTCATACTATCATAGGATGTTATAAAATGCTTAATAAATGCTGGTGATTGAATTAGTACTTTTGTCAGGGGATTTATGTGACTTTTTTCCCATGTAATTGTCAGCAAAACTTTTAGTATTAAAAGTAAGTATACGCAGAATCAAACCCAACCCACTGTTCTTAGATATGGGCTGGGTATTTCTTTAAGGAAGGGTAGAGGGAAGGGGGACAAGGGGGACAAGGGAGACAAGGGGGAGGGTTTGTCTCATAAGTTTTGTAAAATGGTATAAGCCAAGCTTAATTTGTTGTTGTTGTGTTGAAAGTTTCAACTCCTAATAGGGATTATATGAAATTTCGACCCCCTCGGCACTGATAGCGTGATGTACCGCATTATCAGCCTTAGGTTTCAATCCCTAATAGGGATTAAGTGAAATTTCGACAATACAGCAGTTGCTGTAAAGTTGCGAGCATATTTGTTTCAATCCCTAATAGGGATTAAGTGAAATTTCGACTGGAGTTCAAGTATTACAGCAGGAAGTACCTCTGGGTTTCAATCCCTAATAGGGATTAAGTGAAATTTCGACGCTTCTCCTGTAACCTTTAAATAGCCAAACATTTGTTTCAATCCCTAATAGGGATTAAGTGAAATTTCGACTAAATTATTTGGATTGCTAAAGTCTTGAACTGTCCGTTTCAATCCCTAATAGGGATTAAGTGAAATTTCGACATTATTTATAATGTAAATTATTGAGGTCATATATGTTTCAATCCCTAATAGGGATTAAGTGAAATTTCGACTGCGGGAGTCCAAAAGCCAGTCCATATTAAGTTTTCAACGTTCAGAAGTGCGGATGGCATAATCATAGCATGACAAATTCTAATTGAGTAGGGTGTAAATGGCTGAAATTGGTTTCTGGTAAGGGGTGCGGGTGTGTCCAAGTAGTTTATGCTTGCAAAACCTTGTACCGTATAGGATTCAGCAATTATTTTCTCCACTGCTTTTCCAAGACCTACCCATCCACACCCTAAGCAAAGAAAATTGTGTTATCGCGGGGTTGTTCACCGCCAATACGTTCGACTTTGCCAAAGCAGCAAGCGCACATAAAGTAAAATCGAATACTATCCGTATCAGGCTTAATCAGCCTGTGTAAGCGCGATCGCAATTTGGCATATTGAGTATCAGTGAGTTGGCACTCAAACACACTATACTGCACCCACTGACCATAAGATTTGAGAACTTTGTGAATTTTTGTACGGCGACTATCTTCAGAAATATCGTAGGACACAACAACATTCATCGCAATTTTTCACCTTCAGCACTTACTTCCAAACCAAAGGCGGATACTTCTCGATTTCGCCCATTAAGTATTTTCCCAGCAACCTAGCTTGCAATTCAAACGCTTCTTGATAAGTGCATTTGCGTCCTAGGACTGGATGCTTGAATTCGGATTGCTTTTTCTGAGTGTACAATCGTAAGAACGTTTTTCGTCCTTCATGGGTTAGCGAAACTGCACCGCTTAATGGTTCCGTCACAAAATCCGCAGGAGTCAACAGTCGCTTATTGAGTGTAGATAACACCACTGCATCCACCACCAAGGGACGAAACTCCTCCATCAAATCCAATGCCAGAGAGGGTCTACCATAACGTTCGCAGTGGAGGTCCCTAAGTAGGGATCAAAGCCGACAATGTTGACTGCACCTTGAACATCATGACGTAGCAACGCATAACCAAGGCTCAGTAAGGAATTCACAGGATCAGTGGGTGGACGACGAACGCGGTGAGTAAACTCAAACTCTGGATTGCGAATGAGTTCATTAAAGCAGCCAAAATAAGCTGCACTACCTGCACCTTCCAAACCACGAAGCGAATCAATGCTGTGAGTTGTGTCAATTGGTGCGATCGCCTGTTCAATACGAGTGATATGAGTTGATAAATCTAGATCTGTAGATTCTCGTTGGCGACGGCAAAGGACATTACGATAATTCTTGAGCTTCCCTCGCACAAAACTTTGTACCAGATGGATAGCTTGGGGAGATTCTCCAGCTGCTTGCCATTGTGCTTTGCGAACAAAAATGTTTTTGGTAACCTCAGGCTCTAAGCGTCCTAAATAACGACCATTTTCTGTGAGAAATGTCAATGGAATATGACGCTCTAACAGTTCAGAAATTGTCGCGGGTGAAACAGTGGCGCGTCCTAAAACCACAATACCATCTACCTTTAATAGCGGAACGTCTAAAATAGTCTTTTTGTCAAACCTAACATTGAGACGTTCATCGATTTTGCCAATAAAAGCATCTTCTT
>Ga0070738_10003665_pt1 | contig 19684 bp, 15 predicted proteins | sample Coa_R2_2_FD_66446 | JGI IMG/M metagenome (GOLD analysis project Ga0070738, IMG submission 66446) | Surface soil microbial communities from Centralia Pennsylvania, which are recovering from an underground coalmine fire - Coalmine... | ecosystem: Environmental > Terrestrial > Soil > Unclassified ... | reverse complement strand
GGAAGATAAGCAACTTGCCAACCTTGTTGAAGCGCGAGTTCAGTCATTTGCAGTTCTTCGTTTGATAATAATTTTTTACCTATTCGACCAAGATGAGTGTCAAAACCTCCTATTTCTGTCAAGAATTGGCGGCGTATTGAGTAATTTAAGCCTCTGGGGGTTAAACCCGGATTGTCTATGTAAACTATAGTTTCACCTAAGTCATATGCACCTAAATTGGCAGCTAATCCAGTCGATAGCCAGGGTGGGGGTTGAATTCCATCTGGCCATAACAAGGTCACTTTGCCACCTGCGATCGCGAGTTTAGAGTTGTTTTGATAAGCAGAATATAAAGCTTGTAACCAACCAGGACTAGCTACCGCATCGTCATCTAAATATGCCAAAATTTCACCACAAGCAGCTTTAGCACCAGTGTTGCGAGCAACTGATAAACCGATGACAGGTTCAAAGACATACTTAAGTAGCGGATTTTGGGCTCTTTGTTTTACGACACACTGGGTGCGATCACTCGAGCCATTATCCACAACTATCACTTCAAAGCCATCAGTAAAATTCTGTACCAGAAGGCTATCTATGGCAGCACCCAAATAGGTATCTCGATTATGAGTACAGATAATGGCTGAGATTTGCGTGTTTGGCATGACATTATGATAAAGTTTAGCTTTTGCTGCTATGAGCGCTAATCTATACCAAAAATTTTAACTCACCAACCGAGTATTTTCGGAAATCGGCTTGTTAGCTAGCACGGGCAGAAGCTGCAAGACTTACCTGCTTGAAGCCTACACCAACCCGTTAGGGTGGTGTAGGTAGTTCATGTTTGCTCAATGTGGCTGTGTACAACTACAAGAGTTTCGGCTAGCTGAGTCAAGCGCGTTTCTAGATATTGCTTACGTCCCAAAAGTTGGCGCAGCTTTTGGTATCGTGCGATCGCCATACTGACACTGGCAACTTGCTCTGGAGGACATGGACGTGACCATACTTCACCAGAAGCATCTAAACCACACAGACGGTAGCCAGCACGGGGTGATTGAGAAGATACTTTTGTGCCATTCGCACAAATTTCTTCTACGTAAACCATCAAGCGTTCTACTTCTGCATGGCGCAATGTTGCTGTTGCGCCTGCTTTGGGTTCGGGTTCTTTTTCTTTCGACTCTAGCCAGCCATTGACAATTGGTCCTTCTAGATAAATATCTTGAATTTGCCTGATGATTTTTTGCAGTTCTGCTTGCCAAGATGCAACTTTTTGCTGAATGTCTTGCAAAAGATTCATTGCCAATGCTGGATTAGCCCCATTACGATGGCTAGTGAATTGAGGAGTTTTGAATTTAGGTAGATTGGGAGTTTTTCCTTCTATTTCTTGTGCTGGAAAAGTTTGCACAGAAAGATTGTGAGGAAGTAGTTTCTGTGGTTCTGATTCTTTTGAAACTTCGTTTGACGAGTGTGTAGGTTCATCTACTGTGGATTCTTGTATTCCTACACTAATCCGAAACGATAAAGGGTGCTGAGGGGAACTCATGTGTTCGATGTCAGAAGTCGTGTCACGAGTTCCTAAATCATGTAGAGTCGCCTCAATGCGTTTTAAACCTGCTTTCATAGGAGATTCCGAAAGTTTACTGTAGCTTATAGTGTTTTGTATAGCCGACAGGTTCAAATCCACGGCTACGTTGAACTATGAGAAATCAGGGGTTGTCGATTTTGCTACCCACTCAACAGACGTGGTAGGTGACGTACAATCTATGGGCTAGCTCAGGTGCAAGGAGTCAGTTTTCCCAGTAGTTGCATCAACGATGCAGGTGGTAATTTTATCTATTAAAAGTTATGTAGGGAAAAACCCCATCAGTGAAATCAAAAATTGTCGTGAAAGATTGCAACCCTTATTAATACTAGAATACTCAGGAAACAGTTGTGAGTAAACTCATTTTAGTAACTGGACCGGCTCGATCTGGCAAAAGTGAATGGGCGGAGACTCTGGCAATGCAGTCTCATAAAGCGGTTGTTTATGTGGCAACAGCGAATCTTGAGCCTACGGATGCAGAATGGCAGTTACGCATTCAAAAACACCAACAACGTCGTCCTCAAGACTGGATAACCATAGAGGTACCATATGAATTATCTGCTACCTTGGCTGAGGCAAAGCCAAATACTTGTCTTTTGATTGATTCTTTAGGCACTTGGGTTGCCAATCTTTTAGAACAGGATGAGGTCAGTTGGCAAAATACTGTCCAAGAGTTTTTGGAAACGGTAGAGTTAGTTGCAGCTAGTATGATTTTTGTCGCCGAGGAAACTGGTTGGGGCGTTGTGCCAGCTTATCCTGTAGGGAGAAAGTTCCGCGATCGCTTGGGTTCGTTAGTACGCCATTTGGGTGCCATCTCTCACGATGTTTATTTGATTACTGGTGGTCATGTTCTCAATCTCAGCTTGCTTGGTTCTCCCTTACCCCAACAAGAATAGGTCCGTGAATATTCTTAATTGAATATTCAACATTCAAGATGAAATACCTAGTGTCTAGCATTTAAAATAGGTTTATGGCATCAAAACAAGAAGTTAAACAATACCTGGCTTATTGGTTCCAGCTAGGTAAGGGAGTCGTCTCTAGTAAAGGTGGCGTAACCCTGCGTCCACAAGAGGTGATCAAAAGCGATCGCTACAGTGATGAATTTGAAGAAATTTGGCAAAAAATTACATCTCCACAAGCAGGTGATTGTTATCTAGAAGGGACAACAGAAACTGTGTTAGAACTCATGACACCTGTCTGGGAGATGAATGCATGTGCTCGTTGCTCTTTGCCAGTGCCAGTACGCAATGTGGGAATGCCCCCTGAACTATGTCCTTGCAGCGATCTATCCAACTGGCCTAATACAGAATTACCACCACCGCGATTGCCAGTGAATACTAAAGAGAAACTAACGGCAATTTGCAATCGCCTTTCAGGTAAAGAGGTGGAAAAAACCTGAGCTGATCTACAGCATGTACAGCACAATACAATTACCAGAACCTCAGTTTTTAAAAAACTGGGGTTCTTTGCTAGCTAGCTATCCCATGACAACAGTTTCCCCTTCCCTTGTCCCCCTTGTCCTCCTTGTCTTCCTTGTCCCCCTCATCCCCCTTCCCCCCCTCATCCCCCCAATCAATTAATAATCCGGCGTTGCTGAATCAAAGTATGAATGTGCAATTCACCGATATGTAGAGACGTAGCAATGCTACGTCTCTACAAGGATTTGGATTTTAACTACAAAGATATTACAAACACAATTTAGTATTATTTTGTGGCTTAATAATTTACAATATCTTTATCAACCAAGCATGAGTTTTAAAACTTTAATTTCTGGGTTAATAATTTACAATTTCTTCACTAATGAGTTATAGTTAATTGTGTTATGTAAAAAGGCTTATTTAGTGTATTTTTCAGAAATAAAAAATGCATAATTATGTAACTGTTTCTCCTTAATTTGGTAATGAACTTTACAGAAAGTGGGAATGACTTGTCTAGTAACTTGCCTATATCTTATTAATCAAGCAAGCAGTTGAGGTGCGGAAACAACGCAATCAACTACTCACTCAAAAAACATTCCCAACTCTTTTAAGGAGCAACGATCATGGAATCTAATTTGTTTATCGAATTGTCTGAAGAGCAACAAGAAGTTGTAGCTGGTGGTGCAGATGTAGCTCTTTCTAAGACCAGTTTCTTCAATCTAGCAAAGTCCTTTGGTACTACTAGCAGCTCAGGTCCAAACGGCTCCACCGGATCAACTTATGGTAGCCTTAACGTAACTAAGACAGGTGGTCTCCAGTTTATTGGATTTGGCGTTTAATAGCTAATTCATAAGTCAATGAAGTAGAAGATTATCCTAGAGTACACCCTGAATTTTTATCTTGAATTACCTGTTTAGGGTATGAAATAGATGAGGTTAAGGGGGCTCAATATCTTGACCACTCTGTGGAATTCTACTTCTGTAGTCTATGAGTTTTTGTCTCTAGCTTAGTCAGTTATTAGCTAGATGTGGCCTTAGCTAGTGGGACGCGATCAGTTGATCGCGTCCCATTGCGTAAAACTAGTCTGATACTTCTGATACTTTTTTGTAGTAAACTGTTGTAGCCAACCAAATCACATAGATAAAATTGTGTCTAGCCACATCGAATCGAAAGACTCTGAACTACTAATTGATTTGTCCGAGCAAGAGCAAGAAGGTGTGTGTGGTGGACGTTCTCGCCATTCATCTTCTGATGCGTTTAACTTTTTCTTTCAGCTAACAAATATAAGAAGTGCTTCCAGTAGCTCACTCAATATTTCGCATGGTAGCATCTCTTCTTCGTCGCAATCTGAATACACATTGTCACAAATTACAATTGGTATCAGTTCATTGTATGGAGGGAAAAAGCACAGGTCAGGAGGTTTGAGTCGCAGCGATTTATTTTGGTTACTTGTGTCACTTTTGTAAGTGATAGTGAGACATTAACTTAGCTAAATTTTTAATTTCTACTGATCATAACTTGTGTTAGCTGGAGGTGAAATCTTTAAAATTCACCTCCATTGACCGTTTAGATACTACCAGAGTTGTAGATTACTGCCTACAAATCGGTAATATTTGATAATTGAAAGTGATGATTCTCTAATTATATGGAAATGTAATCAGCACTATAAGTTGCTATTCCGTGTATTTTTCGGAAATTGAAATGGCTTAAATGTGCAATTAGTTTATCCAACTATGGTAGTAAAATTGTCACAAAGCTTTGATGCAATATTCTTTTGCTTTTTATAAGTTGGAAATTAATGCAACACTATACATTTGCATTAATTGCGCAGATGCCTATAAACAACAGGTGCTTTTGAATTAAGTTGCAGAGAAATAAAGACAAGCATTTCTTTATGAAATACGCTCATGTTTTACAATATAGTGAAGAGGATTGCGGTGCTGCTTGTCTAGCTTCTATCGCCAAGTATTATGGAAAGAATTTTACCCTAAATCATATTCGTGAAGTGGTAGGTACTGGACAATTAGGTACAACTTTATTAGGTCTGAAGCGGGGAGCAGAAACACTTGGGTTTAATGCCCGTCCTGTGAAAACCTCACCAGACTTGTTAAACCGGATGAATGAAGCACCTTTACCAGCGATTATTCATTGGAAAGGAAATCACTGGATTGTTCTGTACGGTAAGAAAGGCACAAAATGTGTAGTTGCTGATCCAGCCGTAGGAATTCGCTACCTCTCTAAAGCAGATTTAGAAGAAGGTTGGGCGGATTGGTTGATGCTTTTGCTAGAACCAGACCCCATCCGCTTTTTTAAACAGCAAAGTGATGAAGTTAAAGGCTTTTGGCGTTTTTTTGAGCGCGCTTGGGTCTTCCGCTCCATTTTGGCTCAAGCATTACCCTTAAGTATCATCCTGGGATTACTATCTTTAGCTTCCCCTTTTTTACTGCAACTTCTAACTGATGATGTGCTAGTCCGTGGTGATGTCAAGCTACTAACTAGTGTGGCGATCGCTGTCATAGTCATGAACTTTATTTCTAGTAGCCTTGTATGGGTACAGTCTAGCTTAATTGCTCACTTTGCACAACGTCTGCAATTAGGTCTAGTTCTGGAATTTGGAAGGTCTATTTTGCGATTACCTCTTGCTTACTATGAAGCTCGTCGTAGTGGAGAAATTGTTAGTCGCTTGCAAGACATTGAACAGATCAATCAGTTAGTTGCTTCTGTCGTTGTTAGTCTGCCAAGTAAATTCTTTATTGCGATAATTTCTGTTGGTATCATGGTCTTTTATAGCTGGAAGCTTACTGCAGTAGCAATGTTAGTTTCTGTGTTAATGACCGTATCTACAATAGTATTTCAGCCTTCTTTACAAAGAAAAACTCGTGAGCTTTTAGTTGTAGAAGCAGAAACGCAAGGCGTTTTAGTAGAGACATTTAAAGGTGCACTTACTCTCAAAAGTACTACGGCAGCACCACAATTTTGGGAGGAATTTCAAAGTAGATTTAGTCACCTTGCTAGGCTCACACTCCAGACAATTCAGATCAGTATTATCAACAATACTTTTTCTGAGTTTGTTTCTGCTGTTGGCGGAGTTACTTTACTGTGGTATGGAGGTAACTTAGTCATTAATCCAGCAGAAAAATTGACTATTGGGCAATTGCTTGCCTTTAGTTCAATGAATGCTAATTTTCTAGGATTCATTAGTACTGTCATCAGCTTTGTAGATCAGTTTACTCGAGCAAGAACTGCTACACAACGCCTGAATGAAGTTATAGATGCAACTCCAGAAAACGAGGGAGATGGCAAAAAGCCGTTTGCAGAAATACCAGGAAATTGCGATATTATTTGTGATAAAGTGAGCTTCCATTATGCAGGACGGCTTGAACTTATAGAAAATTTTTCTTTGAAAATACCTGGTGGTAAAATTGTTGCACTCATCGGTAAATCTGGTTGTGGGAAAAGCACACTAGCTAAAATTCTAGCTGGGTTATATCCATTGCAATCTGGCAATATCCGTATTGGACTTTATAACCTAGATGATTTATCTCTTGATTGTCTCAGACAACAGGTCGTGTTAGTGCCTCAAGAAGCTCACTTTTGGAGCCGTTCTATTATTGAAAACTTTCACTTAGGATCGCCCCATTTAACTTTTGAACAAATTGTACAAGCCTGCAAAATTGCAGAAGCTGATGATTTTATTAGCAAATTACCTAACAAGTATCAAACGGTTTTAGGTGAATTTGGTGCGAATATTTCTGGTGGACAACGTCAACGACTAGCACTAGCTCGTGCGATCGCCACAGACCCAGCAGTTCTCATTCTAGATGAATCTACCTCTGGTCTTGATCCTGTGAGCGAAAGCCTTGTATTAGATAACCTTTTTGCTCATCGTCGTGGTAAAACCACGATTTTAATCAGCCATCGTCCCAAAGTTATTAATCGGGCTGATTGGATTGTACTGCTAGATCAGGGTAAGTTAAAGATTCAAGGTTCTATAGAAGATTTACGAGTTCAATCAGGAGAGCATATGGATTTTTTAATGACTTGAAATTAGTTTTTAATTTAAGTTCACAAATAAACAACAACGACTGTAGGGACGAAAGCTTTCGACCCTATAAACCCTTTGGGTGATGCTCATTCCTAACCCTTATCCAGTGCTCAATTCACTGCACTGATTCACTATAAACCATCAAATAACAACTATTAGAAATTATGCTTTACACCGAACGGCAAAAATTTCTACCACCAGTGCAAATTGACGAGTTTCTTCCTCCTATTAGTCCTTGGACATCTTTGGCAGGAATTGCTCTTGTAGGAACTGTTGGTGCTGCATTCAGCCTCGCGTCTACTGTTAAATATAATGTAACACTAAAGACTAGTGCTACAGTGAGGCCCACAGGAGATCTTCGAGTAGTACAACCAGAAATCGATGGAACTATTAAAAATATTCTGGTCAAAGAAAATCAGATCGTCAAGCAAGGAGAACCAATTATTCAACTTGATGATGAGCAGCTGCAAATTAAAAAAAACCAAGTAAAAAGTAGTCTTGATCAAAGCAATATACAACTCATTCAACTATATGCTCAAATCAAAAGTTTAGATGTACAAATTCTTGCTCAAAAGCGAGTTATAGAACAGACAATTTCTTCTGCAAAAGCAGATTTAGCACGGCAGCAACGCGACTATCAAGAGAAACAAGTCACAACTACTACTGACTTGCTCGCTGCAGAAGCAAGTTTGCAAAAGGCGGAGACAGACTTAACAAAAGCTCAAGCAGATCTAGACTTTGCCAAGGTAGATCGCGATCGCTATCAGCAGCTGTCAGAAACTGGAGCTGTTGGTAGACGTGATTTTGAAGAGAAAAAACTAGCTGTTGAGCAGGCAAAAGCAACACTGGCAGGTCAACACAAAGCTATTGACATCGCTAGAACTAAAGTTCAATCAGCCAAGGCTGCTCTTCATCCTAGCCAAGCATCGGTTGAAATGGCTAAAGAACACATTGAACAAGAAATTGCTCAAGGTGAGGCAACGATTGCGACCTTGATCAAAGAAAAACAGTCTTTAATTCAACGGAGAGCTGAAGTTCAAAGTCAAATCAACCAATCTCGAAAAGATCTTCAGCAAATTTATACTCAACTCAGAAGTAGTACTGTTCGTGCGACGAGTGATGGCATTATTCTCAAGCTCAATGTTTACAATCCTGGTCAAGTTGTGCGTACGAGCGAATCTATTGCCCAAATAGTTCCTCAGGATGCGCCTCTAGTTATTAAAGCTATGGTTTCTCCTGCTGAGATTAAAAAAGTTGCAACTGCTGAACAGGTACAACTACGAGTTGATGCCTGTCCTTATCCAGATTATGGTACTCTCAAAGGTGTTGTTCGTGATATTTCTCCTGACGCCATCACAGTTCAAAATAATAATTCAAGTACAGGAACACCTGGTTCTGCAACTGCTAGCGCTAACTATTTTGAAGTGATGGTGCAACCAGAGAGACTTGACTTTGGCCATGGCAAACATCAATGTCATCTTCAAGCCGGAATGTCTGCTACTGCTGAGATTATTTCTAAACAAGAAACAACTCTGCAGTTTTTGCTGAGAAGGGCAAGATTAATATCGGATTTGTAAGCAAGTCAGTGGCAGGCACAGAAGAAAGTGTATTCTTATTTTACAGGGTGGTAACTTAGCTATTTCTTAGATTTTACAGGGTGACTTTTACAGGTATCTCCAAATTAGTCTGTTTTTTCTTTTGTTAGAAAAAAATAAAGTGGTGCGGTGTGATCTACCAATTTTCAACACAAATTATCATCTTGATGATCTACATTATGCTCTTTATGTGGTCCATCAAATCTCACAATAAGACTCAACAAGCATTGCAATGGTGGTTTTTCAGGCAGTCTCTGAAACTCTCGATGGAAGCCGAGAAAATTCGGGATGGGTTATTACAAGAATCTTTCACAATTCGTCGTAATTTGGAATTGTTGCCAGCAGATAATCTAGAGTTGTCAGTGAATAAAGCTCAAGAATGTTTAGAAAAAACTGATAACTTTCACCAATCCTTGGCACAATTGAGCGATCGTCTGTTCCCTTCATACCTTCAAGACAGTTTACCTTTGGCTATTGAGTGTTTGTTAGAACCGTGGCTAACATCTCACCCTGACCTTTATTTCCATATAGATATACCCTCTAATTGGCGGAATGAGCCAGCCGACCGTAGTTTAATAGTATTAAGATCTCTTGAAGAATTACTGAGAATAACTCTACCAGACATTTTAACACAGGTATCAATTTATATCAGTTTAACTAAACTGCGAAATATGGGTCAACTGAAGGTAAAAATCACTTATCCTGATGTAACAGCACTCAACATGTATTCTAACATACCAGAGTTAGGATATCTTTACGAAAGTTTTCGCTTTTTAACGTCGGGAAAATGCTTTTGTCGTAGTCAAGATCTGAGCGCGGCTTGGTATTTTCTTTGGTAATCAGCAGTCACATTCGTGATATAGTCAAAAACCAGGTATATTTAACATCGTGTTTATATCGCTGTATAATTAAATACTAGTTGCAATATGCTTGATAATGAAACAAGCTTTAATAGCCAAGGCGTTGCTGAAAATTCTGGTAATTGATGACCACGAATCAGTTTTGGGTGGAACAATCGAGGTGTTGCGAAAACAGTATCCAGATGCTGAGTTTATAACAGCTCTGACTGCAACGAATGCCCTCGATCAACTGATGAGATCACAAATGGATCTCGTAGTTATGGATCTTTCCATTCCCGAAAGTCTTGGAGAGATGGCACGACCTAATACAGGTCTTCAATTACTTAGATATTTTATGAAAGAATATCCCAATCTAAATCTTGTTGTTCAAAGTGCTCATGTCAGAACACTAGTAAGGATTAAACCTGAGATTGATGCTCATAAAGGAGGCTTTACAGTCGCAGATAAAAGTCTTACTAGTAAAGAAATGCTGACCAGAGTTGATTGGGCATTACAAGGATTAACTCATACAAAAGACATTAAAGGAATTTACTCTGGATTAGAGGTAAGACCAGAATGGCTACAGGTGCTGAATCTCGCATTTTGTGAAGGATTACAAGATAAGATAATTGCAGATCGAATGTGTGTTTCTGAACGCATGGTTCGTCACTACTGGAGCAAACTGCAAGACGCTTTAGAAGTTTATCCAGAAGACGGAAAAAATATTCGAATACAAACTCAAATGCGAGCTAGAGAAGAAGGGTTGATTGACTGATTGACCTCGTTTGATAGATATCAGCATTGCTTGAGAGAGGTTATATCTTGACAAGAGAGAAAAAATATGAATTGGCTATAATAGCATCTATACCTAAGATTCCTCTTTGAGGTTATCGGTACTTGTCAGGGCTAATCTCACAATCTATAGAAATGTAACGGTTATTGGTTGCTATTGAGAGCAACAACCCCAGTTTATTCTACATCTTAAAAGCCTGAAGAAAAATGTATTGATTTTAGAAGAGGCGCAAGGCATTGCGCTCGTACAGTATAGGAGTTAGGAATTAGGAATTGAGAGTTAGTAGTTAGGAGTTAATAAAACAACCAATAATCAACAACGAACCAATGGGTCAGTTTAGTATCTGGAAAAAGAACGAAGAGGAAAGTAAGACTTGGCGTTTGGGTGTATTGCCAGGGATCTCAGTGATTGTTCTAGTTGCTATTGCCAGCACTAGCCTCATACTCACGAGTTATTTTCTGCTCATTTGGGGTTGGTGGGTTCCAGTCATGCCAGCAATAATTGTTTTAGCCTTAAATGGTATAGGACTGACTGCTTTATACCAATACAGCCACGCTTTACACTCTAAAATTAACGCTCGCCAAGTTATCATTGAACGCACCTTTGAAACAATTCATAATGGACCCCTGCAAACTCTTGCTAAAACTTTAAAGTGTGTGCGAGAGCAAAATTTACCACCAGATGAATTATTGAAAGAACTTGAAAAAGAGCTTGAAAAACTAAATTATGAGCTAAGAGGAGTTTATGAATTTCTGCAACGAGAACCACTTACTCAAGAGAATAGCCTCTATTTAGGAAGAGGTATAGAACTGAATGTACAAAACCCGATACACGAAGTTCTTTATCAAGTTTATACTTATACCCTAGAGCGAGACTTTCCTTGCTTTAAAACTCTCCAGGTAAAGATTCGTTCGTTTGAACCAATAGATGATCGGCACTTGAGTACTGAACAAAAACAGAGACTCTGCCGATTTTTAGAAGAAGCTTTGTGCAATGTGGGAAAACACGCTGTAGGAGTCACTCGCCTCGAAGTCTCTTGCACACAAAAAGAGGGGTGGAATACTCTGAGAATTGTTGATAATGGTTCAGGAACTCACCCATCACCAGAAGGTCGCGGAACACAACAGTTTAGAAATTTAGCACAACAACTGAAAGGCGAATTTAGGCGATCGCCTATTTCTCCTCATGGCACTCTTTGTGAACTATCATGGCCTGTGTCAAAGTTTCGGTGGTGGAGGGGGAGTAGGGTGTAGGGTGTAGGGGGACAAGGTGGACAAGGGGGACAAGGGGGGCGGGTCTCCCGACTTGAGACGACTGGCGTGGACAAGGAGGACACTGCGCTCTCATACCATTTCACTAAATTTTAGATACAAATCTTCTCCCTTGTCCTCCTTGTCTTTCCAGTTACCAAGCGTATCAAGTTTATAGTGAATTGGTATTAGGGGTTCTCCGCGTTTTCGCATATAGTTCAATTGTTCAGAATGAATGTTGCACAATAAAGTGCTAAAAAGTGCTAAATTTAGCAAGAGGAAAGCAGGCATAAGGCTGTGCAGATAACATTTTTAGGGACAAGTTCTGGTGTACCTACGCGAGCGCGTAATGTTTCGAGTGTCGCGTTGAGATTACCTCAGCGAGCTCAGATGTGGTTATTTGACTGTGGTGAAGGTACTCAGCATCAGATTCTTCGGAGTGACTTGAAGGTCAGCCAACTCTCCCGAATTTTTATCACCCATATGCATGGTGACCATATCTTTGGTCTTATGGGTCTGCTTGCCAGTTGTGGTTTAGCTGGTAATGTGGAACGCATTGATATTTATGGTCCACCTGGATTAAATGAATACCTGCAAGCAGCCTCGCGTTACTCACACACACATTTTTCTTATCCCGTTAAAGTTCACGCCATCCAGCCAGGAATCATTTACGAAGATGATGAATTCACTGTCACATGCGGTCTTTTGCATCATCGTGTGACATCTTTTGGCTATCGTGTTGCAGAAAAAGACCGACCAGGACGTTTTGATATAGAAAAAGCTAAGGCGTTGCAAATTCCCTCTGGTCCGATTTACGGTCAACTTAAACGCGGTGAAACGGTGACTCTCTCTGATGGACGAGTTATTCATGGTGTCGATCTGTGTGGACCAACGGAGATTGGGCGCAAAATTGCCTATTGTACAGATACAATCTACTGCGATGGCGCGGTGGAATTAGCACGGGATGTCGATGTGTTAATTCATGAAGCAACTTTTGCTCACCAAGATGCTGATATGGCTTTTCAAAGGTTGCATTCAACAACCACAATGGCAGCTCAAACAGCTTTAGGCGCGCAAGCACATCGGTTAATTATGACTCATTTTAGTCCCCGTTACGCTCCTGGCAATCCTTTAGAATTAAAGGATCTCCTTCAGGAGGCTCGTGCTATTTTTCCTAAAACAGATATGGCTTATGATTTCATGACTTATGAAGTACCAAGGCGACGAGAAAAGCTGTTATCTGAAGTGTAGATAATTAGGGTCGCTCATAAGATTTACGCAATGGGCAAGATGCTTATCTGTTGTTGTTCATGAGTTTTTTCCAAACTTCATATAATCTTTAAGATTTTGGCTGAAATATTATCAATAGTTTTACGAGTTTTTAATTCTTTTTAAGTCAATCTAAACACTTTTTCTTCACGTTTAGAAGACAAGTCTCAGTATTTTGATGCGCTCATAAGTAATTTAATGATACCAATCAGTTTTATTTTTCAAGCTATTGGCTTTATAGAAATACTGAAGTCAATACTGGTTACTATTTATCAAATATATTGATGTTCTCAACCTGACATTATTTAAATATTTGCTTGATTTTCTTTGTAATATTAGCGATTTTACTCTCAGAGCCAGCTTAAAGCTATGAGATATTTTAGGTGATATCAAGTCTCTATATATACAAAATACTTGAGGTAATGTGCAATATTTAAATTATTTGTTATACGGAGAATTCTGTCATAAAAGTTAAATAAATAACTAAAACCATAGATAAATTAAAGTTTTGTATAAAAACTATCTTAATTTATATCTGGGGAAAGCTTTCTCAAGTAGTAACGATATGGTAAAGATTGATTGAGAGGGTTGACTATCTTAATATTATGACTTTAGGTTGAAGTGAATCAGCACAAATCCTATCAGTTATTACAGGGAGATTTAACCCTCAAGTGATTACATTCTGCTCTCTGACTTGATGAATTCCTCTTTAATTAATTTAAAAAGTGTAACTAGAACTCCGAATATGTTGCATTTGTTACTTAAAGTCCAAGAGTATTTTTGGTTTGATTTTTATAATTACTAATTATCTTGTCAAGATTAAGTTGACTCAAAATCTTGTAAATACAGTTTCGATATTAGAGGATTTTGATAGTGGCTAACACTAGTTTGGAGCATGATACAAAGCAAGGGCAATTGGTTATTGCTTCCCCACAAAGCATCAGTGACGTCAAACAAATCTCTACAATTCTGCATCGCCGACGAGCAATGATTTTGAGTGTTTCTTGTGTAGTCATGTCAGTTGCTGGTCTTTTGGCTTTAATGACAAAACCAACTTACCAGAGCTACATGCAGATACTAGTAACCTCGCATCGTCATGCAGATACACCGTCAAACAATGGTTCGTCTAGTCATTCTGATGTTGAAGCTATAGACTACACAACTCAAATGAAGCTGATGCTCAGTTCAATGCTGATACAGAAAGCTGTAGATTTGCTTCACGATAATTATCCCGATCTGACAGTAGAAGATATCGAAGGTAAAAAGGGTAAACCCAAACCTCTGGTTGTGAACAAAGTTGAGGAGAAATCAAAAGGCAATCAGACTTTCAGTCAATTACTTGAAGTTTCTTATAAAACTAACGATCCAGTTAAAGCACAACAAGTTCTTCAAGCCTTGGAGCAGGTTTATCAGGACTACAACGCAAAGCAACAAAAAGAACGTCTTGTTAAAGGACTTTCTTTCTTTAATGAACGCCTGCCTAAGGTTAAAAATGAGGTGATTCAGGCTGAGAAAAATTTAGAACAGTTTCGTCAGAAAAATAATTTATTTAATCCGGAAGCACAAGGACAAATTCTTCTAGAATCTCTTGCCGACACTCAAAAACAACTAAGAATCACACGTGCACAACTCCAAGACGCAAAAGCTCGTTACAATTCTTTACAACAACAATTTGCATCTTCGACTCAGAAAGCAGTCGCCACGAATCGGCTCAATCAATCAACTCACTACCAAACGCTGCTTGATGAAATTCACAATACTGAATTGGCTTTAGCTAGAGAGCGGCAACGTTATACAGAAGACTCGCCAGTCGTTAAAGAACTGCTACAGCAGCGTCAGACTCAACTGAAGCTATTGCGGGAAGAAGTCAAACAAGCTTTAGGACCAACGTCTACGCAACAGACTCCAGAAGATGCGTCAACATTACCAGCTGCCTTGACCAAGAAGAACACTCATGTGGACGAATCCCTTAAGCTAGTTCAACTACCCATCAAAGAAGCATCTACAGTTCAACCTGCTCTCAGTAAGAGAGTTTCCTCGGATGCAACTGGCGTTGACAACCAAATCATGCAGATCTCTGCCGTAACTGGCGGAACACCAAGAACACAAAACCAGACGGCAGGAGTGGATGAGAAACTAAAACAAGATTTAATTGCTGCGCAGACAACTGCTATGGGACTCAGTGCCAATGAAAAGAGTCTTGCTGAGTCAGAACAGCAAATCCGTTCACAACTGGATAGATATCAGAACTTGATGGCACAGTACAAACGGCTGTTGCCAGAAGTTGAGATTAGTCGCAAAACACTTGAGGAACTGATCGCTGCACAACGTTCCATGGGACAGAAAATTGCTGAGGCGGGAGTTGACTGGCAAGTGTTGGAAGAACCTCAAAGAGGAGTCTATTTAGGTAGCAACAGGTTGTGGTTTTTACTTGGGGGAATAGTCCTTGGACCCATTTTAGGTGTGGCTACAGCCTTGAATCGAGAATGGTCTAGTGATGCGGTCCATACTCCACAAATTTTACAAAAGCTAACAAACTTTCAATTGCTGGGGATAGTGCCAAAAATACCGCAGCGACGGAAGAAACAGAAGGCGTTTAAACTCCCGTTGAGTAGAAGACAAACCCAAGGGGAATCACCAAACCTATTGCCTGAAGACAGATCCTCTCTCGACATCTACAGTTTTTTGCCTTCTCACGAAACTCTAGACATAACTTATCAAAATATTCAAATCAAGGGGTTTCCCTTAACTTATAAGTCTTTGATGTTGACTTCATCAGTATCAGGGGAAGGCAAGTCAACATTAGCGTTGGGATTGGCGGTGAGTGCTGCCCATATGCATCAACGGGTGCTAGTAATTGATGCTAACTTGCGCAAACCAAGCCTGCACAAAATGCTTGAACTTTCCAACGACTGGGGATTATCCCTGTTACTAATAGATGAGATAAATAGCAATATTAAAGAGTATGTTCAACCTATTCACCCTACCATTGATGTTTTGACGGCTGGACCTATACCAGAAGATCCAGTGCAATTGCTGAGTTCTAAACGAATGGAAGAACTACTCAAGTTATTTGAGCAAACTTATGATTTAGTAATTATAGATGCTCCTTCTATTATAGGTACGGTTGATGCCAAGCTTATAGCTTGCATTTGTGATGGGATTGTTATAGTAAGTCGTATAGACCAGGTTACCCAAACCGAACTCACTCAAGCTACAGAAATTTTTAGCAAGAGTCAGTTGAATGTGATTGGAATGATCGCCAATGCACCCAATAATTTTTGAAAAGCTTAGTGAGTCAAAGAACTTCAATGAAATTCCAATATAAATGAAGCTAAGAGTTAAGTTTATAGTGGACGTTGGGAATTCAGGTGCGCTAGGATGTTTTGCAAAAATACAAAAATATTGAGCTAGTTTTGTGCCTGTTGTCTTTTGCGCTTGCGTAGTTAGCGACGGGAAACTACTCTAAATTAAAGCGTCGAATGTATACAGGCGTGATGAGATCTATCAGCATGAAATTCCAACTGTCTTTCACCGCGTTATTTTCCCAGATTCAAGGACGCCATTGGTGGCTTGGTATTCTCGTGTGGATTGTTTTAATTGCCCCAGCGCAAGCGTCTGTTATCCTGCGCGTAGCAATTCAAAATGGAGTTAATCAAGTCAAGGTTGGCAGTTCTACGACCGCAGTCATCAAAGATGGTAGTGGTCGTGCTTTGGGACAGTTACCGGCAATGAGTGCCTTTTATGCTCAAGCAGCTCCTGGTGGAGTGGCCTTAGATAAGTGGCGGTCTGGTTTATTTTGGATTGAGCCAACTGGTAAAGGATTTGTTTATATTAATGACCGTTGGTATCGAGGCAGAACGCTTGTCGTTCCCACAGACAAGGGATTAGCTGCAGTCAACTGGGTAGATTTGGAAGAATATCTCTACAGTGTGATTGGTGGCGAAATGGACGCTGCATGGCCACTAGAAGCTTTGAAAGCCCAAGCGATCACTGCCCGTACCTTTGCTCTTTACGAACGGCAAAGACAGCGCAATAATCCTATTTACGATCTCGGTGCTACCCCAGATCACTGGCAAATGTACAAAGGAGTTATGAGTGAGACTCCCAGTACTTACGCTGCTGTAGATGGTACAGATGGACAAGTACTAACCTACAAAAACAAGATCATTCTCTCTGTTTTCCATAATTGTTCCGGCGGGCACACTGAGAATGTGGAGGATGTTTGGGGAAGTAGTGAACCGTACCTTCGTGGTGTCCAAGACTTTGATCAAAATGTTAGCGAATGCAATTGGGTGAAAACCTTCTCCCCTGCAGAAATTAGTGCTGATGTTCCTGATGTTGGCAATGTCCAGCAGATGATTCCAGAGAGTTTTTCTCCTTTTGGGAGTGTGACAGCTTTGAAGATTATCGGCGATAAGGGTGTGAAGGAACTTAAAAGAGAGGATGTACGTACTGCCCTCAAGCTCAAAAGTACCCGCTTTACCGTCAACAAGGCAGCCGATGGCAGTTTTGTGCTTCAAGGACATGGTTGGGGTCATAGTCTAGGCATGAGCCAGTGGGGAGCTTATAACCTAGCTCGGCGAGGCTACAATCACTTACAAATTTTGAATTATTACTACCAAGGTGTGGCGCTGGCTCCGATTCAGGTGAAGTAGGAGAGTTATGGGAGAGTGAGGTCCTCACTCCTAACTTCTCACTCTTTTTCCTCCCCTCTTTCCAGTCGCTTTTGCCATTCCTCGTCAATTTGTGCAGAACGCTCTACTTCTTGTTCAAGTAGGTCGGTTTCGGTGGAGTAAACTAAGTCTTTTTTCCCAATCACTTTTTCCGCGGCAAATTGCTTGGCAAAGGCAATTTTGCGCTGTAACGCATTGTCTGCATTTGCTAATTGTCTTGCACGGAAAAGGCGATCGCGGTTACGTGCGGCAATTTTTTGGTTGCGCCATTTAATCCAGAAATAACGCACTAGTGGCACGCCTAGAAAACCTATTCCATAAGCTAACAGCAGCCAGTAAATTCCTTGCACAAAAGCGACTAGTCCTCCTAATTGAGCAGCGACTACACCACCTCTAAGCAAGTGTCCCAGAACTAAAGCACCAACCAAATTTAAGGCCCCTAAGCCAGCACTCAGAAAAATTTGCCCTGAACTTGCAGCACTAAAACGCCAAGGCAACTCTTCTAGGTATACTGGTAAAGATTGACGACGCTTATTTGCTGCACTTACCTGTAGCTCTGGAAAGTAATAGATAATTTGGCCTTCCGGACTGACGGCTGGTTGGCCATTAAAGCGAGTGAGTACAGGCAGCATATAGTCTTCATATTCTTTTGCATACTCTGCGCCCAGATTATCTAAATAGGGAGCAATCTGTTCAGCAGCTACTGAACCACGGTTACTACGAATCACAGTAGCAACTTCTCGCCAACGGCGTTCTTCTAAGTTGCTGTTAGGATTGCCATCACCAAACAAAAACGAAAATACAGCTTCCAAGAAATTCAGTTCACTTTTCTGGTGCTGCCTTTCTTGGCGGCGAGTCTCATAGTTGGGGCTAAAATACCAAAACAAATCGGGGAAGTAAAAAAAGCCAATTCCACCACCACTAGAGTGACTGCTTCTGCCACCATTATCACGATCTGAATTCATAGATATGATGATGATAATGATAGCGATCGTTATCAAAGCAATGGAAACAATTAATAAAATCCCAAAAGAGATTCGAATTAAGTAAAATAGAATTCCCCAGACCTTTTTCAACCATTCCCGTAATCGTAGTTGCAAATACTTATTACGTAAATTCGTTTGAAAGTTTCTAGGAAAAATATAAACAATATCACCAGTATCTGCTACCTGCAAATGTCCACCGGCATCAGCAGCAATGGCTAACAAACCTTGGTTAGCCTCAGCTACATTTAATCCTGCCTGGGTTGCCACATCACCAACCGTGACTCGATAGCCCAGTTGTTCTACAGCTTGCATAACTTTGTTATAGCTTTGCTCCATACTCGCCATAGCCTCTCTAGGCAACCCGATCTCCTATACATACTATCCCATAGAGAACGGTGGTGTCATGGTATCTTATAGTTAAACTAGCTCTCAATCTAAAGATTTAAACGATAATTCTGACTCTCATTCCACTAGTTTTTTAGCTTTACATCAAGTTAAAATATAGTGCTACGGCTTGGTTAAAAAGCTATTTTTTCAATAAGAATTCCCCAAGTCAGAACACATTCGTCGGCATCCATTGAATTGGGGGTTTAAACCCCAACGAGAGTGAGGACACCGTACAGACGGGGAATTAAATCCCTAGCTTGTTCTCTGAGAGCATCATGAATGTGTAAATTTATTTTATTGTGTAGTGCGAGCATCGAGCTTGCTTTGGAATAGAGTAGGGAGAAAGATGCTCCCTGTCCTCTTGTTCGGAGTTTTTTTAGGTTAAAGTAATTTTCTTCATAGATATGGTTCAGTACACTCTTGCTCAAAGCCCAGAAATTCTCCTCACCGTTCCTGGCAAAGATTCAGCCAAAGCCCGTGAGAAAGCTATGGATCAACTGATGAAGTTGATGGAAGAAGGTGAGTTACCAACAGATTTGGAAGAAGGGTTTGGTCCAGGACAACTCATCGAAGTTAAGGAAACATCGGTAGATACGACAAGCGGTGAGGACGCTATTACACAAGCTGTCCAAGTTCTGAGTAATCTTGCCTCCCTAAAACTAAAAGTTCAGGAGTCGCGTGCTGAAGCATTAGAGATTCGTAAGGCAATTGATGTGCTTTTCTCAGATCAATCTGTAACTGAGGAGGAAATCACCCGCCTTAAGGAAGGTTTTAAACTTCTTAAAAATTTTGCGCAAGCTAACCTTCGTTATCAGGAGGCTCGCACTAAAGCAGAACACGCTAGACAAGTGCTAGATAAGGCTTTAAAATC
>Ga0070738_10003664_pt1 | contig 19691 bp, 18 predicted proteins | sample Coa_R2_2_FD_66446 | JGI IMG/M metagenome (GOLD analysis project Ga0070738, IMG submission 66446) | Surface soil microbial communities from Centralia Pennsylvania, which are recovering from an underground coalmine fire - Coalmine... | ecosystem: Environmental > Terrestrial > Soil > Unclassified ... | reverse complement strand
TGTGCCCGGGAATTCGTTTCGTCATGATTTGGGTCTCGCTGCCAGAATTTTCGATAAAAAACCTCCTCCATCCAGTCATACATCACGCGCCAAGGGCCGCCATGCGCAGCGCTTAACGGCTGGAGATCATTGAATCTTCATCGGCGTTTTGTTTCAGTACCTGCAAATGAACCGCTACGGTTACCTGGATACCGATTCCTCGCTCCGCGAGACCCTCGACCGCCAAAACGTGGATGAGCTAAAAAGACTGCTCGCACTGCTTCCAGGGGTTAAAATGAAAGCTCCACGAAAGGCCGAAGTGATCGAAACACTGGAGCGTTTTCTCCTCGGTGACGCAGTGGGTCAACTCTGCACGCAGCTGCCAACACTCGATCAATCCGCCCTTGCCGAAGCGCTGCATGCGGATGAGGGGAGCTCCGATGCGGGCGCTTTCCAGGCGAAGTACGGCGCGCTGCCCGTCTTCGAAAGGCAAGGGGAGTACCACTGGCAAAAAGAACCCACTCTGCTACGGCTGTTTCTTCACCGGAACCTTTCTGGAGCGTATTCAGTCCCGAAGGATTTGCGCGAGAAGTTGCGTCGGCTTGTAGCCAAGCCGGCGGCTACCAAACTGAGCACGCTCGAAGAGATTCCTGTGCGGCCGGTTCGTCAATGGACCTCAAGCCATTTCGACGAGAAGAAGCGCGAGAGGATTTATGAGCAGCACGACGCGCCACTGTTGGTGCGGTTGACCGAACAGGCCGCCTTTCAGGACCTGCGCACCGTTTTGCGCCTGGTGGATCAAGAGAAAATCTCGGTCAGCTCAAAGACGTTCCTTGCCTCCAAAGCCACAATGGCGCTGCTGAATGAATTTCTGCGCGAGCACGATTTTTTTGAATACACAGAAAAGGTTAACTCCTGGGATCCGGAAATCGGGCCGGTGAAGGCCTTTTCCTGGCCGCTGCTCGTGCAGGCTGCAAAACTGGCCGCCCTGCGCCATGAAAAGCTGGTGCTGAACCGGCCGTGCCGCCCTGGAGGCACCTCCCGCGCAAACCCTGCGCGAGATCTGGCGAGCCTGGGCTGCGCGCGGGATTATCGACGAGTTTAGCCGGATTGATACCATCAAAGGACAAAAGCGAAAAGGTGGCGGGGGCTTGAGCGCACCCGAAATCCGCCGACTCACGATCGGGCTCGCGCTGGCGGAATGCCCGGCAGGCCGATGGGTCGAGTTCGGCGAGTTTTCGCGCTTTATGCGGGCAGCTGGATTTCGGTTCGAGGTGTCGCGCGATCCCTGGAAACTTTACCTTTGCGACCCGCAATACGGCAGTCTCGGCTACGGCGGAAATAGCGGCTGGAACATCCTGCAGGAGCGGTACGTGCTTTGTTTGCTGTTTGAATACGCGGCGCCACTTGGAATGATCGATGTGGCCTACGAACATCCCGCAGAGGCGCGCAAAGATTTTCGGGACCAATGGGGCGCGGACGGCCTTATGTTCCTGAGTCGGTACGATGGCTTGCGATACTTTCGCTTGACCCCACTCGGCGCGTTTATTCTTGGCCGCGCGGATCATTACGAAGCTCGCCAGGAAGAACCCGCCATTTCCCTGACTGTGCTGCCCAATCGTCAGATCCGCATCGACCAGGGCTACCTGTCGCCCGACCAGAAATTGCTCCTCGAGAGTTTCTCTGAACCCCAAGGCACGGGGCAGTGGGTGCTCGACGAGGCGAAGGCGATCAGGTCCGTGGAGAAAGGCGCTCGCATCGCGGAACTGCGCACGTTCCTGGCGGCCGGCGATTCGCAACCGTTGCCTGAGTCGGTGGAAGGGTTTCTTACAACCGTGGAAAAGCGTGGCGCGGCCTGCATCTGCAAAGGGACCGCCCTTTTGATCGAGTGCATCTCGCCGCAACTCGCGGAGTTGATCGCCCAGAATTCCCAGATAGGGAAACTCTGCCAGCGCACGGGTGAACGCAGCCTGGTCGTCCCCGTGGACAAAGAGAAAGCCTTCCGCGCCGCCCTGAACGCCATTGGTTACGGGATGCCCCAGGTTTGAGGGCGCCGATCCTGTTTCGGCATTCGTTGGAACCCTGGTGCTTCAATCGGGAAATAGTGCTTCCGTAAACCTTCAGTTGAAGGCTCCGAACCGCGATAGTCCGGTTAACACCTGGTCGAGGCGCCTGGCAAGGTCGGATGCCAGAAATCGCGCACAGACATAACCGCCCAGACAAACATCTATTGTCCCTTTGGCCTTTCATTCATGCGCAAACATACCCAGGAGGACGGTTTTCTCTGGCAGGGGGATCCTCGGCTGCCGATTGTAAGCGACCACCAGCCAATCCTTGCTGGCCGGCATCTCCAGGCGACACATGACTTCGCCCCAGGTGAATTCCCTTTGCGCTCCGAGATCCGATGTGATCACCCCTTCGTGAAAAGCTCTCCGTTCGGCATCTTCAGGAGTGCCCGCTTCATAAAACCGGTGCTGGTGCGATAGGAGCACCACGTGAATGCAATCGTCATCTGCCGAGAGCGCTTCCACCTCAAAATTTCCATGCTCCGACGGATGAGGGCCAAGAATATGGCGCTTCCAATCTCCGAGTGAGAGCTTTTGGGTTCGGACCTTCACGGGTTGGTCTCGCGCGGTGCACAATGAATTCACCGTGCAGTGGGGGACAATTCGAAGACCGTCGCGAAAGTCGATTTCACCTGTCACGCGGTTTATCATGGTCGATCATCATGCTCCACTTGTTTGCCCATGCTCACAACATCGTCCACCGAGTAGCCGAGCCGACGCTAAAACTCAATCACAGCTTGGTTCGAGGTGCGGATCTGCATAGATTGATTTAAGCCGTTCGGCGCCGCAATTCTTTCAAAGGTAAAGTGAGGCTTTGCCGAGCAGGTTGTCTATTGGCTAATATCAAGCAACCTGTTGATGATCTCATTTGTGGTCCCAGCTCATAACGAGGAGCTTTTCCTTCCAAGAACTTTGGGCGCCATTCATGCCGCCGCGCGGGGATTGAAATTGTCTTATGAAATTGTCCTGGTGGACGATGCTTCGACCGACCGAACCAGTGCCATTGCGCGAGACCTGGGAGCGCGAGTAATCAACGTGAATCATCGCCAAATTGCCGCAACCCGCAATTCCGGCGCTCGCGCGGCACAGGGTGAGCAGTTGTTCTTTGTGGATGCCGATACCACCGTCACACCCGAGGCTGTTTCTGCGGCGCTCAAGCGATTGGAAAGCGGCGCGATCGGAGGAGGAGCGCTCACCTATTTCGAAGACGCCGTTCCGCTGTATGCCAGGCTTCTGCTGGCCTGGTTTGGCATTTTTCTAAGAATTGCGTCACTTTCGGGCGGTGCGTTTCTGTTTTGCACCAAACGCGCATTTGAGGAGGTGGGTGGATTTGACGAGCGTCTTTATGGCGCCGAAGACGCCGCGTTCTCAGCTGCCCTAAAAAAGGCGGGCCGCTTTGTCGTTTTGTGGGAACGGGTGCCCACCTCAGGGCGCCGAGTTCGTTCGGTAACCGGGATGCAGATTCTCAAATTGATGCTTCAGATTGCGTTTTTGCCATCGAACCTGAGGCACCGAAAAAATGTTGAGAAGGTTTGGTACGCGTCGGATCGCTCATTGGAGAATGCGGGCGAGTCGTTTCCTGGCCGCGTATCCAACTTTTGCGCCCTCCTTATCATGCTGATCCTGATCTCAATCCCAATCTGGGTCGTCCCCTGGCCTAAAGTTTTGCTGACGGGACCGCTTAGCTCCCTCAAGCATTTCTGCGGCATTGTTGTAACGCATCTCGGTCTTGTTCTTTGGCCGTGCTCATTATTTCTTACGCGCGCATTTCTCGAGCAGAGACAGATTAAGGAGAGGCTTCAAACGGCGCTTTTGATTCTGGTTTGCGTTTTGCTGGCGCTGGGTTCGTCGTTTCACGTTTTTGAGTTTTGGAACAACCTGATCAACACGGTCCTCAAGACTTCGTTGGATCAGGCCTAACCCATTCGTAAGGCGCACGGTCGGCGAGTTACCTGCGGGGCCTGAGTTGGCACGGTGTCAAAATCGACGGGGAAATTGAGATCATCAGGCCAAAAACGTTTAATGGTTATCGGTTGGCGACACCGAGGTGCGCTATTCCTGGTAGCCGTTCCGGGCCATGAGGATCTTGCGAAGCTGACTTTCCGTAACGCGGGGCCACTTTAGCTTCTGCAACCAATAATTGGCTTTCTCGACGTCAAAGAATTCGGAGTCGAAGGGACGTCCCAGCCATTCTTTCATGCTCCTGTGTTCGGGGTGCTTCTTGTTCCTAAGCGCCTGGAGTAAGTCCACGTAACCGCTGATTCCGCCGCAGTCTTCCGGCGGGCAAGCGCGTGAGCCCGCCAGGCAAACGGCCGGCGCCTCCTTCGAGGCATTGCCAGGACAAATCTTTTCCAATGTAACAATGAGCTGCCAGGAATCCCCAAAATCATATTCGTAGATCAGCATCTTCTGGCCGTCAGTTAGAAGTTCTGAGAGTGTGAACTTGTTTTCGTTCAGAACGTCTCCGTTCTGGTCCAACCCCGCGCTCGGGTCAGCATACATCTCGTTCCCGCAGATAAACTGATGCAAGTGACTGTTGGTCCAGCCCATCGCCACTTGAAGGACCGAGTGAAGCCAACCCAGGTTTGCTGCCCCCGGCACTTGCAGTCGCCGCCAGATGGGTGGTTGGGTCCCATTTAAGAGAACATGCAACTGATAGATTGATGTCAGCCTTTTGCCTCGGCCGGAACGAGGTTTAGCTTGCATAATCATGGGTAGGATTTCGTTTCAGGTTGTAAGCCAGTTATTGCCACTGCAGCGGATTCTACCCCGCTAAGACTCGATTGGCGAACTCCTTGTTGAGAACTCTTGTTTGAATTCAGCCTCGGTCAAGGTCCGGGAGAAGAAATATCCGTACTGCTGACGCGTCCGGGTTCCGACTGCAAGTCTTAGCGTGCCCGCGGCGGATCTCCCGAGGCGGCCCGGTGCTCTGATGTCGCTCGCATCAAACGGCTCAGGTGAAGGCAGTAGAGAAGAGGAACTGCACCGAAGAACCCAAACGAGCAATCGATCAGCCGCCAATAGAATGGAATGCCGCGCAAAGGGCCGCAAATGAGAGCCAAGGGAAGCACCAGGGCGCAGCCGATGAGACCTGCGTGGAGAACCCACTCGTTTCTCAGCGGGTTCATTAGCGGCCCGATGAAATACACCGCGATGGCAATATGAGCAAACGCCAGCCAATCGGTGCCATAGGCCACCCAGGGGTAGGCCGCATACGTTTCGTGCAACCCTCTATTGACCGTGGCGATCCAGAAAGCGACGCCGCTGTAGTGCTCAGGCGGGAGCGACGGATCCACGCCAAACCACCCCGTCAGCAACCGCATCTCCCACGCCAATGGAAACGCGGTGATGCCGCTCAAAATGAGGCCGAGCATGAATGCGCTCAGGACCAGCCGGTATTTCGCGATATTGTCCATATCGGACTCCGATTCTCTGCTTCATGGCGGCTTCAGTCCATCCCTTTGCAACGCAACTGCTCCGGGCCGAAACTGGGAGCTCGTCCATGGAGGCGGTTGGAAGCCTTAAATTGTGTCGCACCAGCCGAAAGTTTGGATTGATATAATCAGACAGACCACAGTTAATTCCAGACGTGACTGCTTTGGCCTCATCGGCCTTTGAAAAGGCGTTGCGGAAATCGAAGACGTTTGCTAGGGCAACTTGGTTTTGTTTTGGTGTCAGCCTGCTCTTAATCGCGTCGGGTCTGTGGCGCTTTGGCGCGGTTGAAGTGAGGGGCCACTGGGATCAGGTATGTTGGCTTAGCTTTCTGGGCTTGGGTTGGCTCCTTGTCTTCTCGCGTTTGTTTTCGTGGCTGGGGCTCTCAATTGCTGACGACGTAATCGAACGCCGAAACCCGGCCGCTTTACCCGCGGCCTGTGGAGCCGCCCTCGCTCTGGCCATACTCTATGTAGGCGGCAGCCTGGGAGAAGGGCCATCCTATTGGAACAATATCTTTTCGGCGGGATTGGGAACTTTTGGTTTCTTCCTGCTCTGGTTTTTGCTCGAACTGTTCGGGCATGTTTCGGCGTCCATTTCTGAGGAACGCGATTTGGCTTCAGGTATTCGGGTGTGCGGCTTTTTATTATCAGCAGGCTTGATCCTTGGACGCGCCGTGGCGGGCGATTGGCATTCTGAGTCAGCGGCCGTGCACGATTTCATGCTTGACGGCTGGCCTGCTGCGCCTCTGTGTTTCTTTGCGGTGGTTATCGAGAGGCTCGCACGACCTAGTCAGAAGTGCCCTTTTCAGCCGTTGGTAAGTCATGGCGTCGTTCCAGCGGCATTTTATGCCGTGGTCGCAATTGCGTGGATTTATCGCCTCGGCCGGTGGGAAGGGATGCCTCGATGACGGCCGGCCTGGCGGTTCCTCAAAACACAGAGCCAGCCCGGCTGTTCACTCGATCCCCTGGCATTCGCGCCGGGAGCGCCCTTGATTCCGAAACCGCACTGGACCTCCGGCGCCGCGCCGCCCTTGAGGGATGCAAGTGGGATTCGCAGGTTGGCGATGTAACCACCCTGGCGCCGTTTCCACTGGTGATGAAACGCAGCGTCTGGGATCATTTGAGCGCGCGGGCAGAACAACTCACCGCGGAAGCGGCAGAAGCTGAGCAGGAAATTTCCGGGCGCCCAGACCTGCTCCGCCAGTTAGGTTTGCCGCGGAGGCTGCAAGCGGTCCTGGCTGACGAAGCTCCCTTGAGTCCAGCAGCAGGACGCATCATCCGATTTGATTTCCATCTCACGACCGAAGGCTGGCGCGTTTCCGAGGCGAACAGCGACGTGCCGGGCGGGTTCAGCGAGGCTTCGCACTTCACCGCGATCATGGCTGAGCATTTTCCCGGCCTGGAACCGGCAGGCAATCCAGGTCACCAATGGTGCGATGCACTGCTCGGGCTTATTGGCAGTGGCGGAGTCGTGGCACTGCTCTCAGCCCCAGGTTACATGGAAGATCACCAGGTCGTTTCGTTCCTCGCAACGGAACTGCGCCGGCGCGGTTGCCAGGCGCACCTGGCCAAACCGGAACAAATCCGATGGCGGGAGGGCCACGCATATTTGGACACATTGTGGTATCGCGGTCCACTTGACGCCGTAGTTCGATTTTACCAGGCGGAATGGATCTGTCGCTTGCCCGAATCCGCTTGCTGGCAGCAGTTTTTTCGCGGCGGGAAAACGCCGGTCGCCAACCCGGCCCTGGCTACCATCACCGAAAGCAAACGTTTTCCCCTCCTCTGGGACAAACTTTCAGTTGATCTTCCCACCTGGCGCGCATTGCTACCGGAAACCAGGGATCCGCGGCAGGTAGCGTGGTCCGGTGATGATGGGTGGCTGGTGAAGACAGCGATGTGCAACACTGGCGACACGGTCAGCATCCGGCAGTTGATGCCGGCAAAACAGTGGCTTCGGACAAGGTTCAATGTTTTGCTGAAACCCAATCAGTGGGTTGCCCAGCGGCGATTCGAATCCGTGCCGGTGCCAACACCTGCGGGGCAGCGACATGTGTGTATTGGTGTTTATACTATAAATGGAAGGACCGCCGGGGCCTACGCCCGAGTTGCTGAAAAACCCTTAATTGATTTCGCCGCGGTGGACGTAGCGCTGCTCGTTGAACAACATGACTAAAGAAGAGATTTTTGCGGCGTGGTCACCCGACGTGTCGGTCTGGGCAACTTGGGTGAAACCAGTTTTGTTTGCTCACATGGACGCAGCCACCCCTGTTGCTGCAGTCACGGGGACCGCGTACGACGTGGGGTGGGCGTCATCGATCGAAGAACGAACCGCCATGGTGCTCGATTTACCAAAGGACGAAGGCGTTTGGCTTGCTATCGCACTAGCCGGCCGCGGGTATCGTCCCGTGCCCCTTTACAATGCGATCCCGTTACCGTTCGGCGCGCCAGTATCCGACCCGGCCTCACAACGGCCGGTGGCAGCAGTGGATGTGGTGCCCATTGTGAGCGCACTCCGTCAGGGTGCGGACCAACTAGGTGGTTTGAAAATCCCGCGCGATGCCCCGCCTGCTTTTCTCTTGGATGCCAATCGCCAGGGAACCGGCGTGCGCATGCTGCCTGACGAATTCGATAATCGGTCTGTCTGCTTTACCACAGACTTTCCCTCGGCGAATTACCTGATAACCCACGGAATCAAGGGCGTGTTACTCGTGCAAAGGGAGCGGTTTGAACCACAAACCGATCTTGCTCACGTGCTTCGCCGGTGGCAAGAAGCCGGCCTGCCGCTCCAACGTATGCGCATCGAGCAACCGACCGAGCGAGAGCGATTCCAAGTGAAACGCCCCTCCTGGTACAGGGCAATGTTCCAGCGCGTGTTGGTGGCATTTGGGCTCAAGCGGGCACCCGGCGGCGGGTTCGGCGCTTGGATACCGGAATCTTCCGCCGGCGGATAACTTCCGCGATTTATTCGGCCTCAGGTTTCGGTTACCGCACGCGGCGCCGAAAGTTACGAGGTTCTTGGTTAGACAGCCGAGCCGTTGACGATGGGCAACCACAAAACCGTTTTGGTGGGCCAACGGTCTGGCTCGGTCTCGAACATACCCCAGTAGAACGCAATAAATCGGTGCCGCCGCGTGCTGGCCGCAACCGGAAAAAGAAATGATGCCTTTCTATGGCGAAGGCGATGACATCCTGACGGCCAACTGGCCGCGCCATTTTCGCAGCACATCAACAAAGACCCGATCCAGCCGTCGGCTGAAAACTCCGACGAAGGAGTAACCCAACTGCACCGCCAGCCACAAGGCCCAGACGAAAAGGCCGACCGTCAGCAGTCGATTTGGCCATGCGTCCAGCGGCAGTTGTCCTTTCCAGATCCACATCGGGTCTTTGGTGAACGGACCGAAATAGAAAAGCGGCCATAAATCGACAGGGTCAGGGCCGCGCGAGCCGACAAAGTCGCACAGTAGGTGAAGGTGAAAGACAGCCAGGCAAAGCAGTGCCACACGCCATTTCCTTTGGGCGAACAATACCAGGAATCCGGTGATCAGCAGGGCTCCAAAAGCTCCGTGCAGAAGGTAATGGTGATAGTGCTCGTAAAAGAAGGTCTTTTTCCAACCTAGAGCCCGGGTAGCTCCATCCACCAACAATCCCAGACCGTCCGCATCGGGTAAAATTCCTGCAAGTGCTACCAAACGGCAATCGCGCGCGTTATCGGTTGCCTTGGCTCCGATGACCCAACTGGCCAGCAGATGCGTTTCCGGATACACAGCGTCTGTCGTTCACCTATTTAGACACCGCCCCGGAACAATCGTTCTGGATCCCAATAGTCTGCAGAACGGTGGTCGGGTTTCAGGGCGCCTGTTTGAACTCGCATGGCGCCCCGGCGCCGAAGAGGTGACTGTATTGCCATTCTACACCTGGTGCGTAGGAGGCCCAGAAAGAGCCGTTCTCGTGCTGGAATCCGCCTGCCTCGGGCTTCTCGGTGTAGCGCACCCAAAGGTTGTAAGGGGCCTTGTAAATGAACTCCCGCGGCAGGGCCCCCAAGCCGTCTTCATATTGGTTAAAATAATCCTCGGCATACCTGCGAAGCAACTCAGCCCTGCCCTGACCCAGCAACCCTTCCAGCGCCTGACCCCAGCGCTCCACCAGAGGAGCCACTTCCGAAGTTAACTCCGGCATGCGTGCGACAACCGCCGCCCCATACGGCGCATTGTTGGTCGCTGGCGGCTCAACGGGCTGCACGCAGGTGGCCTCGATGCGGCGCACCTCCTCTTTGAGGGCTGAGCAGAGTTCGTTCACCCTCCCGTGTTCCTCAGGGCTCATCCCCAGAAGCAGCGCGATTTGCGGATGGAGTTCAAGGGTGGCCCCATCACCCTGGTTGAACCCCGCGTCGAAACTCACCATGGAAAGTTTGCTTTGAATTCCGGTATTGCCGCTGGCCAGTAGCAGCGCCTTCATTTCCGAGGACAGGACTTCAGGGGTCAGGGCGTAATCGCCCAGTCGCGCCATGGGCAGGAGGTCTTTGCGGAGGTAGAAATAAGGCCGATTAGTCGGCCACCAACCTTCCTGTTCGGGAGTTGGGAGAGGAGATGAATCCGCCAGGGCCGCGCGGCGGGAGCTCCCGGCCTCGTCAATCGCCCTCTCCAGTTCGCGTAGCCGGCCCTCGTCTTGTTCAAGCAAGAGCCTGCCGGCATCCAAGCCCGACCGGGCTTGCAGCAAGCGGCTAGACAAGGCGACGATCGATGCCTGGACACGCGCCAGTGCCTGCTGCTGCCATGCGGCAAACCCGGCCGAAATCCCTACGCAGAGGAGAAAGCTGAGGAGGATCCTGGATTTCATAGGTCCTTTGCGATTAGCGCTACTGCCTTTCATTCCCGGCGTCCGATGGAGATTGGGGCTCGTCATCTGCAGTCGCGCGTTCTGCCTGCCACTGTCGCAAGTAGGTCGTTAGGGCCTCCGGCACAGGCTGGTGGAAAGCCGTCCAAACCGGGTGACCGTTCATCCGGCCATTCGGGTCGGAGCGCCATCCGGGGTAATAAGGACTGAGGGCGGCGGTAAGCGGCACCTCCGTTCCCGTGCTTCCGCGGACCAGGTTTCCGTCCACGGTTCGACGGAAACACAGATAGACGTTGCCGTTGGTCAACGGGGTGACTGCCCAGATGACTTGCTGCGTGCCAAAACCGTCGAAACACTGCCCCGTGCTACCGTCGTCGGTTGCCTGTTGGAGTAAAATGCGGGCCCGCTCGGCACCCACAAACCCGGCCAGCGACTCTTCCAATTGCTTGCGCCAGACGCCGCCTTCTTCCGAAAGTGCCGGGGCTAGCCAGGCCCGGCTATCCGCGTTGAGGGGCACATATTCCTGGTGCGCGAAGTCCAGGGCCTGGGCGTTGGTCAGAAAACTGCGCGAGGCGCTAAAGCCGTGCCAAGCCGTCAAACTCGAGCGACAGAAGCTGTTGAGAGTATCTTGTTCGGCCTGGCTCAACCCCAGCGCGCCCATGAGAGCGGAGGAAACCTCGCCCGTTTCGCGGTCCAGCGCGGGGGCCGGGTCCGGGCCACTACCAACGCCGGGGCGCGAGTCCTTAGCGTCGAAGCTCACCCAGCGCATCACGGCCTTGGGCAAACGCACGTAATCCGCAGCCTCGTCCCAGTGGAACAGGCGCGGGTCCAGGTTCGTGAAACCAGAGGAAGCCATCAACCCGCTTGCGAGCGTGAGCGGCTTTTCAAGTCGGGCCAGGTTGTTGCTGGCCCGCCGGAGTCGCCTTTGGACTTGCACCTGCTCACGCGCCAAGTCGGCCTGCTGTCCGGCCAGCGTGGCGAGCATGGCCTCGAGGCGACTCTCTTCCGCGCGGGCACTTGCCAGACGGGCTGATTGCCACGCGCAGGGAATGAGCAGAGCCACCACGCACCAAGCCACACCTTGGCTGAGGCTCTTGTGCCAGGTGCCGGCCAGCCACGAGCCGAGGCCCGCGGCTTCAGCTGCCGCCACGCTGCTCAAAGCCGTGCGGGCCGCCCGCGCGGCCAACCAGACAGGGGCGGCTTTGACGGACTCGGCAGCCAAGCCACCGGTCAGCGCTAAAGCCGAGAGGATTACCTTGCGGCGTAACAAGCCGCGGCGCAACCGCTCGACGGCGCGTCCGACCCGCTTCTTGGCGGCATCTTCGCTGATGCCCAGAATCCGGCCCACTTCATCGAAACCCTTCTTCTCAAAGAACCGGAGCGCTAGTGCCTGGCGATCACATTGACGCAGCCGGTCCAACGCCTCGTCAAGGATTGGGAGGGCGCTTTGCCACACGGGAGCCTCCTCCGGCAACCTGACCGGTTCGGCCATGGCCGCGGCTATCTGTTCGCGTTTCTGACGGCGCCACTCGGCTTTTTGAATATCCATGGCCAGGTATCGGGTCGCGCGCAAGAGCCAGCCCGAAAGAACGACCTCGCGCCGCAGTCGGGAGGCCTTGCAGGCGAGCGCCAAGAATACCGATTGAGTCACCTCTTCCGCTAATTGCGGCGATTGCACCTGCCGCATAGCGGAAGAATAGACCAAATCCGTGTACCGGGCGGTCAGTTCGGTAAACGCTGCTTCGGAACCCGCCTCCACATACGCGTGAAGCAATTCATGCTCGTTCATGGGCAAAGCAACATGCATCTTCACCTCATTAACCGACACGGCGAGAAAAAAGGGACAACATTTTTTGGTTCGTCCACAAAGAAACTGGGCTGCTGGTGTCCAGCTTCGAAACCGATGGCACCCCGTTGGATGGTCCGGAAGGCTCGACGATTTGGATGATCGTGCATTGTCTTCAGGTCGTGGATGAGCCGTTCGCGCGGGATCAATACCAGCGCCCCCGCAAGGAGCTGGCCCGGATTATCCTTGGGTTTGGCTACGGTGCTGAGTGGCCAGCATCCTGGCAAGGTCCGCGCGATATTGATTCCGGCATGGTCATCCCCGTGTATGAGGTGAGCGCTGGGTCTGGGCGAATTGCCGGTGTTCGGTGGCCTATTGTTGTGGCCTTAGGGCTTCTGATCTTGCTTGCGGTGGGAAGTGCTCCGCCAGAGACGGGCCAGGAAACCACGCCGGAGTACATCGCCTGTTCAAGATTTTATCGTTCTGAGCAGGAGTTTGGATCACTCCACGCCCGCTTTCGCCGCGGCCTCTGGATCAATGGCTTTCAGGGCATTGGTGGTGGCTTCGCGCACATAATCGTTCTCCTGGTTCAACAACGTCAGAAGAATTGGGACGGCAGGCTTAGCGGCTTCGCCGAAAGCGGCCAGCGCATTAATGGTTGTTGGCAGGATTGCATTCGTGGGCGACAGGTTTGTGACGAGAACTGGCACTACCAGTTCTGGCCTCATGTGGATTCTTGACAGCGTCACCGTTGTGCCAAATCGCACAATTCTGTCCGGATCATTCATGAAACGAATCAGGTGGGGAACTGCGGAATTTGCTTCGGGTCCAATATTACCCAGACAGGTGATGGCGACTGCGCTGACGTCCTGGTTGGTTCCGTCGAGTAACGCAAGTAACTCCGGCACGGCTTCTTTCCCCACCGGCCCGAGTGCGTAAAATCCGAAACACGCCATGTCGTGATATTCATCTGCGGTGTGGAGATGGACGGAAATCAGTGATTGCGCACGCACCAAGTTTATCCAAGCGTGTTTGAGGGGCGAATCTGTAACTCTCACCATTTCCAATAACGTAGGAACAGTGGTGGCTCCGAACTGCTGAAGCGCCTGCACGCAGTTGGTATCTGCCACGGACATCGGACCTGCAGCAGTGGCTTTTTCCAGCCACGCGCGGAAGGATTTCCCATGATACATCGGTTCACGCGTTCGTACCATTTCGTAAGTAATCAAGCCCAGCAAACCGCTCAGCAACAGCGCCAACAGAATTCGTGACTGCTTTGTCATTTTACAAATTTTGCAGGCATCAGACGAACGACCTCCGGGGGTTAATACGATTGCGCTCAAAAATGGGGAAAATGATCCGCATCAACGCTCAACGATGAAGGTGATATCGTAAGAGTCCTTGTCGGTGGCCTTCTTGCGCTCCGGTGGTTCAAGGCCACCGTCGTCGTGACCATCACTGTCGACGCTGTAAATCACATACCCGCTAGAGAGACGTCGATAGCGAACGGGATTCCCGTCAAAGGGATCTATTGGCACGGCGTCGAGAAACCTCGGCGTGAGTTCCTTCAAGCTGGTTGGCAGGCGGCCCTCAGCGAGGCGAAAGCGTTCCACGGCCAGGGCGCAGGTGGCAAGTTCAACGAGGGCCTGGTTCGAAGCGTCGCGCACGACAACCCTTGAGAGTGATGGAAGGAGCATCTCCGAGAGAAAATAGGCCCTCTTTTGCGCAGTCGTGCAGGCCGTCTCAAAATAGTTAGTCAGGTCCAACCGTTCCGGAAACGGCATACGGGCCAGCGAAATGCATTTCTCCATCGTCGCGAGAAAGAAATCCAAGTCTCGCTCGAAGAACCCGGTAAACCAAAGGAAGGTTGCGGGCTTGCCCGAATACCGATGGGGCGTTCGGGATTGGCTTGCGGGCTCGTCTCGCTGGCTGGAGCTTTGGATTTCCTTCCAGCTCAATCGGAAGGCAGGAATCATCATCGCACGCTCGCCCACCAGCGCCGCCGGTAACAGGTTTGTTTCACCAACATGGGCGAATGCCGACTGGAGTCGTTTGCACGCATCGTCGTTGGGGGTGACCCGATTTAAGCTTCGCTCCGTCGCTTGGACCGCCATGCGAACGATCGCGTTGCGAACAAGGTGCGAAATGAGAATCGGTTCATCGTCGAGCGTACCTGCGAGCTCCAGCTGGACCTCTACGTGTTTTGGCCATTCTTCGCGAGAGCCTCCGTGAACATCGAGCGCCGTTTGGAATGCGGCCATGCGCGCGAGCTCCTTCAGATTCCCCAGGTGCGGCAACTCGATGTCGGGTCCGTATGAAAAGTCCACGGGAAAGCGAAATTGGGAAAGCTGCAGGGCCTCTTGGACCTTTGCGACCGCTAATGAGTTGCTTTGAACATATGCTTCGACAAGCTCCCACATCGCTGGGGACCAATCATTCGTACGCCCAAGAACCTTAATCCGCATGACCTCATTGGAGCGGCCGTCATGGAAAGTCCATCGAAGAGCGAACGCCTGGGTTAACACCAGTGCTCCGTTATCAGCTTCCGGCACGGCGTGGCGCCACAAGTTGAGTTCCGCTCCCGAAGCAGGAAACCCCGCCGCCCGGATTTGAGAAAACCTGCTATTGATATCGAGATAAAGGTAAACGCGCCATACGACGACGGTGCATAGGCCGAGCAGAGTGACAATTTGAAACACCCTGCCGATTTTCCTCGCAAATGGAGAAGGGGTGGCCCGCTTCCTGAGCGGCTTGATTTCCTTCTTAAGCCACTCCCAGATTCTGCTGCTCATAGCGAGGTTCCCATGGTTTTTACCCTACCTGGGCTGCATTGCCTGCCAGCGAACCGCCCAGGTCAGCGAAAACGTTGGATCCGCACATCTATTGCGTTCTGCCCGGTATTCGAACTGCATAGCTGCCACCAAAGGTTAAGACCGGTAGGCGGTACAGGCGATTATAAACAAACAGCCTCATTGGAGCGATTTGAGCGCGTGCTCATCGCCCGTTCCCAAACGGAAAGGGGCTAATCATCAACATGGGGCTTCTATCTGCGAGACATTTGGGCAGCTACTTGCTTACGCTTGAGGCAGAAATGTTGCGTCACTAAAATTGGCAGCGAGTCGGCAGTGGCCCGCAAAGTGTATGGATATGAAGAACGCTGACAGATCGCGTCCTCGGACGTGGACTCGAAAGCTTTTAATGGCGCTTGCGTTACCGCCTCTCGTTTTGTTGGGGTTTCTGGTAATCGAGCACCTCCGAGGCCATATCGCACTGGCTCATTACGTGCACACGCTTAGGGCGCAGGGCGAAAAGATGAACGCGCGCGAGTTCCTTCTACCAATCCCGGCAGGTGAAAATGGCGCGCCAGAAATCCTTGTGGCAGCAAAGGAACTGAAACCCGGCCAGATCCTTCCCAAGACCTTCCCCCCACGAATGAGATTGACGCCTTTGGGTCACGCCATTGTTGGGTTCCGTGAAGACCAATGGGTGGAGGACAAAGTTACCAATCATTGGGATTCGCTGGCAGCAGACTTGGCGACCAATGCCGCTACTCTCAATCGAATTGAGGCGGCAATGACGAAGCCGGTGCTGAATTGTGAATTTGACCCCACACTTGGTCCGCTGGCGCGCTTTCCGCACCTGCCAGTGCCAAAGACTTTGACTCAATGGTTCGGCCCACGGATTGCGCTCGGTTTGCACGAGGGGCGGACCCGCGAGACGCTTCGGGACCTGGTTACGGAAATTGAGCTACCTCGACTGCTTGCGCCGGATGGCATCGTGATTAGCGAGCTCGTCCGCGAGGCGATTGCCGCTGTTGCCTTCCGCGACGTCTGGGAAGCCCTGCAAGCCGACGGGTGGACGGATGACGATCTGGCGCAACTGCAGCGTGCTTGGGAAGCTCAGCATTTCGCCGAACCGATGGTCCGTGCCCTTGAAGGGGAGCGCGTCTTCGCTCAGAGTTCTTATGACCTGATGCGCCATTCCAACCAGCAAACCGCCTCTCTTCTTTTCTGGACCAGTGAAAATCTGCCTGATGAAGAGAAGGCCTCCTGGGAACGAGTTGTAAGGGAGCTGCCGGGCGGTAATGCAATGGTGGATTTCTTCAAGAAGGAGCTGTTTTGCCGCGTGTGGCGTTTTGCCTGGCTGGATCAGGACCAATTACACTACTTGCATTATCTGGAAGGGTTGATCGCCCTGGGACGGGACGCCTCACGGCAAAAATCGTTTCAGAAGCTGCAACCGCTCGAGGATAGGCTGGTAGTGAGGTTCCAAAACCATGGAGTCTACGACCGGTTGAGGTATTTTAGCGAAATGTCGGTCGGTTCACTTTCCCGAGCTCTCAACCGAGCGATGAGGGCGGAGACCGAGCGTTCGATGGTCCTCGCTGCGATTGCAATCAAGCGCTATGCAGGTCGTCACGGGAGTGTGCCGGAATCGCTTGATGCGCTCGTGCCGGAATGGCTTGCCTCGGTACCTGTGGATTACATGAACGGGGAGGCTCTTAGGTTTCGGCGTCAGCAAGACGGAGGATTTGCCCTGTATTCGGTGGGTGAAGATGGAACGGACGACGGCGGCAACGCAACTTTGAGTTCAGACAAAACCATTTCGAGAGTGATTTGGAACCGCAAAGATGCCGTCTGGCCCGCTCCGGCAAACGCAGCCGAAGTGGAAGTGTTCCGCCGGGAGTCTGCGAAGGAATGAATTCACGAAGTCTCACTGGGTTGGATGGCGACGCTTGGAAGGACGTAAAGCACGTCTTTTCCTATGTTGGGCTTTTCAGGATAAAGGGGGCACGGCAAGAAGAGGAGAAGACGACGGCCGAAGCCCCATGAAATTCGGAATCCTAGCCGATATTCATGCAAACCTGGAAGCTTTCCAGGCGGTTCTGCTTGATGCCAGGGAACAACAATGCACCCACTATGCTTTCCTAGGCGATTTTGTTGGGTATTGCGCCGACCCGAAAGCGTGCCTCGAAATTGTGCGCGGCATGAAAGCTCCCTGCGTTAAAGGCAATCATGACGAATACTGCGCTGACGATCTAGCCCTGGATCACTTCAATCCGAAAGCCGCCCGAGCGGTGGAATGGACTCGTAGGCAACTCAACGAAGAGGATCGGAAGTGGCTGCGCAACCTGCCTTATGTGCGCACGATTGAGAACTTTACAATGGTCCACGCGACACTTGAATCCCCGGAACGCTGGGGATACGTGTTCGACAGATTGGGGGCAGTTTCGAGTTTGACCCGACAGAATACGCCTTTGTGTTTTTTCGGGCACACACACCTCCCGGTCGCGTTTGTGAAGGACAGCGTTGTCCGAGGCGGGACGTATACGAAATTCAAAATAGAGCCCGATAAACGCTATTTCGTGAATCCTGGAGCCGTTGGCCAACCCCGCGACAATAATCCTCGCGCGGCTTACGTGGTTTACGATATGGAGGACGGCACGATCGAGTTGCGCCGGGTCGCGTACGATATTGCGACCGCTCAAAGGAAAATGAGCGAAGCCGGACTGGGTGGCAGGTAAATGCAGATTTTTTGGCTAACCAAGGCAAGCTTGAGTTCAGCGCCAGATGCTGCTCGCTGGCTGCCCGGCACGCGTTCATCAACAGACGGAATCTCCGCTTCATTTAGCTTGGACAGTATTTGTCCAAGTGGCTGTGGGAAGATACGGCATGAGCAGAACTACACAAACAGACAAGAACAGGCTTGCGGTAGGAAGGATAATCCCTCCAACATGCTGGAGAGGTCTTTATGGCGAAAAACTCACACATTGAATGGACCCACCATACATTCAATCCATGGTGGGGTTGCACCAAGGTTTCACCAGCATGCAATAATTGCTATGCAGAGCAATGGGCGAAACGAATGGGCCACCAGATATGGGGTGTCGGTTCTCCACGTCGCTTCTTTTCGGACAAACACTGGAAGGACCCTCTCGTGTGGAACGAAGAAGCTGCTTCAGAAGGCCAACGCAAGCGTGTCTTCTGCGCGAGCATGGCCGATGTATTTGAACGGCGTGCAGAGTTGACGGAGTCACGCAGCAGGCTTTGGGCATTGATTGGGCAGACACCATGGCTTGATTGGCTATTGCTTACGAAACGGCCCCAGAACATCGGGACCATGGTGCCCTGGCAAAACCAGTGGCCAGAGAATGTTTGGCTTGGCACAACCGTAGAAAACCAGTTTTGGGCCGAAAAGCGCCTGCCACTACTGCTTCAACACGGCGCAAAAGTGAGGTTTTTGTCCTGTGAACCCCTGCTTGGCCCTATTGATCTGACTAAGTGGGCAAGTCGAAGCAAACTTTATCCGATCAATTGGGTGATCGCCGGTGGTGAGAGCGGGCACCACGCTCGGCCAATGCACCCCGATTGGGTTACAAGCCTGCGGGATCAATGTAAGGCAGCACGCATTTTCTTTCACTTCAAGCAGTGGGGCCACTGGGTTCCGATCGAACTGGCAGGAAATGGGGTGTACGCGCATCTCCTGAATTTCAAAGATGGTCGTCCGATCAACATGGCGCGATTAGGCAAAAAGGAAGCGGGCCGAATCCTTGACGGCACTACGTGGGATGACGTGCCAATCACTTCTCAAAGCGTGTATGCCTAACGTCGATCTCGCTGCTTATACGGGCCGGGAGCAAGCTTATATCAAACACTGTTTGCTTGAGAACTATCTGCCTGATTGGGGCTACAAGATCGGTTCAGCGTGGGACGATCTGGTCTTCATTGATGGGTTTGCAGGTCCGTGGAGGGTGGCAGACGCCGACCTGAGCGACTCGTCGTTTTCCGTTGCGATCAACGCCCTGAAGAAGATGCAGTCGGGTTTGGAGCATGCAAGGGGACGAAAAATAAGGGTCCGATCGATTTTGGTGGAACGTAGAAAGAGTGCTCTGCATAAGCTTCAGAGCTTCGCCCAACGCCACACAACTCCCGGATTCGACGTCCACGCTATTGGTGGCTGTTTCACCGAACGTCTAAACGAGATAACCCATCTGATTTCCAGGAGTCGAGGCAAAACTTTCAGATTTGTGTTTCTCGATCCGAAAGGGTGGAAGGACATTCCCATGCCGGTCTTGGCCCGGTTCTTGAACGCGAGAAGTTGCGAAGTTCTGATCAATTTGATGGCAAGGCATGCCGTTCGGTTTCTTGAGCAAAACGATCGCAAGGATAGCTACGACGCACTATTTGGGCGGGTTGAGGCAATGCAGGTTCTTAGGAATACCGCGAAACACCGAAAACTGAGCGTGATGTTGCAGGAATACTGTCTTAGTCTGAAACTGCTGTGCGGATTCAAATATGTGTCTGCGGCGGCAATACTTGAGCCGAATGAGGAGGCCATCAGGTATTTTTTGGTGTTTGGCACCAATCATCCAAGAGGCATCGAGGTTTTTAAGAAGGCGGAGCAGGTAGCGACACGGATTCAAAACAAGGTAAGGTTTGCGACTATCTTCGGGCGAAAATGCCAAGGTGAGTTCGATATGAGTGCCGCACCTGCGTTGAAGACGAAAATCGTTTACGAGTTGCGAAATCAGTATATCGCGATGGCGATGGAACGCGTGATTGAGGATTTGCTCAAAGGAGAGAAGAGTTT
>Ga0070738_10003661_pt1 | contig 19704 bp, 12 predicted proteins | sample Coa_R2_2_FD_66446 | JGI IMG/M metagenome (GOLD analysis project Ga0070738, IMG submission 66446) | Surface soil microbial communities from Centralia Pennsylvania, which are recovering from an underground coalmine fire - Coalmine... | ecosystem: Environmental > Terrestrial > Soil > Unclassified ... | reverse complement strand
ACTGGCCGGTGGCCCGTTCGGGGATCCTCGGATGGACCTCCTCGCTGCGCTTGCTCCTCGACGTCGTGGCGCCTCGACCCGACGTCCGGCGACCGCTCGGCGACCGGGCGATCGGGCCGCTCGTGGCCCGCAAGCTCGGCCGGGGCGTGGTCGGGACCCTCGTCGACCCACTCGTCGGCGGGATCCACGCCGGCAGCGTCACCGACATGAGCGCTGCAGCCGTGTACCCGCTGCTGCTGGCGGTCGCCCAGCGCCGCGGAAGCTTCATGCGAGCCTTGCGGCGTGCATCGGCGGCTCAGGAGCCGGCACCGGCGGCCCAGCGGGCCGAGCCCGCCTTCTGGGCGCTGCGCGGCGGCATGGGCTCCTTGGTGGCCCGCCTGGCGCAGCGCCTCGGTGACCGAGGGGTGTCCGTGCGAGTCGCCGCGCACGTCGAGAAGCTGTCCCAGGTCGGCGGCCGGGCGTGGGTGCTGCACACGTCGACCGGGGAGCTGGCGGCGGACGCGATCGTGCTGGCCGTGCCCGCCACGAGCGCCGCCGTCCTCCTCGAGCCACACGAGCCAGAGGCGGCGATGCTGCTCCGAGGCGTCGAGCACTCGTCGGTGGCCGTGGTCACCATGGCGTACACGGCGCGGTCGCTCCCGGCGACGCTTCGCGGCACGGGGCTCCTCGTGCCTGCCGGCACGCCGGCACCGGACGAAGTGGCCCCCGACGGCCACTTCCTCGTCACCGCCTGCACGTACCTCTCGGCCAAGTGGCCGCACCTGGCGGCCCCCGACCGGGTGCTCGTGCGCGCCTCGGTCGGCAGGCACGGCGACGATCGACCCTCGCTGCTCGACGACGAGGCCCTCTCGGCACGGACGGCCCGCGAGCTGCGCCTGCTGCTGGGTGCCACCGGCGACCCGACGGACTGGCACGTCACCCGCTGGCCGGACGCCTTTCCCCAGTACCGCGTCCACCACCTGCTGCGCGTGGCGGGGATCGACGCCGCCGTACGGCGCCTGCCGCCGCTGGCCGTGGCCGGCGCCACCTACCGGGGGGTGGGCATCCCGGCCTGCGTCGCCGGCGGGCGGTCAGCGGCTCGCCAGGTGCTCGACGCGTTGGTCCGACCCGGCGAGGTGGAGCGGTCGGGGTGACCCGGCGGCGGGGCCGCATCGCCGCCCCCAGCGCGGCGGCCGGTGCCTGCCTCGCGCTCTCCCTCCCGCCTGCGGGATGGTGGCCCCTGGCATTCGTCGGCGCGGGGATCCTCGCCTGGCGGCTCGACCGCCTGCGGGCACGCGCGAGGCTCCTCGCCGGCTGGACGTGCGGGCTCGGCTGCTTCGTGCCCGGGCTGGCGTGGTCGGTGTCCTTCAACTGGTACGGGGCTGCGATCTTGATGGCCGTCGAAGCCCTCTCCATGGGCCTGGCGGCGATGGCCGTACCGCCTCGGTGCCACGGCTGGGCACGGCTGGCTGCCTGCACGGGCGCCTTCACCCTCGCAGAAGCGGTCCGGCTGCGGTGGCCACTCGGGGGCCTGCCGCTCGGCGGGGTCTTCCTCGGGCAAGGGAACGGCCCCCTCCTCGGCACCGCACGACTCGGCGGCCCGCTGCTCCTGACGGCCTGCGTGTGGGCGACTGGCGCGGCCCTGGCCGACGCGGGAGCAGCGGCGGCCGCCCGGCGGGCGGCCGCGCGCCTGGCACGCAGCCCGGCCGTGGCCGTCCCACTCGCCCTCGTGGTGCTGGCAGCCGTCGGTGACGCGGCGCCCGACGGGGGACCGGCGGCGCGCACGGTGAGGGTTGCCGCCGTGCAGGGCGGCGGGCCTCGCGGCATCGACGGGCCGAGCCCCGACCCGGTCGCCGTCCTCCGCGCGCAGCTGGCCGCCAGCAGCACGCTCGCCCGACCAGCCCGTCGCGGCCAGGTGCCGGCGCTGGTGGTCTGGCCGGAGGACACAGTTGCGATCACGGGGCCGCTGCGCACCTCGCCGGCCGTGCACCGTGTCGCAGACCTGGCGCGCCGCCTCGGCACCACGCTCGTGGTCGGCGTGACCGACACCGTGTCCGCGCGGGCATTCCGGAACGAGGTGACCGTCTTCGGGCCGGCGGGCCGGGTGGTCGCCACCTACGAGAAGGTGCACCGCGTGCCCTTCGGGGAGTACGTGCCGTGGCGCGCCGAGCTGGCCCACTTCGCCAACCTCTCCCGGGTCCCCCTGGACGCCATCGCCGGGACCGGCACCGGGCTCCTGCGCACCCCGGCAGGGCCCCTCGGTGCCCTCGTCTCCTTCGAGACGTTCTTCGCCGGTCGGGGCCGGGCGGCGGTCGGGGCCGGGGCCAGGTTGCTCGTCGTCCCGACGAACACCGCCTCGTACGCGAGTGACCAGGTCCCCTCCCAGGAGCTGGCCGCCGACCGGGTGCAGGCGGTCGACACCGGGCGCGACCTGGTCCAGGCATCCACCACCGGCTACTCGGCCATCGTCGACCATCGGGGGACCGTCCGGCTGCGCAGCGTCCTCGGCCGGCGCCAGGTCCTCGTGGCCACGGTCGCCCTGCGAAGAGGATGGACGCCCTACCAGCTTGCAGGGGACCTTCCGGTCCTCCTCCTGGCCGGTGCGGCCCTGGCCGGCGCCTGGCTCGCCGCAGGGAGACCCGACATCCTGGCCAGGCGGGTCCGCGCCGCGACGAGCCGCGCCGTGCGCCGCTGGCGAGACCGGTCGCACCGGGCGGGCGCGGCAGTCGTCGGAGAGCCGGGGGTCACTCGTAGTAGCCCGAGTGGATGTAGACGCACGGCACGCCCTCGTCCACGAACATGGCGTGGTTGGCGGGATCGTCCTCGAGGGCCAGACGAACGTCGAAGCCGTAGCGGCGCAGCTGCCGGACGGCGTCCCGCTTGAAGTCGGCCACGCGCGAGTAGTCGCCGTGGTCGCGCATGACGAGCAGGTCCCAGCGGAGCCCGTAGCGCCGGAGCCATGCCAGCGTCTGGGGCCGCACGCGAAGGGGGCGGCCCGTCAGCAGCACCACCGTCAGGGCCGGGTCGAGCAGCTCCAGCAGGCGGGCCACCTCCTCGATCACCGGGTCCTCGCCGCAGGCTTCGAAGAACGCGTCCCAGTCGCGGCGGCCGCGCTCGAGGAAGTGCTGGCGCCCGGCGGCGTCCGAGAGCACGCCGTCGATGTCGAAGACGACGGCCGGCCCCGGTGCAGCCGGCGCGTGCCGCCAGCGCCAGTTGACCGCCTCTCGGGGCCGACGGACTGGCGACGCCTCCACCTGATCCTCCTCACTGCATCTCAGCGCATGCCATGCATGCCCGGCCTCGCCTGCTGGCTTGCCCGGGGAGACTACCGGCGGGCACCGTCGCCGTGGCGAGGTGCCCGGCTGCCGTCGCGGGGGCGGGCACGGTCGCGGGGTGCCCGTCGGCACCGGCCCGGGCGTGCCACCATGGAGTCCTCATGACGGCGGCAACGACCCAGCTCGAGGTCGGCCGCGGGCAACGGGTCGCGGTGCTCGCCGACCTCCTGCTCCCGGCCACCGCGACGCCGGCCTCGCGGGCCCAGGCGGCCGACCTGGCCCAGATGCTGCGGCAGTGGGAGGGCCCGGGCCTCCTCGTCATTGCAGGCAACCTCTTCGCCTCCCTGTCGAGCGGCGGGCGCGGGCCGGCCGAGCGCGCGGCGGCAGCGGTCCGCTCCCACGCCCCGCTGGCCGCCGCTCTGCAGGCGTTCGCTGCTGGCCCGCAGCGCAGGGTGCTCGTGCTCCCCGGCTGGCGCGATCCGGAGGTGGCCACCGATCCGGAGGTGGCCGGGCTCCTGGGCTCCCTCGGCGCCGAGGTGATGGCGGCGGTCGACCTCCGGCTCCACACGGTGTCGGGAACTCGTCGGGTCATGGTCCGGGCAGGGGCGCCCGCCGCCGATCCCGGGCCTCCGGTCGACGGGGATGCGATACCGACGTGGCTCTCGGGCATCGATCGGCTCGAGGACCGGGGAGCCCGGTCGAGGTTCGTGACCTCGAGGATCTTCTACCGGCGCCTCGCCCGACCCTTCGCTTGGGCAGCCCTCCTCCCGCTGGCTGCCGCGCTCGCCCTGCGATTGCGGGTCGTGGTCGACGGTCTCGGCGATGTCCCCGGGTCGTCGGTCCGTACGCGCCGGGTCCTCGCCGACGCCTACCGGGCCGCCTGGCCCACGCGGCTGGTGCTGGCGGTCGCGGCGGCAGCGCTCGTCGTGGCCGTCCTGGCGGTGGCCGTAGCGGTGGCCTCGCGCCTGGCGTGGCGCGCCCTCGGCGGCGCCCCCCTGGCGCCCCCCTGGCGCCGCGCACCCGACGGGCTGCTCGACGTGCCCGACCCTGCGCCGGCAGTCGCCCTGTCGGGGGGCGGCACGCTCGACCAGGGACAGGCGCTCACTGCAGGGCGCGCCGCTGGGCTCATCGTGGGTGGCAGCCTCCGACCCGAGCTCCTCCACCTCCATCCGGGCTTCTACGCCAGCCCCGGGGGGACGACCGAGGTGGTGCGGGAGCATCGAGGGCGGTTCGGGTTGCCACCGGTCTTCGTCCATCATCGCCAGGCAGCGTGGGTCGAGCTCGAGACGGGCGCCGAGCTGCACGTGCGTCTCCTCCATGCCGAGGTCCACCTCCACCGGGCCGTGGGCGGCGAGCGCCTGTCCCTCCCAGGACGCTTCGCCGGGCCCCGACGGCCCGAGCGCCTCGATCCCTCGACCGTGGCCTCGTGGCCGGCAGGGCCATCCTGGCCCCCGCCCCCCGAAGACGCAGATCTCGGGCTGCACCGGCGCCGCGCACGGCGCGTCGCCGCGGTTGCCGTCTCGCTGGCCGGCGCGGTCGACCTGCTGGAGGCGATCACGCCGCCCCTGCGGAGCCGCCTCGCGCTCGTCGAGCAGATCCTCCCGCTCGGGGTGGCCCGAGCCGCTGGTGCGCTGGTGGCGCTGGCGGGCGTCGGGCTCCTCGTGCTCGGGCGCGGTGTCCGCCGCGGGCAGCGCCGGGCGTGGGCCGTGGCCGCGGGGCTGCTGGCGGTGACCGCCACCCTTCATCTGGTCCACGCCGCAAGCGTGGGCGCTGCAGCGGTGGCCCTGGCGGTGCTGGGCTTCATGGTGGTCCAGCGCCGCCACTTCGCGGCGGCGGCCGACCGCGGTTCGCTGCGCCCTGCCGTCGCCACCTTGCTCGCGGGACCGGCTGCCGCGGTGGGCGCCGCCGTGGCCGTCGAGTCCGGCGGGGCGCTCGGGCACCATCCCTTGCCACCGTGGTGGACCGTGGTGGCCGCGTGCGCAGAGCGCCTGGTCGGGCTCCAGGGGATCCCTCTGCCCGACGGCGCCAGCGACTGGGTGACGCCCGGCCTGCTCACGGTGGGGGTCGCGCTGGGCGTGGTGTCCGTCGTGCTGCTGACCCGACCGGTCGTCGACCGCCGGCTCTCCGCGCGCTCGCCGTCGCACGCCGGTCCGTCCCGCAGCTCGGCGGAGCGGCGGGCGCGCGACATCGTTCGCCGGCACGGCACCGGGTCGCTCGACTACTTCGCGCTGCGCGACGACAAGCAGTGGTTCTTCCACCGCGACAGCCTCGTCGCGTACGCGGTGCATGGGGGGGTGTGCCTGGTGTCGCCGGACCCGATCGGCCCGCCCGACGACCGCCGCCACGTCTGGCACGCCTTCCGCGCCCACGCCGATCGCCACGGGTGGGCCGTCGCCGTCTTGGGGGCGGCCGAGGAGTGGCTCCCGGCCTACCGCGCCACCGGCATGCGGCACCTCTACATCGGTGACGAGGCCCTCGTGGACGTGCGCCGCTTCTCCCTCGCCGGCGGGGACATGAAGGGGCTCCGCCAGGCGGTGAACCGGATCGCCCGCCACGGGTACCGGGCCGAGATCCTCGACCCCGCGGCTGCCGACCCGGGCACAGCAGCGTCGGTGCGCCAGCTCATGGCACGGGGTCGGCGGGGCGACGAGGAGCGGGGCTTTTCGATGTCACTCGGACGGGTCTTCGACACCCGCGACGACGGGCTCCTCATGACCGTGGTCCGCGACCCGTCAGGCGAGGCGGTCGCCGTGTGCCAGTTCGTGCCGTCGCCGGCCGTCGGCGGGTACTCGCTCGACCTCATGCGCCGCGACCCGGGCGGGCACCCCAACGGGCTCCTCGACTTCGCGCTCGTGCGCACCATCGAGCACCTGCGCGACCAGGGATTGACCGGGCTGAGCCTCAACTTCGCCACGATGCGCGCCACCCTCGAGAGCGAGAACGGCGATGGGCTCACCCGCCGGATGGAGCGATGGGCACTCCGGCGCCTGTCGGGCGTGCTGCAGATCGAGTCGCTGTGGCGGTTCAACGCCAAGTACGGGCCAGCGTGGCAGCCACGGTTCGTGGCCTGGGACTCGCCCGAGCAGTTCGTGCCCGCCGCCGTGCAGATCCTGCGGGCCGAGTCCCTCACCGAGATCCCCGTGGTCGGCCGCCTGCTCACGCCCCGCGGGCCACACCACGGGTCGCGCACGCCAGAGGTCGCCTCACCAGCGAGGTGACGACCTTCTCGGGTGCCTGTCGAGGTGCTCGTGGCGTGCTCGTCGCACCTCTGTGGCGCGAAGTGGCGCGACGTGAACTGCCGCCACATCGACCCACTGCCGCGCTACGCGACCGCGACCACTCACCTCGAGGCCGCTCCAGCCCATCTCGGGGACGCTCCGGCCCGGCACCTTGCACCCCGCGTCGCCCCGGCGCCGCGCCGCCGTGACGCGACCGAGTCCTCCGGCTGTGCGGCCGAGGTTCGCCGTCAGGGGAGGAAGAGGAGGGTCGACTTGTGGGCGAAGTCGACCAGCGGAGAGGGGGCGATGCCGAAGACGATCGTCGGCAGCACGCACAGGGCGACGGCGACAGCGGCGAGCAGCGGGATCGGCACCCGGCGCGCCGCGCCTGCCTCCTCGGACGGCACCCCCGCCGCGGCGGCCCGCTGCCCGTCGCCGGGCTCCTCGGCCGCCTCCTCGCCGTCGAGGCGGATCGGGGGGGCCCCCTCGAGGAGCAGCTCCACGTTCAGCCGGTCGACCACCGCAAGCGACCGCTCGGTGCCGGCCCACAGCGGCACCGGGCCCGGAGAAGGGAGGCTGGCTGCGGGCTCGGGCGGGACCTCGGCCAGCGGACCCAGCGGTTCCGGGGCCCCAGCGGTGGTGCCCGAGTACATGAGCACGACCAGCCGCAGGTAGAAGAAGCCGGCGACCGCAGCCGAGGCCATGGCCACGAAGGCAAGGGGTGCCGAGCCGGCGTCGACGGCGGCCACCACCACCTGCAGCTTGGCGAGGAACCCGGTCGTGAAGGGCACACCGGCCTGGGCGAGGAGGAGGACGGCCAGGGCGAAGGCCACCGCGGGCTGGCGCGCCGCGAGGCCGCGGTACCCGGCGATGTCGTGGGCGCGGTCGCCACTGCGGCCCAGGTAGGTGACGAGGCCGAAGGTGCCGACGACCATCACGGCGTAGGCGAAGAGGTAGTAGAGGGCCGCGCTCACCCCCTTGCCCGTGGCCGCCTGCACGCCGAGGAGCACGAACCCGGCGTGGTTGATGGACGAGTAGGCGAGCATGCGCTTGACGTCGCGCTGGACCAGTGCGAGCACCGCCCCGACGACCAGGGTGACGATGGCGACGACGTACACGACGGGTCGCCAGTCGGCGCCCATCACGCCGAAGGACGACACGAACACCCGCAGGAGCGCCGCGAAGCCCCCGGTCTTGGCAACGGCCGCCATGAACCCGGTCACCGGCGACGGGGCTCCCTGGTAGACGTCAGGGGTCCACATGTGGAACGGCACTGCCGCCACCTTGAAGGCGAACCCGACCAGGAGGAGGGCCATGCCGGCCAGCAGCAGGCCGTCGGACGCGAGCACGTTGTGGGCCAAGAAGGCGGGGATCTCCGTGAGGCCCGTCGACCCGGTCGCGCCGTAGGTGAGCGCGATCCCGTAGGCGAACACGGCCGAGGAGAACGACCCCAGCAGGAAGTACTTGAGGGCGGACTCCCCCGAGGCCAGCCGACGATGGTTGTAGGCGGCCAGCACGTACAGGGCGATCGAGAGGATCTCGAGGCCCAGGAACACGATGATGAGGTCGTTGGCCGCGCCCATGAGCACGGCACCCGAGGCCGAGGCCAGGGCGAGCACGTGGAGCTCGGGGCCGTCGATCCCTTCGCGCCGCAGGTAGCCATCGGCCACGAGGGCCGTGAGCAGCATGGCGCCCGAGACCGTCACCGCTACCAACGCGCTGAAGCCGTCGACCACCACCGCCTTGTCGACCGTGGTGTAGGCCCCGTGCCCCTCCACGTCGGCCCACTGCCACAGCGACACGCCGAGCGAGGCGGCGGCGATGGCGACGGTCCCCGCGGTCGACACCCGGGCCCGCAGGGGGCGCCGCACCAGGGAGGCGACGGCGAGGAGGACGACAGCGCCTCCGAGCAGGACGATCTCGGGCATGATGCCCAGGTAGCGGATATCGGGCATCGCGATCGTGGGCGGGCGCGCCGCGCCCAGGACGAGGGAGGCGTTCACCCGGCACCTCCACCGGTGGCCTGCCCGAGCTGCCCGGCCCAGCCCGGCTGCGCCGCCTGCGCCGCCGCAGCCGAGGCCACACCAGCCGGGGCCCTCGTGGGTCCTCGCGTGGCCGAGCCGGCTCTCGCGGCTGCCACGGCAGGGGTGCCATGCACGGCCACCGCCGGCTGGCGCGCGCGGGTGGCCAGCTCCACGTGGTCCACGAGCCGATTGACCGAAGGAGTGATGCGGTCGAGGAGCGGCTTGGGGTAGATGCCGAGGAACACGATCAGGACTACCAAAGGGGCGACGGCGAGCCGCTCGGTCCACCGGAGGTCGGCCGTGGCCGCGTCGGCCGGGCGAGGCTCGTGGTGGAAGGACTGCTGGTAGGCCCACAGCATGTACAGGGCCGACAGCACCACGCCGACCGTGGCGACCACCGCCCACCAGCGGTGGGTGAGGAAGGTGCCGGCCAGCACCAAGAACTCGCTCACGAAGCCGTTGAGGCCGGGCACGCCCATGTTGGCCAGCATGGCGACCATGAACACGCCGGCGAGCACGGGCGCCGCCGCCTGGATCCCCCGCAGGTCCGAGACCTGCCAGGTCTGCCGGCGCTCGTAGAGCCACCCGATGAGTAGGAAGAGCGCGGCGACGATCAGCCCGTGGTTCACCATCAGCAGCACGCCGCCTGCCAGGCCCTGGCTCGTGAAGGCGAACGTGCCGAGGGCGATGAAGCCGATCTGGGCCAGCGACGAGTAGGCCACGAGGCGCTTCAGGTCCCGCTGGGCGCAGGCGACGATGGCACCGTAGAGGATGCCGATCACGGCCAGGGTGAGCAGCAGGGGCGCCAGCGTGCTCGACGCACGGGGGAAGAGGTTGAGGTCGAAGCGGATGATGCCGTAGGTGCCGAGCTTGGCCATCACCGCGGCGATGACCACCGACCCACCCGTGGGTGCCTCGGTGTAGGCGTCGGGGGACCAGGTGTGGAACGGGAAGAGGGGCGCCTTGACGGCGAAGGCAGCGGTGAAGGCCAGGAAGAGGAGGATCTCGGTGCTCGACGACAGGTGCGTGTGGGTGAGCGCGCTGAGCGAGAAGGTGAGCACGCCGGTCTGGCGCTCATGGAGCAGCGCGACCACGACCACGCCCACGAGCAGGAAGGCGGAGCCGAGGAACGTGTAGACGAAGAACTTCACCGCCGCGTACGCCCGGCGCCCGTACCCCCACCCGCCGATGAGGAAGTAGCCCGGCACCAGGGTCAGCTCGAAGAACAAGAAGAAGAGGATGAGGTCGAGGGCGACGAAGCTGCCGATGCAGCCGGCCTCGAGCAGGAGCATCCAGGCGATGAACGAGGGGGCGTCGTGGCGGGCCCGGGCGCCGAGCAGCGCCACCGGGAAGAGCACGGCGGCCAGCAGGACCAGGAACAGCGAGATGCCGTCGACGCCCACGAACCAGTGGATCCCGAGCGAGGAGATCCAGGCGTGATCGGACACGAACTGGTAGCCGCTCACCGTCGAGAAGCGCACCGCCATCGCGATGGCCACCCCCAAGGTGGCGAGCGACGTGGCGACGCCCACCGTCTCGAAGACGGCTCGGCGCGCCCGGGTGAGCAGCGCGGTGGCGAGGGCCCCGCCGGCGGGCAGGAGCACGAGCACGGTCAGGTAGGGGAACTCAGGACGGCTCACGACCACCACGTCCTGCTCACGAAGAAGGCCACGATCCCCGCGAGGCCGAGCACGATGCCCAGGGCGTAGTTGCGCACGAACCCCGTCTGGACGCGCCGGGTCCGCGACGCCAGCGAGCGTGCGAGCTGCGCCGCGCCGTTCACCGCCCCGTCGATGACCCTGCCCTCGACCACGGTCGCCGCCACGCGCGCCACCACCTGCGACGGCCTGCCGATGGTGGCGTCGTAGGCGTCGTCCCAGTACCACACCCGGCGCAGGAAGGCGGGCTCGAGCTCGGGCCGCTCCGACCGGCGCCGCCACAGCTGCCAGGCGATGGCCAGGCCGACCACGGCCGCCGCGCCGTCGACGGTCTCGAGGACGACCTGGTTGAGGGTCGTGGCGTGGCTTTCGAACAGCGAGCCCCGGAAGACCGGCCCGAGCCAGTTGGCCAGGCTGTAGCGGTGCGCCCAGGGCAGGTTGAGGATGCCGCCGACGGCGGCGAAGGCCGCCAGGAGCACGAGGGGTAGCCGCATCACCCATGGGGCCTCGTGCGGGCGGTGGTGGGCCGGGCGGTCGCCCACCGCGCGCTGCCAGCGGGCGTCGCCGTGGAAGGCGAGAACGAACAGCCGCGTCATGTAGTAGGCCGTGAGCACGGCCGTCAGGACGCCGAGCGCCCACAGGGGCTTGCTCTTGGCGAAGACGTTGCCGAGGATGTCGCCCTTCGACCAGAAGCCCGAGAAGGGGGGCACGCCGGCGATGGCGAGCCACGCGACCAGGAAGGTGCCGTAGGTCCACGGCAGGAAGGTGCGCAGCCGGCCCATGGCCTTGAGGTCTTGCTCGTCCTCGAGACCGTGGATGACCGAGCCGGCACCGAGGAACAAGAGGCCCTTGTAGAAGGCATGGGCCACCATGAGGAAGATGGCGGCGACGTACGCGCCGGTGCCGACGCCGAGCATCATGTAGCCGATCTGGGAGACGGTGGAGAAGGCGAGCACCTTTTTGATGTCGTCCTGGGAGGTGGCGATCGTGGCGGCCACGAAGGCAGTCGCGCCGCCGATTGCCGCCACCGTCCACATGGCGCCCGGCGACAGGGCGAGGACCTGGTTCATCCGGCACAGCAGGTAGACGCCGGCGGTCACCATGGTGGCGGCGTGGATGAGGGCCGACACCGGCGTGGGGCCCTCCATGGCGTCGGGCAGCCAGTTGAACAGCGGGATCTGGGCGGACTTGCCCGTGGCGGCCAGGAAGAGCAGGAGCACGACGGCGGTGACCGCCCAGCCGGTGAGGGCGCCCCGATGGGCGAAGACGGTCAGGTAGTTGAGCGACCCGACCTTCTCGAACACGAGGAACATGGCCACGAGGAAGCCGGCGTCGCCGATCCGGTTGTAGACGAAGGCCTTCTTGCCCGCCGAGGCCGCCGCGTCGCGTCGGAACCAGTACGCGATGAGCCAGTAGGAGCACAGGCCCACGCCTTCCCAGCCGACGAAGGTGACGAGCAGGTTGTCCGCCAGCACCAGCGCCAGCATCATGAACACGAAGAGGTTCAAGTAGACGAAGAACTTCGGGTAGTCCGGGTCGTCCTTCATGTAGCCGATCGAGTACAGGTGGATCAGCATGCTCACCCCGGTGACGAACATCGCCATCGTCATCGACAGGGGGTCCACGAGCAGCGCCACCTTCACCTGGAGCCCCGCCACGGGTATCCAGGTGAAGAAGGTCTGGGTGAACACCCGGTGCGAGCCCGGGGTCACGTGGGACAGGCCGGCCAGGGTCACGCAGGCCGCCACGAAGGAGCCGGTGACGGCTGCTGTCCCGACCCATCCTGCCCAGGGGTCGCCGAGCCGGCGGCCGAAGGCGACGAGCACCACGAAGCCGGCGAGCGGCAGCAGCGGCATCAGGTAGGCAGCGTGGAGCACGGTGCGGTCAGCCCTTCAGGATGTGCAGGTCGTCGGCGGTCGTGTCGGCGCGGCGGCGGAAGATGGCGACCACGATGCCGAGGCCGACCACCACCTCGGCCGCGGCCACGACGAGCACGAAGAAGACGAGGGCCTGCCCGGCGATGTCGTGGAGCATGCGGGCGAAGGTCACGAACGTGAGGTTGGCTGCGTTGAGCATGAGCTCGATGCACATGAACATCACGAGCACGTTGCGCCGCACGAGCACCCCGATGGCGCCGATCGAGAAGAGCACGGCCGCGAGCCCCAGGTACCAGCCTCCGGCGATCGTCATCCGGGCACCCCCTCGGGCCGGCGGACGGGCGGGCCTGACGCCTCCCCCCCGCTGCCGGCGGGTGCGCCCATGCCGGCCGGGCCGGGAACGGCTGCCCCTTCGGGAGCGGCTGCCCCTTCGAGAGGGGCGGCCTCTGCCCCGCCCGCCGGCCCGCCGTCAATGCGGCCGGCGGGCACGTCGTGGCGCTCGGGGGTGGACGCGGCATCTGGCTCGGCCGGCGAGGGCGGGCGGCGGGCCAGCACCACGGCACCCACCACGGCGATGACGAGCAGGGCAGCGGTGGCCTCGAAGGCGAACAGGTAACGGGTGAAGAGCTGGGTGCCGAGCTGGGCAACCTCTGGCCTGCCCCGCGTGTCGATCGGCCCGGTCACCGTGCGCGCCCCGGTGACCCAGTGTGCGCTGGCGGCCATGGCCAGCACGCACCCCAGTGCCACGACCATGAGGACGAACGCGAGCGGCCGCTGCCCGCGCAGCGGCTCGGCCGCCAGGTTCTCGCGCCGGTCCACGCCGAGGAACATGATCACGAACAAGAAGAGGACCACGATCGCCCCGGCGTAGACGATCACCTGCACGGCGGCGATGAAGTTGGCGTTCTCCTCCACGAACAGCACCGCCACGCCGAAGAGCGTGGCGATCAAGGAGAGCGCGGCGTGCACGGGGTTGCGCGAGGTCACCACCCCGACCGCCCCGGCCAGCACCAGCACGGCGCCGACCACGAAGGTGATCACGTCGGGCACCGTCGCCCGGGCGGCGGCGAGCGAGACGAGCGAGAGCACGAGCGACGTCATCGCGCCACGCCCTCCGCCTGCCGGCTGGCGTCACCACCAGGGCGCCCGGCCCGCCGGCGCTCGCGCAGTCGCTCCCGCGTCCGCTCGAGCTTCGTCCGGTTGCGGGCCATCGAGCGCTGTGCTCGCCAGAGCCGGCCGCGCATCCCGCGGTGCTCGAAGGGGATGTCGACGTCGAGCAGGTGCGGCTCGAGCAGCTCGCGCAGCGGCCGGAGGCCAGTGGCCGCGTCGTCGCGGCGCCCCGACTGCCCTCCCTCGGGCGGCCGCGTGCCGTAGCCCAGCTCGGCCGACCACTGCACCTCGCCCTCGTAGGCGGCGCTGCCCGACGGCGACGTGGCCCGCATCCACCCCGACGTGTGCCGGTCGTCGCCGGGACGCCAGTCCTCCCAGGGCAGCTGCCGGGGCCGGCCCTCGTCGTCGACGAGCAGCTCCGCCTTGGTGTAGATGGCATCGGCCCGGTTGGTGAAAGAGAACTCGAAGAGCTTGGACTCGGTGATGGCCTCCGTCGGGCACGCCTCCACGCACAGGTCGCAGTGGATGCAACGCAGGTAGTTGATCTCGTAGACGTAGCCGTAGCGCTCGCCGGGCGACACCGGGTGGTCGGGTGGGTTGTCGAGCCCCCGCACGTAGATGCAGTCGGCCGGGCACACCCCTGCGCACAGCTCGCACCCGATGCACTTCTCCATGCCGTCCTCGTAGCGGTTGAGCACGTGACGGCCGTGGTTGCGGGGCTGCTTGGGCTTCTTCTCGTCCGGATACTGGTAGGTGACCCGCGGGCGGGTCAGGTGCTCGAGGGTGAGCTTGAAGCCGCCCAGGAAGCCGAGCGCCCGGCGGGCGCGCTCTCGCGCGCTCACCGTCCCGCTCCGCTGACCTGTGCCCCGCTGGCGAGGCGGTCCTCGGCGGGGCGCCCCTCGGGCACCGGGCGTGGCGGCGCGCCGGAGGGCGGCGCGCCGGAGGGCCGGTGCGGTCCCCCGGCCCGGGCAGCCTCGCGCTCGGCCCCGACACGGAACGACTGGCGGAGCACCCCGAACGCAGCCACCACGCCCACCGCCACGAGCAGCCCCCACCAGTGCCACACGACCACCGCGGCCACGATCATGAGCCAGCCGAGGCTGAGGGGGATGAGCACCTTCCAGCCGAGGTCCATCAGCTGGTCGTAGCGCAGCCGCGGGAGGGCGGCCCGAAGCCAGACGTACACGAACAGGAAGCCGAAGGTCTTGACGAGGAACCACACGACGGGCATCCAGACGTCCGAGGTCGGGATGAAGCGCGGGACGGGCCCGTCGGGGCCGCCGAGGAACAGCGTCACGATCACCGCCGACATCGTGACGGTGTTCATGAACTCGGCCAGGAAGAACAGTGCGAAGCGGATGGAGGAGTACTCGGTGGCGTAGCCGCCCACCAGCTCGGAGTCCGCCTCGGTCAGGTCGAAGGGGGGACGGGTCAGCTCGGCCGTGATCGCCACCAGGAACAGGGCGAAGGGAACGACGCCGAGCCGGATGAGGTTCCAGTCCCAGATGCCCGTCGCCTGGGAGTGGACGATGGCCCGGGTCGACAGGGAGCCGGTGATGAGGACGACCATCACCACCGTCATCCCGAGGACCGCCTCGTAGGAGATCATCTGGGCCGAGGCGCGCACCGACCCGAGCAGGGGGTACTTGGACCCCGACGACCAGCCCGCCAGCATCACCCCGTACACGGCGATCGACGACATGGCGAGCACGAAGAGGATCCCGACCGGCGGGTCGGCCACCTGCAGCTCGAAGGGGTGCCCGGCGATGGTCACCTCCCCGCCCACCGGCACGACCACGAAGATGAGGAAGGCGGGCAGCAGCGACAGGTAGGGCGCCAGCTTGAAGACGAACGCGTCTGCCCGCTCGGGCAGCAGGTCCTCCTTGAAGAAGAGCTTCGTGCCGTCGGCGAAGGTCTGGAGCAGGCCCCACGGCCCTGCCCGGTTCGGGCCGATCCGGCTCTGCATGTCGGAGATGACCTTGCGCTCGAACCAGATCATGAACAGCACCGACACGAGGAGCACCGCGAAGGCCACGAGGACCTTGACGACCACGACCACCCACACGAACCACCCCACGCCCCTGGCGTAGAGGGGGTCCCCGCCCGTGTCGGCGAGGACCGGGTGCACCAGGGCCAGGATCGGGTGCACCAGGGCGGCGAGCGGGGCCACCAGAGCCGTCATGGCGCCTCCAGCACGACGTCGGTGACTGGAGCACCGGCGTCGATGAGGACGGCCACCGCGTTCGCCGGGCCCGCCCCCGCCGCCGGCACGTTGAAGTCGACGGCCACCACCGCCCGCGACAGCGTCGCGTCGGGGGTGGCGGGCAGCACCAGGCTCCCCCTCGCCGAGCGGACCCGGACCAGCTCGCCGGCAGCGACCCCGAGCGGCTCCAGGACCGCCGGGTGCGCCCGCACCGTCGCCCGCTCGACGAGGGCCCCGAGCGACGGCGAGCCGAGGACGGCATGGCCCGAGTCGTACAGGCGGCGGCCGGCGACGAGGCGAAGCGTGCCCGGCCCAGCCGGTGGCACCTGCGCCCGGCGCGTCGGCGGAGCCGGAGGCGTGCCTCCGAGCACGGGAGGCATGCCGGGGGACGGCTCGGCGGGAGTACCGGGGACGGGCGGGAGGCTGGGGGCGCCCGGCGCCGGCCGGTCGCCGGAGCTGGTCCATGCCTCGAATGGCGGGGCCGCCGTCAGCCCGATCCGCGGTGGCGCGCCCTGCTGCTCCACCGCGTCGACCCCGGGCACGGCCATCGGGTCGACGGGGAGGAAGCGGCGACGCATGCCGTCCTCTCCCGCTGAGCTGGCGTCGAGGGGCACGACCAGCCCGTCGCGGGCTGCCGGGCCTGCCAGGCGCGCGCCCAACCCCCGGTAGGCGGGCGCCAAGCGCTCGAGCTCGTCCCACAACCCCGTCAACGAGGTGAACCCGAGGTCGGCCCCGAGGGCCGCGGCCAGCTCGGCGGCGATCATCCAGTCGGCCCAGACGGTGCCCGGAGGCACGAGCTTCTGGGCAAGGCGCGTCACGCGGCCCTCCACGTTGGTGGCGGTGCCCGGCCGCTCGTGGGCCACCGCGGCGGGCAGCACCACGTCGGCTCGCTCCGACGACTCCGACGTGTGCCCGGCCACCACGATGACCGACTCGGCGCCGGCGAGTGCCCGCTCGGCCAGCTGGCGGTCCGGGAAGTCGCCGAGGGGATCGGCCCCGACCAGGACGAGCGCCCGGACCCGGGCCGAGCCGGCGCGGTCGGCATCCTCACCGGCCAGGGAGGCGAGCACCCCCGCCGCGTCGAGCCCGGGCGCGGCCGGCACGGTGGGCCACGCCGCCGCGTACCATTCTCGGCCCGCGCCGAGCGACACCCGACCGGGGAGGAGCCCGGGGGCGAGGCCCATGTCGAGGGCGCCATGGACGTTGCCGCGCCGGAGCGCCGGCAAGAAGCGCGCCCCCGGCCAGGCGGCGGCGATCACCGTGGCGAACTCGGCCACGACGTCCGCCGACTCGGCGAGCGACGGCCGGCCCAGCACGACGACGACCCCCTCGCCGGCGCTGCCGCCACCAGGGGCGGTCCCGAGCAGCCGGCGCGCCTCGGCCAACGGGTCGCCGGGCGCTCCGCCCCGGCCGCTCCCCGCACCCGATCCCGCACCGGGCACGGGCCCGCCGTCGCCGGTGAGCGCCCTGGCGAGGGCCGGGGCCTCGCCGGGTCCGACCGGCACCGACACCGCTGCATACGGGGTGAGCGCGCTGGGCCGCTGGGCGAGCTCGACCAGGCGGGTGCCGCCGGAGCACACGGCCGCCCGAAGCCGCAGGAACAGGACTGGCAGCTCCTCGCGCACGTCGCCGGAGAGCAGCACCACGACCCTGGCCGAGCACGCGTCGTCGATGGTGGCGCGAGGGAGGCCGAGGACCAGTTCAGCCGGGAGGCCGTCGCCCAGCTGGGCGTCGACCGAGTCGGTGCCGACGACACCCTTGGCAAGCTTGGCCCAGGCGTAGGCGCCCTCGTTGGTGAGCTGGGCGCCGCCGAGGAACGCCACCGTTTCGGGCCCTGCCTGGTCGCGCGCCGCAGCCAACCGGCTCGCCGCGGCGGCCAGGGCTTCGGACCACCCGACCGGCACGAGCCGCCCGTCCTTGCGCACCATGGGCTGGGTCACCCGGCCCCGCGCCGCCGGCACCGGCCCCGATGCGGCCCACCGGGCGTACTCGGCGCCCTCGCGCGGCGCCGCCCGCTCGCCGGGAGCCGGGCCTTCGCCGTTGACCGCCTCGTAGGCGAACCGCCCTTTGTCGCAAAGCCAGCCCTGGTTGACCGGGTCGGCGTCGATACCGAGGAGCCGCGTGACCCGGTTGGCCGAGGACTGCACCGCCACCCGGCAACCGAGCGCGCACGTGGTGCACGTGGACTCGACCTGCTCGAGGTCCCAGGGCCGGGCGGTGAAGCGGTACGGGGTCGCGGTGAGGGCACCCACGGGGCAGATCTGGACGGTGTTGCCGCTGAAGTACGACGTGAACGGACGCGCCGGGAAGGTCGCCACCTCGACCCGCTCACCCCGCCCGGCGAAGTCGATCTGGGCCTCACCGGCGACCTCGGCGGCGAAGCGGGTGCAGCGACCGCACTGGATGCAGCGCTCGCGGTCGAGCAGGACGAGCTCGGAGATGGCGACCGGCTTCTCGAAGTGGCGCTTCTCCTCGACGAAGCGGCTCTCGCCCGGCCCGTAGGCGAGCGTCTGGTCCTGCAGGGGGCACTCGCCCCCCTTGTCGCACACGGGGCAGTCGAGCGGGTGGTTGACGAGGAGGAACTCGAGCACCCCGTCCTGTGCCTTCTTCACGTGCGGCGAGGTGGTGACGACCTCCATGCCCTCGGTGACGGCCAGGAAGCAGGCCGGCTGCAAGGTGGCGCCGCGGGGGCCGCTCACCTCGACCAGGCACATCCGGCACATGCCCACCGGCTTCATCCGCGGGTGGTAGCAGAACCTGGGGATGTAGGTGCCCGCCCGCTCCGCCGCGCTGATGATCATCTCGCCCGGCCGGGCGGTCGCCGGCCGCCCGTCGAGGGAGAAGGTGACCGTCGGCTCGCCGCGCGAGGGCGGGGCGCTGCGCGAGGGCGGGGCGTCAGCCATGGGGGCAGCCCCCCTCCTTCACGTGGGTGAGGAACTCGTCGCGGAACATCTCGATCGCCGAGTGGATCGACGAGGGGATGGAGGGACCGAGCACGCAGATGGTCGTCATCGCCGGCGGCCACGTGAGCCCAGGGGCGATGTTGTCGCACACGTCGAGCAGCAGGTCGAGGTCCTCTTCGCGGCCGCCGCCGTGCTCGATGCGGTAGAGCACCCGCTCCAGCCAGCCGGACCCCTCGCGGCAGGGCGTGCACTGCCCGCACGACTCCCGGGCGAAGAACTTGGTGATCCGCCAGGTGGCACGCACCATGCAGGTCGTCGAGTCCATCACCACGACCGAGCCGGAGCCGAGCATGGACCCGGCGTCGCCCACCTCGTCCTGGCCGAGCGGCAGGTCCACCCGGTCCGGCCCGAACCACGGTGCCGAGACGCCGCCAGGTATGAACGCCTTGAGCTCGTTGCCGTCGCGGATCCCCCCGCCGAGGGACGGGTCGTAGATGAGGTCGCGGAACGTGGTCTTCACCATCTCGAGCTCGTAGGCTCCCGGCCGGCGCACGTGGCCCGAGAGCGCGAAGAGCCGCGTGCCCGTCGACCGGCCGGCCCCGAGGGCGGCGAAGGCCGCCCCGCCGTTGGCGATGATCCAGGGCAGGTTCGACATCGTCTCGACGTTGTTGACCACCGTCGGCTGCCCGTAGAGGCCGATGGCGGCGGGGAAGTAGGGGGGCTTGATCCTCGGGAACCCGCGCTTGCCCTCGAGCGACTCGATCAGCGCCGTCTCCTCGCCGCAGATGTAGGCGCCGGCGCCGCGATGCAGGATGACGTCGTAGTCATAGCCAGAGCCGCAGGCGTTCTTGCCGATGAGGCCGGCGGCGTAGGCTTCCTCGATCGCCGCCTGGAGGTGGAGCGCCTCGTTGTAGAACTCGCCGCGGATATAGATGTAGGCAGCCTGCGCGCCCATGCCAACGCCGGCGACGAGACAGCCCTCGATCAGCTTGTGCGGGTCCCAGCGGATGATGTCGCGGTCCTTACAGGTGCCGGGCTCGCTCTCGTCGGCGTTGACCACGAGATAGGCCGGCCGGTCGCTGGTCTTGGGCATGAACGACCATTTGAGGCCGGTCGGAAACCCGGCGCCGCCCCGTCCTCGGAGACCCGACTTCTTCATCTCGTCGACGATCCAGTCGCGGCCCCGGAGGATGAGCTCCTTGGTGTTGCTCCAATCGCCGCGGGCGAGCGCCCCCTTGAGGCGCCATTCATGCTGCCCGTAGAGATTGGTGAAGATGCGGTCCTCGTCACGGAGCATCGGAATCCCCCGCCGATTTGACGACGTGCAGCGTGGTGGCTCCGGTGATCGGTGCCGAGTTCTGCCGCTTGACGACGGTGCCCGGCTTCGGCGTCTCGCCACGCCGCAACGCATCGATCAGCGCCTCGGTCGAGGGCCCGTCGAGATCCTCGTAGAAATC
>Ga0070738_10003660_pt1 | contig 19705 bp, 15 predicted proteins | sample Coa_R2_2_FD_66446 | JGI IMG/M metagenome (GOLD analysis project Ga0070738, IMG submission 66446) | Surface soil microbial communities from Centralia Pennsylvania, which are recovering from an underground coalmine fire - Coalmine... | ecosystem: Environmental > Terrestrial > Soil > Unclassified ... | reverse complement strand
CGCTTCGTGGTGTTCAACATCCAGGCGCTCGAGCCCGAGCTGCGGCCGGTGGCCATCCACCTCATCGCCGGCTTCGTGTGGAATCGGGTCCGGCGTTCGCGCCGCCCGCGGCTGCTCATCATCGACGAGGCCTGGGCGCTGATGCAGTACCCAGAGGGCGCCGCCTTCCTGGCCTCCATGGCCCGGCGGGCGAGAAAGTACTTCCTCGGGCTGCAGGTCATCACCCAGGATGTGGCCGACTTCCTGGGCAGCGATCACGGCCGGACCGTGCTGGCGAACGCCGCCATCAAGGTGCTGATGCAGCAGGACGAGAGCACCATCGAGCCGGTCGCCAATGCCTTCCGGCTGTCGGACCGTGAGCGGCAGGTGTTGCTCACCGCGGCCAAGGGCTCGGGGCTGTTCTTCGTCAAGGGCGGGCACCTGGGCATCCATGTGGAGGCCAGCCCGCGCGAGCACTCGTTTATCACCACCGCGCCGCGTGAGCTGGCGGCGCAGGAGGCGGCCTGATGGCCCGCGTCGATAACCGCCAGATCTCCGATGAGGAGAAGGAGCAAGTTCGCCGCGATAATCCCGTCGACCAGGTCGTCCGGGGCTACGGCATCGACCTCCGTCCAGAAGGGCTGCGGCTGAGAGGGCTGTGCCCGTTCCACAACGACGTCAACCATCCGAACCTGATCGTTTCGCCCGACCGGTTGCTGTGGAAATGCTGGGCCTGCGACTCCTGGGGCGATGTGTACGAATTCGTCCAGCGCAAAGACGGGGTCGCGTTCCCCGAAGCGTTCCGGCGCTTACGTGACCGAAGCCGGGGCGCCTCTGGTCTCTCCCGAGCGGAATCCCGTGCCCGAGCAGCCAGCAGCGAAGAATCCAGCCCGTCACGCACGGCTACACGCAAGCCGTGGGATCACCTAACCATGGCCGAGCAGGCTGTCATGAACACCGCCGGCGCTGTCTACCGGCACGCGCTGTGGCAGGAGCCCCGCGCGCTGGAATACGTGCGGCGGCGGGGGCTGCCGGATTGGGCCATTCGCCAGTCGGGGCTGGGGTACGCCGATGGGCACTCCCTGGAGCTGCACCTTCGCCGCAACGGCGGGCTGCGCGTCGCCGAGCAGCTTGGACTTCTTCGACCGGCCAGCCCTGGCCGCGTCTGCCGGGAGCTGCTCGGCGGCCGGGTGGTGGTGCCCGAGCTGCGCGGTGGGCAGTGCATCTGGCTGATCGGCCGCGCTCTCCGGGACGCCGAGGACACCCCCAAGTACCTGGCGCTGCCGGGCGAACGGCCGGCGCTGGGCTACGAACGGGCGGCCGGGCGTCGAGAGGTGTTCCTGTGCGAAGGCGTATTCGATTACCTGACCGCCACCGTCTGGCGGCTGGCGGCGTTCTCCATCTGCGGCACGGCCTTGCCAGCTGACCGGCTCGGTTTCCTGGCCGGCGCCCGGGCTATCTACGGCCTTTTTGACCCCGACCCGGCCGGGCAAGCGGCAGCGGAACGGGCGGCGCAGCAGCTGGGCGAGCGCTTCCGGCCCATCACCCTCCCGGACGGCTGCGATCTCAACGAGCTCGGCTGCCGATCCGACGGCCGCAGCACCTTCTTCCGGCTCCTGGCCGAGGCGCGCCACGCCTTGCGCCCGGATGTCGGACAACCCCCAGTTCACGACCAGTTCAACCAACAAGAGGTGACATATGCGAATCGCCATTGAGCGTGTGGAGCCGGCGATCGTCCAGCCCGAAGTGGCGGAGATCGTGGCTCCCAGAACGAATACGGTAGCCATCACGGCCGCCGAGAACTTCTACAGCGGCCTGCATCTGCAGGCACCCTTCTGCCTCGAGCTCGCCGCGACGGAACGCGCGCGCTGGTTTCAGCTGCGGACCGTGGAGCCAGCTGCCCAGAGGCTGGTGACCGAGCACCTGCAGGTCGCCTATCCGCAGGCGGGCGTGCGCCCCATCGAGCCGGACAAACAACCAGCGGCAGACCCGGCGGTCTTCCCGTCAGATTGGCCTGTGGCCGCCTGCGCCCTCACGCTGGCCGAGCCGAGCTACCAGCCGCTGCGCACCTTCCGTGACCTGGACCTGGCCGATCAATCCGGCGCACAGTCCGATCCGGTGCTGGCCATCCTGTCCGCCCTGGGGACCGTTCCCTCCGGCTGCCGGGCCATCGCCCAGCTGGTGCTGCAGGCGGCGCCGGCCGACTGGAGCAAGTCCTATCAGCGAATGGCCGTCGAGCACCCACTAGCGGCTGAACGAGCGCGCCTGGCGGTCCAGGCCGCGGCGGCTCGGACTCCTGGCTCGGACGGCGGCGGCGTCCTGGCCGGAATACTGGTCGTCGGCGTTGGAGTCGGCGCCTGGAAGCTTGGCTACATCAGCGCGCTGGACTGGCACGACGCGCTCAAATACGGAGCCGCCCTGCTGGGAACCGGTGGCGGCCTGGCGGCCATGTACCGCTGGACGCACCGCCCGCCGGTGCTGTACGACCAGGACCAGGTCCGCGAGAAGATCGGCCGGCCGGGATTCAGGGCGCAGTTGCGGCTGGCTGTGACCGGTCCGATGGAGGCCGCCCAGGGTGAATTGGACGCCTGTCTTGATCGGATGGCGGCGGCCTACGGCGTGTTCGCTCTCGCGACCGGTAACCGCTTCCAGCGCCGGCAGCTGAATCTGAAGGGCGCCGACCTGCGGCTGCCGGCCTTCTTGGGGCGCAGCATCTCCATCCTGAACGCCCGCGAGTTGGCCGGCCTGTGGCACCTGCCGCTGGCCCAGGCGGACGTGCCGCTGCTGGAGCGGACCGGCGCCCGGCGCATCCTGCCGCTGCCGGAGACGGTGGCCGCCGGCTGCCGGATTGGCGTGTCGAACCATCAGGGCCGCACCTTTCCGGTCCACATCTCCGAAGGCGACCTGCGCCGGCACCTGCTGGTGCTGGCCAAGACCGGCCGGGGGAAGTCGGCGCTACTGGCCCGGGTCGCCGCCTTTGTGCTGGGCCTTGGTGCCGCCGCTGGCAAGCGACCGGCGTTATTGATGATCGACCCGCACCGCGACCTGGCCTACCTCACGCTTGGCTGCATCCCCGATGAGCGGCGCGAGTCGGCCATCTTCCTGGATGCCGCCAATGAGAGCCGGCCGTTCGGGCTGAACCTGGTCGATACCGGGCTGGGCTGGGACCGCGACCAGATGACGATGATGGTCCTGCAGATCTTCCGGCGGGAGTTCAGCCAGGCCTGGGGTTTCCGCATGGAAGCCGCCTTCCGCTACGGCCTCCACACGCTGTTCGAGGCCAACCTGTCCATCTGCAAGGCCGATCCGAAGCACGGGCGCGAGCGCCAGTACACCGTTCTCGATCTGCCGCCGCTGCTGTCGGACGCAAAGTTCCGCAAGAACGTGCTCAAGGACGTGAAGGACCGCGAGGTGCGCTACTGGTGGCACGAGGTCTTCGACCGCCTCAACCACACCTTCCAGACCGAGGTCGTGTTCCCGGTGCAGACCAAGATCTTCCGCTTCGCTGGGATTCAAACCGCGCGGCGCATCGTCGGCCAGCCGAAGTCGACCATCGACCCTCTGTCCTGGGTGCGCAACCACCAGGCGGTCATCGTGAACACCGCGGCCGGCATCATCGGCAACGACGCGTCGGCGCTGATTGGCGACCTGCTGCTCAACCTGGTCAGTCTGACCATCGCCCAGCAGGCTGCGTTGGAGCGAGACGAGCGCGAGCGGACCACGGTGATCGTGGATGAGATGCACCTGATGCCCGGCGCCGATTTCGAGCGGCTGCTGTCGGAGCAGGCGAAATACGGCGCGAATCTGATCCTGGCCACCCAGAGCCTGGCCCGCTTGGCGGCGATCGATCGCGAGCAGCAGCGTGCCCTGCGAGCCACGATGTTCGCCAACGTCGACGGTCTGGCGGTCTTCAACACCAGCGCCGAGGATGCTCGCTATGTGGAGGAGGAACTGGGCGAGGCCATCAATCGCCAGGACATCCTCGCCCTGGCGGAGCACGAATGCTATTTGCGCCTGGCCAGCGGGCGGGATGGACGGGCCAGCCTGTGCTCGGTCGAACTCGAGCCCCCGCCGGCGGCGAACACCGAGCGCCAGACCGCCATCGCCTCGGCGTCGGCTGCGACCTACGGACGAGACGCGGCCGAGGTCGACAAGCAGCTGCTGAACGCGCTGATCCGCATCGAGCAGGCGCATAGAACGCCTGGCGAGCAGGCCCAGAATCAGGGCGGCGGAACCGGCCTCCCGAAGGACGATGGCGGGGAGCCGTCCGCGGGGGCCTCGCCACCCCCCATCGCGCCAGCCCCGAGTTCGCCTGCCGGTGGTCAGCAGCCCCTGTTTGGCGACGGGGCCGTTGATGGCAGCGGCGCATCCACGACCGCGGGCGACAGCCAGGAGGCGGCATCATGAACGCTCGGGACATGGCGCGGGCGCGACGAGCGCTCGAACGGTTGTCGGATGAGGACCGCGAGTTCGCGTGCCTTATCGGCCGCCTGCCGCTGGTGCCGTGGAGCGTCATCGGCCGGCTGCGCGGGCTGGGGCGCTCCGCCGTTGGCGACCACCTGGCCAACCTGCGGCTGGCAGGCGTTATCGATTCGATCTCTGGCTTGTCAGATCACGGGCACCCTGCCTGCGTGCCATTTCTGACCGAGCTCGGGCTTGACGTGGTGGCGATGTTGGAAGGCACCGGACAGCCACGTGGTGCCCCAGCGGTTCAGGGCCATCCCGGCGCGGATGTCTACCTGTGGCGGCTGCCGCAGCTGTATGCCATCTACCGCCTGGTGGCAGACATTGCCGCTGCCGCGCCCGGTCCGGTCTGGGTGCTGGCGTGCGAACGGCCCTGGTGGCAGCGCTTTCGACCGCTGGGCAGTGCCGGCGCCCATTCCGTAGTGCTCCCCGCGCGTGTGGTGATCCAGTGGCCCGACAGTGCGATTGGCGAATATCTCCTGCTACCCGACCTCGGCCTTGTGCCGCCAGCCGCGTATGGCCGAACAGTAGCCAAGCTGCTCCGACTGGGGATGGCGGAAGAGCACCGGCTCCCGCCGCTGGTGATTTCGGCACCCACGCCACAGCGGCAGGCGGCCTGGCGCTCGCTGCTCGCAGACACAGCTCTACTGCAGCGTGAGCCGGAGCTGCGGGCCTGCATCGGGTGGGCCGAGACCCTGGCCGCTCAGCTGGCCTCCACCCGCGATGCCAGCGGCACCGCTTCGATGGCGTGCATCCGCCAGCGACCCAGAACGCCTCGGCTGAAGCAGCCCGAGGCTCCTGAGCCGGTGGAAATCAAGTCGAACAAGAACAGGCCGGCGGGCAAGCCGCGGCTGGCTAGGTCAGGTCTCGCCGAGCGGCAGCTGGCGCTACTGGTCCTGATCGGGACCACGCCGTGCCTGACTCCCGCGCAGGTCGGCGTGATTGCAGGCCTGGACCAGACCACGGCCTACAACCACGTTCGCTGGCTCGAGTCGCGTCGTCTGATCGGCCGCGTGAAGTTCCCGGCGCCTGGCAAGCTGGACCGGGCCGAGCTGACCGGCTTCGAGCCGCGCGATGCCGCACGCTTCGGACTCGAGCTGACGCACTTCGGCCTGGAGGTGCTGGCCGCGAACCACGAGCTGCCGCCGCACTCCGTCGCCACGCATCTGGGTATTGCCGCACCGGATGACCCGGAGGAGCTCGATCGTAAGCGCAGCCGGCGGGCTCCCGACGAATCCAGGGACGACCGCACGCGGGCCGCCCGGCGGCGGGACAACCTGGTGCGCATCCTGGATCACACGCGGGGCGTCAATCGCGCGCATGTCCGCTGGGTGCGAGACGCCCGGGCGCGCAAAGACCGCGGCTGGGATGAGGCGATCGTGCAGTGGCGTCCCGCATCCAGATGCGGCGGGCCCAACATTCAGCCGGACGCCTTTGTGGTGTACCGGCGCGACGGCCGGCGCTATGGCGCTTTCGTTGAATACGACCGCGGCGTGGAAACGGCCCCGCAGTACCGTCGGAAGTTCAACGCCTACTGGGAGTACCACGACGACGGGGAGTACGAGCGGGAGTACGAGGGCTTCCCGGCCATCCTGATCATCACCGTCGACAAGCGCGCCGAGGACCGCATCGTCCGGACGTTGCTGCGCATGAAGGTAGGGCGGTCGCCGCTGCCCGTCCTTGTCACCAATGAGGAGCGCGTCCGGAACGACCCTGCCGGCTTTCTCGGCTGCGTGTGGCGAGGGTCGGAGCCGACATTTGACACCCGTTGCGGCTGGCCGGAGTTGCAGACAGCTCTGCCGCTGTCGGCGGCAAGTTAAGGAGACAACACGATGACCTATCGATCACTTCGATCTGCCGCTGGCGAGCTGCGAATGTCTCAGCCGGCGGTTAAACGGGCGATCCTCGAAGGGCGCATCCCGGCCGTGGAGATTCGCGGCGTCTGGCGCATTCCGGCGTCCTATTTCGAGGAGCTCGAAGCACGCGCCTACAGTCGCGTGGTGCGTGAGGATGTGCTGCTTTCGCGGCAGCTTTCATCCGAGCCGCGAGTCCGGCAGCGCATGTATGAAGAATTCGATGACGGCCTCAGCCCGGAAGACCTTCTGGAAGAGGAGGTCTTCACATATGGCCTGGGTGAGGCAGAAGCCTCACTGGACGAACTGCGATGGTCCGCGTGAACGCAGAGCGGCAGGGCCGTGCCGTCTTCGCTGAGCCAGGCACCACAGGACGGCCCTCTTACATCAGGGCGGCGGCTGTCCAGCGCGAGATGGTGCGGGAGGTTGAAGCTGAACCGGGGCGCAGCCCCGGCTGGCCGCGTCGCAGAGTCGATGTCGAGCCCCCTCAGGCAGATGCGAGAGATCAGGAGCGATCGCTCGATGAGGAGACGTTCACGCAGTGTTTGCGGCGGATCATGCAGGGACACGGCATCAACATGAGCCAGCTGGCGCGATACTCCTGGCTGGACGTCGGCTACGTCTCACGGCTGTGCAACCTGAACTGCGATCCCCGCAATCCGGTCTATCGTCAGCCGTTCGAGACGCGCAATCCCAGTCGGGACGTGGTGATCAGGCTGGGCTTGGCGATGCAGTTGCCCATGGAGGAGATGGAGGAGTTGCTGCTCGCAGCAGGCTATGCACCGTTAGTGCGTTGAAACGGCCACGGGCCCCATCCCGCGCCTTCGTGACCACTCAACTTCTTACATGCCTGTGAGCACTTTCTTTGCAGTGTCGCTCATAACGTCCACTAAGATGTCCCGCAGCGCGTTCCCGACACCAGTTCCAGCCTTCGCGGCGAGCTTCTTGAAAACGTCCTGCGGAGACCTGAGTCATCGGTGTATCCCGCACCAGATCTTCGATCGTTTCCTGAAGTTCGCGCCGCTCTTCCTCAGTGAGTCGATCGAGGTCTTCGGTCATGGCGCGTGCGGCGGTCAATCGACGTTCGGTCCACGGAAAAGCGTGGCCGCAGTTTCCGCAGAATGCAGGTGGTGGCTCAGGTGGGCCGCCGACGAACACACCTGAGACGTGGTAAAAGCCCGGAATGTCCGTCTGGCAGTCGACGCATTTTGTTATCGTCTGGCAGCCGCATTTGGGACAGAACGGGCGGTTGTGGTCCGGGCTCGACACCGACATTTCATTGATCAGATGCCCGTTGATGCATACCTGAGCGGTGTCGTACCAGCTCTTGTCGCGGGGCTTATCTCCGAACCGACCCCAATCGTGAAACACAGTTCGCTCCAGAAAATGATGTTGCAGCCATGCTGCTCAGATTGCCAGCAGTCTCGGTACTGAGTCGCTCGTACAGTCAAGCGTTCTGAAACATCCTAATTCGCTCGGTGCGATGATCGTTGCCTCGAACACCTGTGCGAGCCACAATAAAGGCGGCCTGTTCTTGATGCGGCTTCACCGCTGGTGATGATTGTCCCGAGGCCACTCTCAGGAGGCTCAATTGGCTCGCTCGTCAGGAAATGGTGCGGAGGAAACTGCAAGGCGGAGCGTGAAGACATCAGGTTACCGCGCAGCCGGTGCACGCGAACGACACATCGAACAACTCGGACGAGTGACCCTTGCCGGCGCATCTGTGGGCGAACTCGAGGCAGCTTTTGAGGCTGCGAAAGCCGTTCCTCAAGACTCGCAGGCACTGACCTTCGGCAGCCATCTTATAGCTGGCATGCTGCTTGAGCCCAAAATGACCCCGGCAGAGGTTGCGGCTTTACCTGAATCTGCTCGTGCCGCCTTGTTCGAGTTTGGTCTCGAAGCCGACGGCTTGAAAGCTGCCACGGACGCTTCCGAACTGACAACGCCCCAAGATCGCTTCCATGCAACATATGCGGCGCAGTGGAGGGACGTGGCGCGGACTCTGGCTGAGTCGGTGAGCGCAATGGCTGGAAGCCTCGATTTCGGCCGGGTTATCTCTGAGTCTGCTTTGCAGTCCGTTGGAGCACCAATATCTGCCGAACGGGCGACGCTTAGCAAAGAGGCGTTGCGGTTAATGCAGGTAACCTACAACGCCTTCTCACGGCACGGAAAGTGGCCATACTTCGACTACGTCGACAGAACCATCTATCAACTAGAGGGAGTGGACGCGGCCGAAATCGCCGAGTCGATGCCCGACGGGCTTGTCATTATTTCGCACGCCCCGAGGGATGACGAAGCGGTCAAGCTGACGATGCTGGGCGTGTCTCGCGTCGCCCCAACGGACGATCCGGTAATCAGTTGCTTCCTACGCATGCTAGCTTGGTTTTGCGAACAGGAGAGGAGTGTGCCGACCTCACCAACGGAGATTCGGCCTCTGAATGTGACCAGCGAGCAAGTTGACGATGCCCTGGGCATCTCCGTTGAAATGAGTCTTCGCGCTCTCGTACTGAACTCCGGTGAGCCAGAGCCCTGGACATCCGGAGGTGGAATCTCCAACGACGGGTCGCACTGGGACCGTACGATCACGCGTGGAATCCGCGAATACAGAAAGGTGACGTCACTCGCGGATTACCTTGCTATTCAGTCGAAGTTCCACGTTCGCCGAAATGGTCACATGCCAGTGCTGTTGCCTCGGCCGTCAATGGTGCGGGTCGATCCGCCCCCGGGCGAGATACAGCCGCGTACAGCGGTGGCTGCCTTCGTCCCGAACTCGATCTTCGATGCATTGAAGAGGCAGGTGAGCGACTCCGTGGCGGAGGGCTACGCCCAGGCGAAGCAAGACATCGAGGATCCCAATCGACGCTCCTGGGCCGGAACTGCTCACGAGATTCGTGAGTGCATTGGCTGGACGCTTCGGACACTTGCTCCAGACGACGACGTCTCTGGTCAACCCTGGTTCAAGCAAGAGACCAACACGATCGGTCCCACGCATCAGCAACGCGCGAAGTACATACTTGGCAAACGCCATGCCAGCTCACACGAGTTGCAAGTAATCCGACATATCGGGCACGTTGAGGAGATGACGGCCGATCTCGTCCGCGACATGTATGCGCGTGCCAGTGACGCCGCCCATCGCCACAAGGGTAGGGACGAAGTTCGGAAAATCATGGGGTACTTTGAGGCTTTCGCCCGGGACCTCCTCGATGTGACCTAACGCTAGAAACACCCTCAGCGGCTAGGGGATGTACAAGAGCACCCAAGGTGGCTGCCGGAACGGCGAACCGCGTAGGGCCGCAGGGGCGCAGCTAGTCAGTCGCTAGACACATTTCTCATAGGCTGAACTTACGCTGGCGGGCCTCTTCTTCGAGCCAGCTGACCAGCGCTCGCGCTATGACAACAAAACGACCAAGGATCGCATCGTCCACATCGACAGCGTTTCCGCCGGAGTTTCGGTAGTAGGCGCGTCCTTCATGTGCGACCTTATTTCGGGCTTCAAATAGCCGACGGAGGTCCGTATAGTCGGCCTTCAGCGAACCCATGTCGATTTTCAGTATTTCTTTTGGTTTCACGCCAAGGATGAGGTTAAGCAGGTCATCCAGGTAATCGAACACGCTTAGCTCGCGGTCTTTATCGACTATGTACTCGAAGACGGGATCACGGGCACCACCGGCTTTGCGAACGAAGGTCTTCATCGCGATCTCACACGCCATGGCGCAAGCAAGCACCGTTGAACGAATCTCACCGTTGACATGAAACTCATCGGCTTCGCCCAACAAAAGCGTTGGGAGTGAGGGCTCTTCATGACTCTGCAGGGCTTTGCCGATCCGTTTCCATTTGTCGTCAGTGAGCCAAAAGAAGGGATCAATTGCAGCGAGACCGGTCCCGCCAGACCCCTCAGGCACGACGTTGCCGAAATCATCGAAGTACGTGTACTGAAGTGGATATCTCGTCCACGCGAACGGGTTTGATTGGCCTTGTGGCCACGGCATCACCCGCTCGGCCCGGAGCAACGCAAGTAACCTCGTTAGCACGCTGCGAAGGACCGGTTCGACGACTGGAAACGCCTCGTTAGCAGCGCCGGCCGGTGCTCCGCCATCGGCTGTGACCTTTATGGTGTTGGCATGTCGTGGTGGTGAGCTTCCGCCAACTGGCTCACCTTCCCAGTGCGGTTCTTCAAGGGTGATGACCCACGGCCGTTCTTTCAGTTGGATCGGGGTGAGGGCGCCTTGGGGAAGAAGTACGCGCCACGGAAGTCGGTAGGTTGCTTCCAGACGCATGTTCCAATGGTAGGCGCTGGCCGCCCGCATCGCCCGCGTCCAAACCGGTGGCTTCGTTGCGCCAAACTGTGTCAAGGGAGGGGCCAGCGAAATGCAGCGGAACCTGTACGCCGCGACAGGTCGGGACTTGTTCTTCGCGAACCGCGCGATCGCCCGCCGCTACCGTGCGCGCGTACTCGAATATCTGCAGGCGATACCCGAGCTTGCCATCAGACGTGACCTCCGGAACCGTCTTCGCAGCGATGACGACACGACACACTACGGAGCACGGTTCGAAGTGCTATTGGACGGTAATCTGCGAGGCCGCGGCTGGCACTTGGAACACCACCCGGCGATGCGAGGGGTTCAAACTCATCCTGATTTTCTCGTGACGTACGACCATGGCCAATTTCTGCTGGAGGCTGTTCTGGTCCGCGACGAGCAGGTTCTCCGGGCTGCCGCGCAGAGATTGCGTGAGGTTGTCGACCGGGTTGACGGAGTGCCAGGCAACGTAGGAGTCTTCATAGTCCCAGTCACGCCGGTGCCTCACCAGTACCCACTCCGGCGACTGGAGGCTTTCCTAAGACGGGAGCTCCAGACGGCAGTCCCGGGGATGACGCTCTGGTTCGAAGACGACTGGAACAACGGAAGAGTAGTGACGAGGTTTGTTGTAGTTCAGCGCCCCGCGGGGCAGCACGGCGTTGCAGCCTGGATGCAAGGCGGGGCGCGGGAGTTGACTGCGTTCGAGCGCATTCGCGATGCGGCAGCATACAAGGCAGGCAAATACGGTCGAATAGGAAAGCCATTCGTTATAGCGATGTGGACGCAAACGCAGATGCCCGTCGACGAATGGCAGATTGAGCGCGCTCTTTACGGCGATCAACAGCTAGTGATCCGGGTTGGCGCGAATCAGCGTCCGGAGACCGATCAACGCCGAGCAATGAATGGCTTCTTCACAGCCACGACGAATGGGCACGTATCGAACAGTCATGTGTCGGCTATGTTGTTCTACACGGAGCGACACGACGACGGCGGCGGCATGGTCGTCTTTCACAACCCTTATGCACGCCGGCCTTTGAGCCGCCGACTTTTTGCTGATGCGCCGCAAAAAGTGCGCATTAGGCGGCGTGACGGCACTGTGGATCTCGTGCCTGTGCATTGGCCACAAGGCGACCGGCCATTTGGAATAGTTGTTTGACCGGCGGGCCAGATCGCTGACACGCCGTCGATACTGCTACTTGGACCTAGGTTCAGATGGTTCGAAGCAATTCCGGCAGGTAATCGGCATTGGGCTCCGTGACATCTTCAAGCTCGATTGAATAGCTGCTTGGAATCCAAAACCGCATGCTGTACAACCGAGTGCCACCATCGTGGTCCAGGCGAACGTAGCCGATGTGCCTGCGGCCTGCGGGCTTTCGGTCCTCCTGTTGATAGGCACGGAGCTTCAGCGTCAGCTGTTGGAAGGCGAAGGTGTAACCCGGACCGATAGGCGACCACCGAGAAGAGTTTCCTGATGCGACTGCGCTCCTCGCGATTTTGAGTCTGACGTCGCTCTCGAGGTGCTGCCATTCGGGGTTGCTGACAAACGAAAGCCCCATGTCGTCTCCGATGAAAGCGACCGTGGTCACGACGTAGGTAGCGGTTGCCATCGATACGTTGCGTGCTCGGAACTGGATGCCCAACTCGTGAACTGAGCCGCTGCTGTCGCCCGTAGTCGTCGACTGACCGGGCGGGAGAACCGCGGCCAGCTCAAGTTCGGGCCTGTACGCCCGCCCGCGAACATCATCTATCTCCTGCGCTGTCATGGCGTGAATGCCTTGCGCGTCGCGCCGCCAAAAACAACAGGTCACCGGTTTGTCGTGCGCGGCCCGTGGCCTGCGGTACGAGAACTACCAGCCAGAACCGTTGCGGGTCGGATTCCTGTCTTACCTGCACGGCATCGAGTTCGGTGAGTGGCGGCTGGATATTGTCCCGCGCAACTTGAAGGAACCACTCCCGAGATGCCGTGTCATCAGGACCGAATCCGTCGTCCAGCGATGATGCCTGACGCCGGGTTTTGGCTCCTGACTCCTCGATGCCATAAACGATGACTCCCCCTTGCTCATTCGCCATGGCGGCGACATCCTTCGCGGCATCAAGGATCTGACGCTTGCGCTGAGAGGGGTCAGGCCATTTAAGAGCTTTGCTGGACTTGAACTCAAGCGTCAGAGTTTCGGTTTCGCCGATATAGCTGCCCAAGCGCTCTTCGGTCCAGGCGGCGTGAGGGTGATCGATTGACATTTGCCACCAAATTGTGGCCTGTGACGGGCGCCGCCAGCCTTTGCTGGTGCTCGCGTCCACGTCAGCTTGGATGTGGTCAACGCTCAAACGAGCTTTCATGGTTACTCTCTGCTACGTGGATGCCCTGGCACGATTGCTGGCCTCGGCTGGCGACATTCCCCAAAGATTCGGGATGCTCTGGGTTGAGGCTTCCGGCGCACCTTACGTCGAACCAGACGATTACCCCGACGTGGTTTACCTACAGCTCGAGCGGTTGGCTCGGTTGTACTTCCTATCAGCGATCAATCTACTTGGGGTGCCCGAGCTTGCGAACGCCGTCAACACTTACCTGCGCCAGCTAGTCGAGCTTCTCGCTCAAGTTCTGTGGATTGCCGGACTTGATCAGGGGGTTTCAGGGGACCAGACCGGAGCTGCATGCCGGGCTATTTGTGCTGAGGAAGGCGCCACGGGAGTTGCTGCTGTACGCGCCGAGCACCTTCCAGAGCAATATCACGAGAACGCTTCCGCGACGAGGGCCGGCTTTAAGGAGCGGCAACAGCAGTTGGCCGAGCTCAAGAAGAAGCACAGCTGTACTTGCCGGCCGTGGGATGAGGGCAGGGTCTCAGCGGTCTTGCGAGCTGTCGCCTCGCATCATCCAGATGCAGCTGGTTTTGATCCCCTCTATCAGGTGACGTCAAACGACATCCACAATGCTCTCTGGCACCGGTATTTTCAAGAGGTTGCGCCGGGCGTTTCGGATATGCCGCCTGCAACAAACCAGCAGCGTGCACGCCTGCTGCATCAGGCTCTGAGTTGCTACGCCTCGTGCGCGACGACCATCCTTAGGCACCACTCTCTCGACCTGGCGAATGAATTTGAAGTCGGAGTGCGTGCGCTTCTGACCAATCAGTTGAGTCGTCGCGCGGTCAACGGAGAACTGGACTAACCGGTCGCGTCGGTGGGCGCGGCAGATTCACTTCGTGCCATCGCAAGTCGCTCCCTGGCTCTGTCCGCTGAATCGACGACGTCGATCGGTAGCTCCACGCGGTCGCCCGCGTTTCGTTGGCAGCACGGCCAGGCCACCCAGGCTGGATCGTTTGGGCTGGATGGCGGCGAGTTTCGATTCCGCAAGCCCAAAGTAGTAGTCCGTCATCTCGTAGCTGCGATGGCCGGCCCATCGCCGCACCAGCGACGGGTTCTCCCCGTCGAGCGCCTTCTCGGTCAGGAAGTTGTGGCGGAAAAGGTGTGGATGGATGTGGATAGGCGTGCCGGCGTCCGCCAGTCGCTTGCGCAGGTGGCGGATCATCAGGCCCACGCCGTTCTCGGTCAGGGCCTCGCCCTTCCAGGAGCAGAAGAACGTCAGCGTGTTCAGCCGTCGCCGCTCCTTCACGCGGTGGTTGACGTCTCCCGGGGCGGCGCGGTGGCGCACCGGTAGCTGCAGGTAATGCCCGCGGGCCTCCAGGTAGTGCCGGCAGACATCGATGGTCTCGCTCGACAGCGGGATCACGCGCCAGTCGTCGGTCTTACGGCTGTAGACCTCGACGAATGCGCGGTCCAGGTGCACGTGCTTCTCTTCTAAATGCACCAGCTCTTCGAGGCGTACGCCGGTGTCCAGGAACACGCACACCACAGCGAGGTTGCGTGCGCCGAGGAACGTCTTCGGGTCGAAGGCGCTCAGGATGAGCCGCTTCTGGTCGTCGGTCAGGGTGTCGAACTTCGGCCGCACGAAAGCCGGGCGCTTCACATCCTCGAAACGGTCGCGCTCGGTCCAGCCCTTCTTGTGCATCCACACGGTGAAGGCCTTCAGGTTGCGGAAGTGGGTGGCCACCGAATTGTCGGACAGGCCGCTTTCCCGCAAATGTTTCAGGAAGCGGTGGCCGGACACGTCGGTGACGTCGGCCACGGTGGCGTCCGCGCCCAGGAACTCATGGAAGCGGTAGAGGGTTGACTGATAGCCGGCCAGCGTCTTGGGCGCCTGCTCGGCTTCTTTCTTGGCCAGGAACTCGGCGATGGGACCGAGTTGGCGGCTGTACGACCGTCCGGCGACGGTCTCCAGTAAGGGCTCGTGATCGTGGTCCAAATCGGCGAATGTCTTCCTTCTGTTTTTGTCCATTGTCTTGGCGGCAACTCCTGTGTGTCATGTGCCACCCGGGCAAGTTCCGAAGGAAAACGGCTCCCAAAAATTCGCGCCAGGGAGAAAAGTCGGGGGTCTATTTAATTTCTGGCGCCCCGGTGATTGTTAAAGCCCGCGCGATGGATTTGGGCGGGATTGATAGTCAGCCCACGCTCAGCGCCTATACAAAAACCGGCCATTTCTGGCCGGTTCGCGGTTCTCAGAGCGGAAGACGAGATTCGAACTCGCGACCTTCTCCTTGGCAAGGAGACGCTCTACCAGGCTGAGCCACTTCCGCGTCGCAGGGGTATTGTAGCTACCCCATTCGGGGCGCGCAAGAGGCCCTGCCCGGTACAATTGGTTACAGTCAGCAGATGCCCCCAAAGCGCTCTGAGCCAGCTCCCGAGAGTGGGCCGGCTCCTCGCCGGCGCCGCGTGCGGCGGCCGGCGGCCGAGGCTGCTGAGCTTCCCACCACGCCAGTAGAGAGCACGCCCCTCCGCCCTCGCAGGCGCCGCCGGCGCCGCGGCGAGGAGGAGCTGATCGGCCCCCTGGCCGTCCTGCCCGTCCGCGACACGGTCCTCTTCCCGCACATGGTCACGCCGCTGTTCGTCATGCGCGAGCGCTCGGTCAAGGCCATCGAAGAGGCCATGGCCCGCGATCGCGCCATCGTGGTCGTCGCCCAGCGCGATCCGGAGGTCGAGGACGTCGGCCCCAACGACCTGTACGACATCGGCACCGAGGCGGTCATCGGCCGCATGCTGAAGATGCCGGACGGCACCACCAGCGTGCTGGTGCAGGGCCAGCGCCGCGCCCGCATCTGCGACGTCACGCAGTGGGATCCGCACATCAAGGCCATCGCCGAGCCGGTGGCGCTGGTCGTCGAGAAGACGACGCACATCGAGGCCCAGATGCGGGCCGTGCTGGCGCTGTTCGAGAAGTGCGTACAGCTCAGCCACTCCCTGCCGAATGACGCCTACGTGGCCGCCATGAACATCGACGAGCCTGGCTGGCTGGCCGATCTCATCGCCTCCACACTCGAGCTCAGCGTCGAGCAGCGCCAGAGCGTGCTGGCGGCGATCGATCCGGCCGAGCGCCTGGAGGCCGTGAGCATCCTGCTCTCCAAGGAGCTGGACATCCTGGAGCTGGAGAACAAGATCCACACCCAGGTCCAGCAGGAAGTGGACAAGACCCAGCGCGAGTACTTCCTGCGCGAGCAGATGAAGGCCATCCAGACCGAGCTCGGCGAGGCCGACCCGATCACGCGCGAGATTGAGGAACTGCGCGAGAAGATCGAGACGGTCGGCCTGCCCGAGGCGGCCAAGGAGAAGGCCAACAAGGAGCTGGACCGGCTGGCCGCCATGCCGCCAGTCTCGCCCGAAACCGGCATTATCCGCGCCTATGTCGACTGGCTGGTGAGCCTACCCTGGACCGAGCGAACGGACGACCAGCTCGACATCAAGCACGCCGAGAAGGTCCTCAACGAGAACCACTACGGGCTGGAGAAGGTCAAGCAGCGCATCCTGGAGTACATGGCGGTGCGCCAGCTCAGCCACAAGATGCGCAGCCCAATCCTGTGCTTCGTCGGCCCGCCGGGCGTCGGCAAGACCAGCCTCGGCAAGTCCATCGCCCAAGCACTGGGCCGCAAGTTCGCGCGCGTCTCGCTGGGCGGCATCCGCGACGAAGCCGAAATACGCGGCCACCGCCGCACCTACGTGGGCGCGATGCCGGGCCGGATCGTCCAGACCATGCGCACGGCGGGCACCATCAACCCGCTGTTCATGATGGACGAGATCGACAAGGTGGGCATGGACTTCCGGGGCGACCCCTCCTCGGCCCTGCTGGAGGTGCTGGATCCGGAGCAGAACACCGCCTTCTCGGACCATTACCTGGAGGTCGACTACGACCTCTCGCAGGTGCTGTTCATCACCACCGCCAACATGCTGGACCCCATCGTGCCGGCGCTGCGGGACCGGATGGAGGTCATCGAGCTGCCGGGCTACATCGAGGAAGAGAAGATCCACATCTGCAAGCAGTTCCTGGTGCCCAAGCAGCTGGAGGAGAACGGATTGAAGCCCAGCCAGCTGCGCTTCTCCGATGCGGCGCTGCGGCACATCATCCGCGAGTACACGCACGAGGCGGGTGTCCGCAACCTGGAGCGCGAGATCGGCTCCATCTGCCGCAAGGTGGCCAAGGAGATCGTGTCCGGCAACAAGGCGCCCAAATCGATCTCCGAGACTTCGCTGGAGAAATACCTTGGCCCGCAGAAGGTGTTCTACGGCGCCGCCGAGGAGCACGACGAAGTGGGCGTGGCCACCGGTGTGGCCTGGACTGAGGCGGGCGGCGACCTCATGCCCATCGAGGTGACGGTCATGGAGGGCAAGGGCGGCCTGCAGCTCACCGGCCAGCTCGGCGAGGTGATGCGCGAGTCGGCCCAGGCGGCCTACAGCTACATTCGCTCCAAGGCCGCCGATCTCGGCATCGAGGGGCCGTTCTGGGAAAACGCCGACATCCACATCCACGTGCCCGCCGGCGCGATCCCCAAGGACGGCCCATCGGCCGGCATCACCATGTGCCTGGCCATGACCTCGGCGCTCACGCGGCGGCCGGTCTCGCGCGAGGTGTGCATGACCGGCGAGATCACGCTGCGCGGCCGCGTGCTACCCGTTGGCGGGCTGCGCGAGAAGATCCTGGCCGCGCACCGGCAGGGCATCCGCAAGTTCATCCTGCCGAAGAAAAATCAGAAGGACCTGACGGACATCCCCAAGGACGTGCTGCGCGAGATGTCCTTCATCTGGGTCGAGGAGATGGACTCCGTGCTATCCAGCGCGCTGCTGGCGGGGCCCGCCGGCAAGCCTCGGCGCCAGCCCGCGGCCGCGAAGCGCCAGCGCCCGGCCGCCGCGGCGGCCAGATCCGTGCAGCCACTGTCCACTCCGACAGCATGAGCCTCATCGTCCAGAAGTACGGCGGCAGCTCCGTCAAGGACGCCGACCGCATCAAGGCCGTGGCTCAGCGTGTGGCCGGCTGCCAGGATGGCGGCAACCGCATGGTCGTGGTCGTCTCTGCCATGGGCGACACCACGGACGAGCTCATCGACCTGGCCCAGCAGATCAATCCCGAGCCCGAGGCGCGGGAGATGGACATGCTGCTCTCCACCGGCGAGCTCATCTCCTCGGCGCTGATGGCCATGGCCCTGCACCAGCTTGGGCGCAAGGCCGTGGCGCTGTCGGGCCCGCAAGCGGGCATCATGACCGACGCGACGTTCAGCAAGGCCAAGATCTCGGCCATCGATCCGGCCCGGCTCGAACGTGAGCTGGACGACGGCAAGATCGTCATCGTGGCCGGCTTCCAGGGCCTTACCGACGACCAGGACGTCGCCACGCTCGGCCGTGGCGGCTCGGATACGACCGCCGTCGCCCTGGCGGCCCGGCTGCGGGCGGACGCCTGCGAGATCTACACCGACGTCGACGGCGTCTACACGGCCGATCCGCGCATCGTGCCGGAGGCGCGCAAGCTGGACACCATCTCCTTCGAGGAGATGCTGGAAATGGCGCAGATGGGCGCCAAGGTGATGCATCCGCGAGCCGTCGAGCTGGGCCAGATCTACGACATGCCTATCACCGTACGGTCGAGCTACAGTGACCGGGAAGGGACCATCATCGGCGTGGAGAACGTCAACAAAGTCACCGGCATCGCCCACGATTCGGACGTGGCCAAGCTCACGGTGGTCGGCGTGCCGGATCAGCCCGGGGTGGCCCACCGCCTGTTCGCCCCACTGGCCGACGCGGCCATTAACGTGGACACCATCGTCCAGAACGTGGGCCACGAGGGCAAGACCGACATCTCCTTCACCGTCAATAAGACGGACCTGCCGTCGACGCAGCGGTTCGTGGAATCAGTGGCCGGCGGGCTCAAGGCCGAACGCGTGCTGGCCAACCCGGATATGGCCAAGGTGTCGATCGTCGGCACGGGCATCCAGAACCACCCCGGCTACGCCGCCCGGATGTTCGGCGCCATGAGCGAGGCGGGCATCAACATCGAAATGATCTCGACCTCGGAAATCCGCATCACGGTCCTCATCGACCGCAAGGACGTGCAGGCCGCGGTGAAGGCCCTGCACAAGACCTTCGAGCTGGATAAGGCTTAGTTCAGTTCAGCCGGTCCGGAGCGTGCTCGCGGACGAAGCGCTCCATGTCGTTGGGGCTCTGGTCGTTGGGGATGCGCAGCGCCAGACGGTGGACGCCGAGCTCGGCGTAGGCCCGCAGCATGTCGCGGTCGGGCGTCTCGGCCGGGGCGACGGTGATCTCCAGCTCGGCCCAACCAGCCGGGCGCTGATGCCTGGAGTGGGCGTCGCGCAGCTCGGTTAGGCGCTGCCTGGCCTTCTCCACGTCCAGGCCGTAGCCGTACCAGCCGCCTCCGCGCTCCACGGCGCGCCGGTAGCTGCTGGGCACGTACCCGCCGACCACCAGCGGGATGGCAGGCTTCTGGACCGGCCGCGGGTAGGCGTTGATGCCGCCAAAGTCCACGTACTCGCCGTGATACTCCGGCTTGTCCATGGTCCAGAGGGCGTACATAGCGTCGAGGTACTCGTCCGTCCGGCGGCCGCGTTCGTGGAGGGACACGCCAGCCGCGTGCATCTCGGGCTCGTTCCAACCCACGCCGATGCCCAGCGTGAGCCGCCCGCCGGAGACGACGTCCACGCTGGCGAGCTGCTTGGCCAGCACCACCGGCTGGCGCTGAGGCAGGATCACGATGCCGCTGCAGATGCGGATCGTCCTCGTCAC
>Ga0070738_10003659_pt1 | contig 19711 bp, 17 predicted proteins | sample Coa_R2_2_FD_66446 | JGI IMG/M metagenome (GOLD analysis project Ga0070738, IMG submission 66446) | Surface soil microbial communities from Centralia Pennsylvania, which are recovering from an underground coalmine fire - Coalmine... | ecosystem: Environmental > Terrestrial > Soil > Unclassified ... | reverse complement strand
GCGAAGAGCGATGCGCCGAGCCGGCAAATCTCGTCGCGCAACGTGGTTTCGTTCAATCGAGACATCTGAACGCTCTCATGAAGAAGTCCTCCCGGCCGAAATTGCCGGATTTGAGCGCGAGCAAAAGCGTCGGCTCACCAAGCGTGGCGGTCCAAGGCACGCCCGGATCGATCTGCGGCCCGATGCGCAGCCCGCCGATTCCGAGCGCGTGAACGATGGCGCCGGAGGTCTCGCCCCCCGCAACGACGAGGCGCCGTGCGCCGCGCTCGACGCATCCGCGCGCGATTTGTGCCAAGGCCTCCTCGACGAGGGCGCCTGCGCGCTCGCGTCCGAGGCTTTTCTGGACGGCGCGGACCCGATCGGGCGGCGCGCTCGCCGAGATCAGCAGCGGCGCATCGCCAAGGCGGGGCGTTACCCAATCGAGTGCTCGGGACACCACTGGCTCTCCTGCCGCAAGCGCCAGCGGATCGACCTCGAACGCTGGAAAAGTCACGCTCATCGCCGCCACCTGTGCCAAGGTAGCCGTCGAGCATGAGCCGGAGATGACCACCGCCCCACCCCGCACGGCGGGCAACCGATCCGCCCCATGCCGCTCTGCGAGCAATCCGGCACGACGGAAATTTGCGGGAAGGCCGAGCGCAATCCCGGAGCCTCCGGTCACCAGCTTCAACTCCGCCACCGACTCGCCCAATGTCAGGAGATCCGCGTCGTCGGTTGCATCGAGGATGGCGTGGCGGCAACCCTCGCGGCGCAGCCTCGCAAACTCGGCCCGTACCGCTTCCGCACCACGGCGCACCGCCGCGAGCGGGACGAGTCCGACCTTCTGCGGCGTTTGACGGGCGAGAACGCGGCGAAGATTCGCATCGCGCATCGGTGTCAAGGGATGGTCTCGCATTCCCGATTCCGACAGCAGCACCTCGCCGACGAAGAGATAACCGCGATAGACCGTACGGCCATTCTCCGGAAAAGCCGGGCAAAACACGGTGAAGTCCTCGCCGGTCGCATCCAGCAGCGCATCCGCCACTGGACCGATGTTCCCGCTTTCGGTGGAGTCGAAGGTGGAGCAATATTTGAATAGAATCTGTCGCGCGCCCGCGCCTTGCAACCGGCGGAGCGCCGTCAGCGATTGTGCGATCGCATCCGCGGCCGCGATCGTCCGGGTCTTCAGCGCAATGACGACGGCGTCCACCTCCTGCGGCACCGCATCGCCCGGGACGCCGATGAGCTGGACCGTGCGCATGCCCTGCCGGACCAGCGTATTCGCCAGATCGGTCGCGCCGGTGAAGTCGTCCGCAATTGCCCCGATCAGTAGCGACATTCCACCTCGTTTGACCTGATCACCATCAGCACGATGTCACGGGAATCCGACCGTCGAGTTCGTCTTCGATGTGGATGCGGATGATCTCATCGAATGACGCGTCGGCTCGAAAGCCGAGTGCGAGGGCGCGCTGCGCATCGAAGGCGCGCGGCCATCCCGCGACAATCTTGGCGATGACGGGATCGGGCTCGCGGCGAATAAGCTGCACCGCTTTGTCGCCTGCGACCCGGCGCAGCGCGTCAATCTGCTCCGCTACGGTGGCGGAAAGCCCGGGCATGGTAAGGGCACGCCGCGCGCCCAGCGGTTCCAGATCCATCGAGGCGGCATGAGTGAGAAAGCCCACCGCCGCACGCGGGCTTGCGTGCCAATGACGGACATCTTCCGAGACCGGCAATAGGGCCTCCTGTCCGACCAGCGGCTCGCGCAGGATGTTCGAGAAAAATCCCGACGCTGCCTTATTGGGCTTTCCGGGCCGGATGCAAATCGTCGGCAGACGGATGGCGATGCCATCGAGAAAGCCGCGCCGCGTATAATCGGCGAGCAACAGCTCCGACATCGCCTTCTGGGTCCCGTAGCTCGTCAGAGGCGTGTTGAAGAATTCGTCGCCGATCACCGCGGGGAAAGGCGCGCCGAAGACGGCAATTGACGAGGTGAAGACGAAGCGCGGCCGATAAGGCGCCTTCGCGCTCTCCTGGCGCACGGCCTCGAGCATGTGGCGCGTGCCATCGAGATTGACGCGATAACCCTTCTCGAAATCCGCCTCCGCCTCGCCGGATACTATTGCCGCCAAGTCGAAGATGACGTCCGGGCGCGCGGCGAGGCAGCGTTCGACGGCAGCGCGATCGCCAATGTCCAAGCTCGACACCGACACGTTCCCCGCAAATCCCAAGGGCTTTTCGGGCGCCTCGACATCGACCAGCGACAGTCTTTCGACAGGGCGTCCGCCCAGCTCGGCGGCACGTGCGAAGCGACCGGTGAGCTTGCGGCCGATCATGCCGGCCGCACCGATGATCAGCACATGCATTCTTCACCTTCCGGGCGGAGATCGATTGATCGATGCGCGATTGCAGTGGAGGCGCAGCGACGCCCGCCATCGGTGCATCGAGCGCCTGGATGCTTCGCCATTCCTCCTCCCTCCCTGCCGCCATTCGATCCTGTTCGTCGAATTGAACGGTTCCGGCGGGTTATTTGTCGCCGGGCGGTCGCGCCATAGCCTCGAGAATCGCCTGGGTCGTGGTGAAGATGCGATCGAGATGACGGTCGAAGGCCGCGACCACACCCGCGGGATCGCGGGCACGCAGCGCGGAAGCAATCTCGGTGTGATCCTTGTAGCTGCGCAGGATCTGCCCCGGCTGGGACATCGCGGTGCGCCGCTGCTCCATCAGATAGGTGTAAAGCCCCATCACGAAGTCGGACAGGAGCGGATTGGCCGAGCAGCGATAGATCGCGAAATGGAATTCGCGGTCGCAAATCAGGAATTGAACGGGGTCGTCGAGGCAGTGCTTTTGCGCCGCGAGTGACGCGTCGAGCCGCAGCAGTGTCTCGTCGTCGATCCGGCCGGCCGCCTCCGCGACGACCGCGCGCTCCGCCAGAAGGCGCGCGCCATGGACCGAAGCGAGGTCATAATTGTTGATTGCTCGTGCGCTGGCGATGCCGAACTCGCGAACCGCGCCTTCAGCGCTGATGACACGCGTCCGTGCCCCCTGCGAGACTTCGACCAAGCCTCGCGATGCCAGATCCTGGATCGCGCTGCGGACCGATTCGCGGCTGACCGAGAACGCCGCGGCAAGCTCTCGCTCGCTCGGCAATTCGTCGCCGACGCCGAGGATTCCGGACGCGATGTGAGAGGCCAGCTTGTCGCTGATCTGTTCCCTCACCGTGCGCTTGACGATGCCGCCTCGCATCTCCGGAGCGAACAACGCGGTTTGCGGCGCGCGCTTTGCCATGGTTGCTCTCGAACAGACCTACTGGACCAACCAGCAGACAAGTACGCTAAGACGCGCGATGGATGACTGTCAATCGCCCCTTCGGGCTTTAGCCTCGGAGCAGCCCGCGTTTCGCCAAATTCGACATGAGGGCGCCGATGCCGAAGGTCCAGGGTGCGACCTCATCGGAGCGTCCGACCCGATTGACGAGCGCGCCGAGCTTCGGCGTTGCAATCGTGACGACATCGCCGATTTTGTGCGTAAAGCCGGCGCCCCGCTCGTCCCGGTCCTTGATCGGCGCGAACATGGTGCCGAGGAACAGCATCAGACCGTCGGGATATTGATGCGTCGGTCCGATCGCCGCGGCCACGAGATCGAGCGGGTCGCGGCTGATCTGTCGCATCGAGCTATGCCCGTCGAGGGTGAATTCGTCGGGACCGGAAACCGATACGGTGATCTCAGCCTCGCGCACGTCATCCATCGAATATCGATCATCGAACAGACGGAGAAACGGGCCGATGCCACATGACGCATTGTTGTCCTTGGCTTTGCCGAGGAGCAACGCGCTCCGCCCTTCGAAATCCCGGAGGTTGACATCGTTCCCGAGCGTCGCGCCGACGGCCTGACCGCGGCTGTTGACGGCGAGCACGATCTCCGGCTCCGGATTGTTCCAGGTGGAGGCCGGATGGAGGCCGATATCGCCGCCCGTGCCGATGGCGGAGAGCACCGGCGATTTGGTGAAAATCTCCGCATCGGGACCGATGCCGACCTCGAGATATTGCGACCACAATCCCTGCTCGACAAGGGTTCGCTTCAGCCGCATCGCAGCTTCGGAGCCGGGCACGATAGCGCGCAAATCTTCGCCGATGATGCCGATGATCTGCGAGCGAACCGTCTCCGCGCGCGCCGGATCGCCACGCGCCTGCTCCTCGATCAGTCGCTCGATGAGGCTCGACGCGAAAGTCACCCCGGAGGCCTTGATCACTTGCAGATCGCAGGGCGCGAGCAGAAAGGCTTTGCGTGCGTCGCGTTGATCGCCGCGGCTGTTGCGCAACAAGTCGTCGACACGGCCGATGGCGCGGCCCGGGGCTGTTCGCGCCAGGGTGACGGCGTCCTCGCGCTCGAGCAAGGCGCTCATCGTCGGCGTCCGATCCGTGAGATCGTAAACCTCGCCGCCGCGCACCGCGATCACGGCCGGCCCTGAGAGATCACCGGGAAGCCAAGCACGGCCGACCAGCGTGGCGTCCACGGCGTCGGCCGGCAAGCTCGCAGCAAGATCACCTTCGATGCTCATTGTCCTCACTACCTCTGAAGGCCGCGCCGGCTAGCCGGCGAAGCGAGGCTCGGCGATACCTTTGATCCCGAGGCCGGTAATCGCGAACAGGCTGCCGCGCAACACGCCGTCACCCGGGAATCGCGGCAGGGGCGGCCGCGCCATCGAGGTCACGTAGAGCGTGTCGAGCCGCGGGCCGCCGAACATGACGCTGGTCACCTTCTTCACCGGCATGTCGATGACACGATCGACCTTGCCGTCGGGCCGATAGCGGACGATCTTTGCATCATAGACCTGGGCATTCCAGAGACACCCTTCGGCATCGACGGTGGAGCCGTCGGCAGCGCCGCCGCGCGAGGTATCCAGTTTCGCGAAGGTGCGCTTATTGGACAGGCTGCCGGTGGCGAGATCATAGTCATAGGCCCAGATTTCGCCCGACCATGTGTCCTGGAAATAGAAGATGGTGCCGTCGGGGCTCCAGCACGGACCGTTGGAAACGATGATCTTGTCGTCGATCTTGTGGACGGACAGATCGGGATCAAGGCGATAGAGCGCGCCGTTGGGCCCCTCTTCCATCGTATCCATCGAGCCGGCGATGAAGCGGCCGCGTTTGTCGACTTTGCCGTCATTGATGCGATTGTTGGGCTTGTCCGGCTCGGGATCGACGATCAGCTCCACATCGCCCGTCTTGAAGTCGAGGAAATAAAAGCCGCGCGCCAGAGACAGCACCGCGCCGCCCTTCCGCCGCAGCGCCATCGAGCCGATCTTTTGCGGCAGATCCCAGGCGCGGATCTCACGCCCGTCATGCGTGCAGCGAAAGACATTCATGCCGAAGCTGTCGATCCAGTAGAGCCGCTCCTCCTCGACATCCCAAAGCGGTCCTTCGCCCAGGATCGTTTTGACGTCGACCAGTACGTCGATCTGCATGGGCTTCCTCCCTCCCCTGTTGCTTACCGTCAGCCGGCGAAACGCGGCTCCGGCAGGCCGCGAACGCCGAGACCATGCACTGCAAATACCCCGCCCGCCTCCCGCTCCTTCGGCGCCTTTCCTGCAATGGGCCGCGCCATCGACGTAATGAAGGCTATATCCAGATTGGGTCCGCCAAAGCTGATGCTCGTCGTCGAGGTGACGGGAAGGCCCAACATGCGGTCGATCGATCCATCGGGGGCGAAGCGAATGAGCCGCCCGGAATAAACCTCGACGGACCAGAGAAACCCCTCGGCATCCACCGTCGCGCCGTCGGGATAGCCGCGCAAATTCTCGAAGGAGGCGAAGAGGCGACGGTTCGCGGTCTGGCCTGTCGCGCCGTCATAGTCATAGGCGTAGATCACCTCGCGCGAGCTGTCGGCGAAATAGAAGATGCGTCCGTCGGGACTCCAGCACGGGCCATTCGAGCAGACGATTCCCGCATCGAGCCGGCGAATGCTGAGATCCGGCCCAAGGCTGAACAAGCCACAGAGGGGATCGCGCTCATCGAGATCCATGTAGCCGGCGACGAAACGGCCCTGCCGATCGACCTTGCCGTCATTCATGCGGATGCGCGGCTTGCCGGGATCCGGATCGGCGATCCGTGTCACCTCGCCGCTCTTGAAATCGAGGAAATGAAAGCCGGATTTGAGCGACACCACGGCCCCTCCGCCCTTGCGCAGCGCCAGCGAGCCTATCGGTTCCGGCACCGGCCAAGTATGCTGACTGCCGCCGCGCATATCGCAGACATGGACCGCGGGGCCAAGACTGTCGATCCAATAGAGCCGCTGCTCCTCGACATCCCAGAGCGGACCCTCGCCCAGCGCGGCCCGCGCATCGACGATCAGTTCGACCCGCAACATGGCCGCCTCCTCAGAACGCCACCTGATCGCCGCCTTTGAGCGAGAGGATCTCGCGCGCCTCGTCCGGCGTTGCGACTTCGAGCGACATGCCCTCGACGATCTGGCGGATCATGCGGACTTGATCGGCGTTGGAGCGAGCGAGCTTGCCGGGCCCCGCCCAGAGCGAATCCTCGAGGCCGACGCGGACATTGGAGCCCATCGCCGCACCGATCGAAGCGAGCGTGATCTGGTTGCGACCGGCACCGAGGATCGACCATTGGTAATCGCCGTCGAAGAGCCGGTCGGCGGTGCGCTTCATATGCATGAGATCCTCGGGATGCGTCCCGATCCCACCCAGAATCCCGAAGACCGATTGGATGAAGAGCGGCGGCTTCACCAGCCCGCGGTCGAGGAAATGGCGGAGATTATAGAGATGAGCGATGTCATAGCATTCGAACTCGAACCGGGTGCCGTTGTTCGAGCAGGTGCGCAGGATGTACTCGATATCGCGGAAGCTGTTGCGGAACACGAGATCCCGCGTGTTCTCGAGATGCTGGCGCTCCCATTCGAACTTGAACTCCTTGTACTTCTCGAGCAGCGGGAACAGGCCGAAATTGATCGATCCCATATTGAGCGAGGCGACCTCGGGCTTGAAGGTGGCGGCGGGCAAGACCCGTTCTTCGACCTTCATATAGGGGCTGCCGCCCGTGGTGATGTTGATGACCGCCTTGGTGGCCTGCTTGATGCGCGGAAGAAAGCGTCCGAAGGCTTCCGGTGTCTGATCGGGCTGCCCGGTCTCCGGGTTTCGTGCATGAAGGTGGAGGATCGAGGCGCCGGCCTCTGCCGCCGCCACCGCGTCGCGCGTTATCTCCTCCGGCGTGATCGGCAGATGCGGCGACATCGTCGGTGTATGAATGGCACCGGTCACGGCACAGGTGATGATTACTTTCCGCTTATTCGCCATGATATCCGCCTCTCCCGTTTGATTTCGCCTCAGTCGCCGATTTCCTTGGCCGCGCGCCGCTTGTGGCCGATGAGCGCCATCAGCCGCCGGTCGCGCCAGGCTTGACGGTCGCTCAGCGCGCTTTCGGCAACGCGGCGCCGCCGCTCCTGCTCGATCTCATCCAGCACCGGACCGCGCCAATCCACGCGCCGCTTTTGCGTCTCGAACAGCCCTTCATAGAGCTCTGCATAGCGCGCGACATAGTCGCGCACGCCGCCGGGCGCGTTCAAATCGATCGTCTCGAATGGCCCCATGAAGCTCCAGCGCAGCGCGAGACCGTCGCGAATGGCAATATCGACCTGCTCGGCCGAGACATATCCGTCGGCGACCAGGCGAAACGCTTCCTGAAGCAGCGCGCCCTGCAACCGGTTGACCACGAAGCCGTCGATTTCGCGCGCGATGACGAAGGGCGCGTGCCCCGCCTCGCTCAAGAAGCGCCGGGTACGCTCGACCACTGCGCTGTCCGTCCAAGGTGCCGGAACGATCTCGACGGCGGGAACGAGGTAAGGCGGATTGATCGGATGAGCGACGAGGCAACGGCTTCGGCCGGCAAGCGTCTCGGTGAAAGACGACGGCAACAGCGCGGAGGTCGAACTCGCGATCACGCAATCGGGCGCGGCAAGCCGATCGAGCTCCGCAAAGACCCGACGCTTCAGATCGAGGCGCTCCGGCGTGTTCTCCTGGATATGCGAAGCGCCATCGAGAGCGGCGGCGAGGCTCTTGGCCTTGACGATGCGCGTGCGCACTTGACGCGGTGCGGCGCCATTCAAGAGATCGTGGCGTGCCAGCTCCTCGAGCGCGCCATCGACAAAGCTAAGCGCGTTGCCAAGCGCCGCCTCATCGGCATCGGTGAGCGATACGTCGTGACCGGCCCGCGCGAAGCTGATGGCCCATGCCCGTCCGACCAGACCCGCACCGACAATCGCTGCCTTTGCCATCGCTCACCCCGTCACAGCGTTTCGACATTGCCGCATACGCCGATCGACTGACCGGAAATATTGGCACCCGCCGGCGACACGAGGAAATGCACCATCGCCGCCACATCTTGCGCGGACACCATGCGGCGCAGCGACACCTTCTCGAGATATCGGCGCTCCATTTCCTGGTGATCGAGGCCGAGCTGCGTAGCGCGCGCCGAGATGACCGCATCGATACGCGGCCCTTCGACGATGCCGGGGAGAATGGCATTGACGCGGATATTGTCGGGGCCGAGCTCGCGCGCCAAGCTCTGCGTCAAGCCGATCACGCCCCATTTTGCCGCGGCATAGGGCGTCCGGAACGCATAGCCAAGGCGGCCGGCGGCGGAAGACATATTGACGATGGAGCCCCCTCCGGCTTGTCGGATCAACGGCACCGCGCGTCGCGCGCAGAGAAACTGCCCCGTGAGATCGATATCGATGCAGCGCCGCCATTGAGCGGGGTCGATCTCGTCGATTCCACCCGTCGGACCCGCGATGCCTGCATTGTTGACCAAGGCATCGAGACCGCCGAATTCGCGCGTCACCACCGCAAACAGCTCATCGACGTCACCATCCGCCGCGACATCTGCCTTAAGCGCGATCGCCTCGGGATGAGCTTTGCCGAAATCGCCGAGAAAATCGTTGGAGACATCGCAGATCGCAATGCGCGCCCCGTTTGCCAGCAGCGTATCCGCGATGGCGCGTCCGATGCCTGACGCGCCGGCCGTCACGACCACACGCAACCCGGCGATCGATCCGTTGTTCGGCTCCGCCTTCCCGGTCACAGCCATGACACCCTCCTTTTCAATTCTTTTCGCGCAGCGCGATCACGGCGCTGAGGATGACCAGCCCGAAGACGATGGCGCGCGTTGCATAGGGCAATGTCGTCCCCGCCAGCAAGGTTTGCAGTGCGGTCAGCAAGAGCACGCCGCCCAACATGCCGAGATAATCGCCGCGACCGCCGGTGATCAGCGTACCGCCCACGACGACAACGGCGATCGAGGGCAGGAGATATTCATCACCCATGCCGAGACTGGCCTGACCGGAAAATCCTGTCAGCAGGCTGCCCACGAGCGCTGCGCAGAAGCCGCTCAGCACGTAGACGAGGATCAAGGTGCTGCCCACTCTTATCCCCGATAGCCTCGCCACTCGCTCGCCATTGCCGATGCCATAGACCCGCCGGCCGAAGGGCGTTCGCGAGAGCGTGAGCGCGGCCAGCACCACGAAGGCGGCTACGAAGGGCACCACCGGTGTCATGCCGAGAAGACGGCCGGTCATGAACCAGCGCAGACTGGGCGACGCGAAGCCATCGGGCGTTCCATTGCTGTAGAGCAATGCCAGCGCCTGGAGGATGCCATTGGTCGCCAGCGTCGCCACGATGGGCGACAAGCCGAGAAACACGACGCCCATTCCGTTGACGAGGCCGATCACGCAGCCGGCGAGCAAGACGAGAGGAAGTGCGTAGACGAGGGCCGCGTCGGACCCTTTCACCATGCCCGCGAGGAGGATGCCGCAGAGACCGATCGACCAGGGCAACGAGAGATCGAGCCCGCCGGTCAGGATCACCGCTCCTTGCCCAAGCGCCAGAATGGCCATGAAGGAAGAGAGCACGATCAGCGAATCATAATACTGCCAACTAAACAGCGCGCTTCCATACATATATTGCGTCGCGAGAACGATGATGACGAAGCAGATATAAGCCGGCAGCGCGTAGCGCAGGCTCTCGCGGTGACGTTGCCACAAGCTTGGATTGCGGTGTGCCGCCGCTGACGCCCCCTTGCCGACAAAAGCGAGCTGCCGGCTGCCGCGACCTCGCTGGCGGGGCAACATGCGCTCGTTCCAGGCGCGCAGGCGGACAAGACTCTCGCGGAGGTGGCGGGCAAGCGGCGCATCATGGCCGAGCGAGCCACTGAGCACGGCGAGAAAAAGGATCACGCCTTCGGCGAGCGTCGAATAATAGGCGGACACATTGAGAACGAGCAGAATATTGACCACCATCATCAGCACATAGGCGCCGACGATGGAGCCGACCGGGCCGCCGCGGCCGCCGCCGAGCTGCGTTCCCCCGACGACGATCGCGGTGAACACCTGGAGCAGCATGGGATTGCCGATGAGCGGGTCGCCGGCGCCGGTCTGTGCGCTGACGAACACGCCGGCCAGCCCATAGCAGGCACCGCTCAGCACATAGACGCCGAACTGGACCCAGGGCACGCGAATACCGACGGACCGCGACGCTTCCGGATCGCTGCCGATCGCGTAGATCGCGGTGCCGAACCTGGTGCTCTTGATGTAGAGCCAGAGCGCAATGAAGATCGCCAGAATCACGATCGGCATTGGCAGCAGGCCGGAAACCGCATCGCCCGTGAGCAGACCGCTGAGCGTCGGCGGAATCATGCCCCCCGGCTTGTCCATCACGAGAAGCGTGATCCCCTGCACGATGAACATCGTCGACAACGTGACGACGATCGACTGAAGCCGCATGACGGCAACGAAGAAGGCGTTGAACAAGCCGGCGCCGATCCCGACGCCCACACCGACCAACGACCACAGGATCATCGATTCCGGATTGTCCTGGATCGATGTCGCAAGGACGACATTGACCAGCGAGATAACGGCGCCAACCGAGAGGTCGAACCCGCCGGAAAGCACCACCAACGTCTCGCCGACGGCCGCGATCGCCAGTGTGGCGCCGCCGCTCGAGAGAAAGCTCACCTGAAAGTAGCTGACCCGGCCACCGCTGATGAGATCGGTCGTGACGAGCAGCGCCACGAATACCGCCAGCGCCACCAGCAGCCCCCGATGCCGCGCGAGCGGCAAGGCGAAGGCCGGGGCGGATCGTCTGCCGAGGGACGTAGCACTCATGCCGCGCGCTCTTCCCGCAGATTGCCGCCAAGAGCCACGGTCATGATCGCGGCTTCGGTGATCTCGCCGCCCTCGAGCTCGGCGCCGACGCGCCCGCCATAGAGCACGGCGACGCGGTCGGAGAGGTTCACCAGCTCTGGTATCTCCGTCGAATAGAACAGGATCGCGCCTCCGGCGGCGACAAAGGCGCGCATGAGTTCATAAAGCTCGTTCTTGGTGCCGACATCGATCCCGCGCGTGGGATCATAGAGAAGAAGAATCCGGCTCTCCGCCAGCAGCCATTTGGCGATTGCGATCTTCTGCTGATTGCCGCCGCTGAAAGCGCCGACGCGGGTCCAGAGGGCGCGCTCCTCGACCCCGACGGTGTGCAGGACCCGTCGCACCGCCGCTTCCTCCGCCGCCACGTCGAGCAATCCGAAACGCGCGAAGCGCCGAACGACCGGCAGCGAAACATTGTGCCGGCCGTTGAGTTTCAGGAACAGCGCCTCGGTCTTGCGGTCCTCGGGCAGCAAGCTGATGCCGATATCGGAACGGACCGCATCGACCGGTGAGGTGATTGCGACCGGGCGACCATCGACGGCGATGCGGCCTTGGGTGGTTTCGATCATTCCGAAGCACGCAAGGAACAGCTCGAGCTGCCCCATTCCCTGCAATCCGGCGACGCCCAGGATCTCGCCTTGACGCAGGGCAATCGAGACATCCTTGAGACGCTCGCCCGCACCCAGCTTCGTCGCACCCAGCACCTCCGGCCCGAAGCGGCTTGCGTCTGTCGGCCGCGGCGGGAAGGCATGAGCGAGCGATCTGCCGATGATCATGCGGATGACATCCTCGTCCGTGACCTCGTCGACGCCCGCGGTCGCGATGTGCCGGCCATTGCGGAGGATGGTCAGCGAATCGCAGAATGCCCGCACTTCGCGCAGCCGGTGCGAGATGAAGATGGTGGTGATGCCGCGACTCCTAACCCGGGCGATGATCCGGCCCAGCCATTCGACGTCGGGCCCCGACAGCGTCGAGGTCGGCTCATCAAGCAGGAGAATGCGCGGCTGGCGAAAGACGGCCCGCGCGATCTCGATCTTTTGCTGCAGTGCGAGGTCGAGATCGCGGATCTCCCTGCGGAGATCAATGCCGTCGAGTTCGATCTCGGCGAAATGCTGGCGCACCATGTCTTCGGCATCACGGCGCCGAATGATGCCGAAGAGGCGCGTCGGCCCATAAGGCAGAAGCATGTTGTCGAGAACCGTCAGATCCTTGATTAGGGTCAATTCCTGGAACGCCGTCTGGATGCCGCGCCGATGCGCGACGCGCGGAGAGGTCAGGCGTATTTCCTTGCCGAAGATGCGAAAGAGCCCGGCATCCGGCAGGATGAGACCGCTCAGGAGTTTGACGATCGTCGATTTACCCGCGCCGTTCTCGCCAAGCAACGCATGCACCTTGCCTGGCGCGACATCGAAACTCACATCGTCCACAGCGAGCGTCGCCGCAAAGCTCTTGCGAACCTTGCTCAGGCTGATGGCGGTCGCCTCGGCTGCGATGGGTTCCATCGGACCATCCGTCTATGAAGCTGCCCGGGCAGGCCGGCGATCTCCGAAGGGTCGCGCCGGCCTGCCGATGGCAGCATGCGCTCGTCGAACTCCGGCGCGCGCTCAGGATTCCGGCTGGCCGACGAGAGCGGCCTCGAAACCCACCTCAGGCGTCTGCTCCGAAAAGATCGACGCAAACCACCCCGGATTCGGCACCAGCGATGGCAGGAAGGCGTTGCAGCCCGCCTTCATTTCCGCCCAAGTCCCTTCCTTGCAGAGTTTGATCGTTTCGTTGGTCACGATCGGCAGAGGCAATTTCGACAGCTTGGGAATCTGTTTGCCCTCGAGCTTCTCGACCGCGAGCTTGAGGGCGAGCGCTCCCGAGTAAGGCGGCGATGCATAGGAGATGCGCGGCGCACCCATCGGGCGATAGGTGCCATTGGCTCCTTCGACCTGCGTGTTGATCGGCAGCATCTGGATCCGGCCGCCATTGGAGCCTTCGCCGGCGCAGGGCTTCAGATCCGCCTCTTTGTGCCCGGCCTCGATCTGCATGGAATTGGCCGTATAGCAGCCGACCTGCATCCACAGCCCATCGATCTGATCCCAGTTGTGCGTCGCAAGGATCTTGGAAAGCTCGGTGCGTGCCACGGCCTGGCTCCACATCCCGACCGCCTCGGCCACGATCTTGATGCCGGGATTCTTGGCGAAGACCTCCTTGGCCGCCTTGGTGCGCAAGGTGTCGACCGACGTGCCCGGCACGCCGGTGATGACCACGATATTGCCTTTGCCGTTGAGCTTCTTGACGAGCCATTCGGCGGTGACGCGCCCGGCCTCCTCCTGATCGATCGAGACATTGTAGGCGCAGGGCTCGGTGATCACAGAATCATAGGCGATGATGGTGACGCCCTTGGCGCAGGCATTCTTCACGACACCGTTGAGCGCGGTCGGCGAGATCGGGTAAACGACGATCGCCTGGGCTCCGGCTTCGACCATAGCATTGATCTGCTGGATCTGGCGCTGCGCATTCGGGCCGGCGACCTGGACCTGCAGATTGACCTTGTTCACGAAATTCTTATGTGCCGCCATGGCCTTGACCATATTGGCGGCCTCGGCCTGCCAGTCATTGCCGATATAGCTCATGCTCAGATAGACATCGAACTTCTTGTCGGCCGCGGCAACGTCAACGGGCTGGCCCGTTAGGCCGCAGACCATCGCTACGACCGCGGTGGCCTTGAGCAGGCTTGACCAAGCTTTCATTGGTTTTCCCTCCCATGCGCGCACTTGGCAGAAGCCCAGAGCGCAAAGCGCTCCATCCCCACCGGGGCGGCGCGGCGGCACCGCGATGGGCATTTTCTTTTGATCATAAATCAGATATCACATATCAACAAGGCCACTTGATGGGAACCCGTATATTCTGCGATCTTGGGTAGAGAGGCAGGGTCGCGGGGATCGCGCAGCGATGGTGCAAACGCAGCGAAAGACGGCGAGATTGCCGTTGAGGCCGGTGCCTCGGGGAACGCTCCCTGACGAGATCTATGGACAGATCAAGAATCTGATTCTCGACGGCGGCATCGCGCCGGGCGAACTCGTGACCATCCAAGGGTTGGCCGAGGCTTTCGGCGTCAGCGCGATGCCGGTCCGCGAGGCGTTGCAGCGGCTGACCGCGGAAAAGGCGCTCACGGTCGTGTCGGGCCGATCCGTCGGCATCCCGGAGCTACAAGCCAGCCGCCTCAACGACCTGTGCCGGGTGCGCCTCGAGATCGAAACGCTCGCCACTTTATGGGCGGTCGATCATCTGACCCCGCGGGACATCGCTCGGCTCGAGAAGCTCGTTGCCGTAATGGCCCAGGCGGTGAGCGACGGCAACGCGCATCAATATGTCAGAGCCAACCACGAATTCCATTTCGTCATCTATCGCGCCTCGCATTCGGAGACGCTGATTTCCATCATCGAGGAGCTTTGGCTCCAAGTCAGCCCGTATTTTCACATGCTCCACGGCTCCGGCAACTACGCGCAGGCCAATCACGAGCATGAGCGCCTGCTCATCGCGCTCAAGAACAAGGACGCGGCCGCCGCAGGCGCGTGCATTCGAGCGGATATCAACGGGGCGGCCAAAGTATTGCTCGGACTGCTGGCATAGCCCATCCGCCCCTGCGGATGGAAGCTGCCATGAACGTGAGCGGATGTCGGATCGGTCGGTGACGACCGGCGTTCGTAGCGGCCAGTGGCAAGAAGACGCGACCGGCAGGCGCGCGATCAACGGCGTTGCCGGCTGCGCAATCGGCGAATTGGCATCAGCGGATGACGGCACCTCATCGCAAACTGCGGGGACGAACATGCACCAACCGGCGATCTATCCAGAACTTGCCAACAAACCGGTTTTCATCACGGGTGGCGGCAGCGGCATCGGCGCCGCACTGACCCGCGGATTTGCCGGACAGAAGGCCAGGGTCGCTTTTGTCGACATCGCCGAGGAGGAAAGCCGCGCTCTCGTCCGGGAAGTCGCCGAGGAGACCGGCATCACGCCTCTCTTCGTCCCTTGCGACATCCGCGACATCGCTGCGTTGCAGGCCGCGATCGAGCGCGTGCGCCGCGAGATCGCCGACATCGCCGTGCTGGTCAACAATGCCGCAAACGATCAGCGTCATGCCGTCGAAGAGGTAACGCCCGATTACTGGGACGAGCGCATGGCGGTCAATCTGCGCCCGAGCTTCTTTGCCGCCCAGGCGGTGCTGCCGCAAATGAAGCGCATCGGCGGCGGATCGATCATCAATTTCGGCTCGATAAGCTGGATGATTCCGCAAGGCGGCTTTCCCGCTTATGCCTCGGCGAAATCGGCAATGCACGGTCTGACCCGCACACTTGCGCGCGATTTCGGGCCCTTCAACATTCGTGTCAATTGTGTCGTCCCCGGATGGGTAATGACCGAGCGACAGCTCAAGCTGTGGCTCACGCCCGAAGCCGATGCCGCCCGCGCCAAGGCGCAGTGCCTGCCGTCACGCGTCATGCCGGAGGATATCGCCGACATGGTCCTCTTTCTCGCCTCTGACGCCTCCCTCAAATGCACGGCGCAGGATTTCACGGTGGATGGCGGCTGGGTGTGAGCACCGAGCCAGGCGCGATCTCCCATTCCGGCTCCAATTGCGGGCTTTACAATTCTGAGGAGTCGTCGGATCGTTTGAACGACCGGGCCGCCCCGTAATCAGAAGAGGGCAGAGAAGCCCGGCGACATATCCGTGGCGTTTCGCGACAAAACTCGGGAGGAAAGAATGGCTGACATTGTATACGCCTCCGCGCCGAACCGACGCGATTTCCTGCGCACGGTTGGCGCCTCGGCCGGCGCCGCCGCGCTGCTCGGCGGCATGGGCATCGAACCGGCGTTGGCCGCCGATATGGCGAAAGAGACCGACCGCTCCCCCAAGCCGCTCAAAGCCGCCTTTTCCAACGCCGGATTGCAGGCCACCTGGTGCGCGCAGGGAAAGCGCGCCGCGGAATACTGGGGCAAGCTCTTCAATGTCGAAGTCACTTGGTTCGACGGCGAGCTCAGCGCCCCGAAACAGCGCGCGGCAATCGACAATATGGCGTCGCAGAAATGGGATTTCGTTGCCATACAAGCTTTCGGCATCGGCACGCTGACAGCGCCGGTCAACAAGATGATCGAGGCAGGAATTCCGGTCATCGACATGGACACGCTGATCGCGCCCCTCGACCAGATCAATGTTCACAGCTTCCTCGAGCCGGACAATGAGCTGATGGGCGCAGCGGTGACGCAAGCGCTGGTCGATGCCATCGGCGGCAAGGGCAACATGGTCATGACCCAAGGCGCTCTTGGCCACACCGGCGCGCAAGGACGCGCCCGCGGCTTCGAATCCGTCGTCAAGAAATTTCCCAATATCAAGGTTCTCGACACCACGCCGGCGGATTGGGATGTCGCCAAGACCGCGCGCATCTGGGAGACCTTGCTCACCAAGTTCCCCGAGATCGACGCGGCCTTCTTCCACAATGATGACATGGCGCTTGCCGCCTACAACGTCATGAAGCAGCACAATCGCACGAAGATTCTGATCGGCGGTGTCGATGCCATGCCGCCAGCGCTTGATGCGGTGATCGACGGACGCATGCACGCTACGGTGCGCAATCCGTCTTGCCGCATTCACGGCGGCGCCATCTTGGCCGGTGTCGCGGCCGTGGTGAACGGCGAGAAGACCGGCGCGGGCGGAATTCCCAAACATGTCATAACCGATGGTCCGGTGGTGACGAAGGCAAACGCGCCCGGCATGCAATGGATGGAGGCCCACTATCTGATCTAGCCCGGGCAACCTCGGTGGCCGGTTCAAACCCGGTGCTTGAACTCGTCGGCATCTCCAAGGCATTCGGCGGCGTTGAAGCTTTGCGGAATGTCGACTTCGCGCTGGCAGCCGGCGAGATTCATGGTCTCGTCGGCGAGAATGGCGCGGGCAAGAGCACCTTGATGAAGATCATCGCCGGGGTGCATGGCGACTATGCCGGCACCATGCGCCTCGGCGGCACGGCCACGCGTTTCCGCTCAGCCCGCGATGCCCGAGACGCTGGGATCGGCATGGTTCACCAGGAGCTGAGCGTCGTGGCCGATCTTAGCGTCGCCGAAAATGTTTTTCTCGGCGAGCAGCCAATCAACCGGTTCGGCGCAGTGGATTGGCGCCGCATGCGCCGGAACGCGGCCGATCACCTGCGGGGGCTCGGCATCGAGGTCGATCCCTGCGCGCCGATGGGCTCGCTGCCTCTGGGGTTACAGCAACTCGTCGAGCTCAGCCGCGTGCTTTTCTCCGGCGCTCGCATGATCATCCTCGATGAGCCGACTTCGGCTTTGTCGCCACCGGAAGTGGAACGGCTATTCGCCGTCCTGCAACGGCTGCGGAAGGCCGGCAAGAGCATCATCTTCATCTCGCATTTTCTCGACGATGTCTTGCGGATCTCCGACCTCGTCACCGTGCTGCGCAATGGCCGGAAAGTCACAACGGTTGCCGCGGGCGATGTCGACAAACGCTGGATCATCGACCGGATGATCGGCACCGGGCACGATCAGCTCGAGGAAAGCTATATCGGCGACATCCGGCTCGACAGCCGCCCGAACGCGCCCGTGGTGCTCGACGCCCAGGGCCTGACCGCAGGGCGGGCCTACCGCAATGTCAGCTTGCAGATACGCGCCGGAGAAATCCTGGGCATCTATGGCTTCATGGGATGTGGTCAACTCGAACTCGCGCGCACGCTCTTCGGCAAATTCGCGGCGGATCGCGGCGCGCTGCGCATCGACAACCGCCCGGTGCGATTTCGCAATACCTCGGCCGCGCGTCGCGCCGGCATTGCCTTCGTGCCGGAAAGCCGGCGTAGCATGCTGTTCGCGCACGAGCCCATCTACAAGAACATGTCGATCAGCATTTTAGGCCGACTATCGCCGCTGCTGCTGAAGCCGGCGCTGGAACGACGTCTCGCGCGCGACCGGGTCAACGGATTGCATATCCGGCCGCCCTCGGTCGAGCGGCCGTTGGGCACGCTGTCCGGTGGCAATCAGCAGAAGGTCGGCCTGGCGAAGTGGCTCACCTTCCCGCCCAAGGTGCTCGTGCTGAGCGAGCCGACGCGAGGGATGGATGTGGGTGCCAAGAGCGACGTCGTCAGAATCGTACGCGGCCTTCGCGATCAAGGCATCGGCATTCTCGTCGTCTCGACGGAGCCAGAGACGGTGCTGGCGCTGGCCGATCGCATCCTGGTGATGAAGAAAGGCGAGATCGCCCACGAATTTGCGAGCGAAACGGTCAGCAAGGACCGCTTGCTCGCCGTCGCGTGAGGTGAGCGCGAGATGACAACCGAAGAGACCAGCGCCACCGCAGCGGCGAGGGCCGCGGTAACCCGGAACTGGCTGCGCAATCAGCTCCGCAACATCGCTCCCTTCCTGACGCTGCTTTTTCTCGTCCTGTTCTTCGCGCTCGCGAGCCCCTCCTTCGTCACGTTCGACAATCTTGCCAACATCCTGACGCAGATCTCCGTCAGTGCCATCATGGCGGTCGGCCTCACCTTCGTCATCCTCTGCGCCGAGATCGATCTGAGCGTCGCCAGCGTCGCGAACGCCACCGGCATCATCGTCGCCTTCTTCACGCTCCAGGAAGCCAGCGTGAACATCGCGAATATTCCCTTGCCGGGTGCCCTCGCCATCGTTTTTGCGCTGCTAAGCTGTTTGTTGCTCGGCGCCGTGACGGCCTTTGGCGTCACCTGGATCGGTATTCCGTCCTTTATCATGACACTGGCGATGCTGGAGATCGGCGCCGGCATCTCCGCCATGCTGGTACGCGGGCAAATCGCCTATGCCGTGCCGCCGCTGATCACCACGCTGGGCAGCGGCTCTCTCGGCGCCGTCCCCTGGATCGTCATCGTCGCCACGGCGGCGCTCGGGTTGGGCCATCTCATGCTCACCTATACCCGGTTCGGCCGCTATGTCTACATGGTCGGCGGCAATCGCGAGGCCGCCGAATATTCGGGCGTCAACGTCCGTGCCATCATCGCCGCCGTCATGGTGATTTCGGCCCTGTGCTCGGGCATTGCTGGAATGCTGGGTGTCGCCCATTTCGGCAGCGCGCAGCAGGACGAGTTCGACAACTATCTCTTGGACTCGATTTCGGCGGTCGTGGTCGGCGGCACCAGCCTTTTCGGCGGACAAGGCGGAATTCCCAACACCATCGTCGGACTCTTCGTGCTCGGCGTGCTCAACAATGGCCTCGACCACATCAATATCGACAGCTTCCTCAAAATCCTGATTCGTGGCTTGATCCTGCTCGCCGCCCTTATCATCAATGTCTATGCCCAGCGGCTGCGCGCGGAGAAGCCGCTCGCATAGGGCGGAAGGAGGCGCATGTGATCGTCGTCTTCGGCTCGATCAATGCCGACCTTGTGATCGCAGCGCCGCGGCTTCCTATGCCGGGAGAGACCGTCATCGGCGATAGCTATCGCCTGATGCCGGGCGGCAAAGGCGCTAACCAGGCATTGGCCGCGGCGCGGGATGGGGCGACGGT
>Ga0070738_10003653_pt1 | contig 19740 bp, 19 predicted proteins | sample Coa_R2_2_FD_66446 | JGI IMG/M metagenome (GOLD analysis project Ga0070738, IMG submission 66446) | Surface soil microbial communities from Centralia Pennsylvania, which are recovering from an underground coalmine fire - Coalmine... | ecosystem: Environmental > Terrestrial > Soil > Unclassified ... | reverse complement strand
ACTCCGGCGTGAACGACCGTCGCGGGCGGGGCTTCTTCCGCTCCATCGTCTCCATTGTGGACATCCTTTCCGGGGGTCACCCCCCACATGGTGGATGTCCGTCAAACCGGGGCAGGCCCACTACGAGCCCGAGCTGCGCTACCTCGAGCGGTTCCTGTCCCCTGGGGACACCTTCATCGACGTCGGAGCCAGCGTCGGCCTCTACACCGTCGTTGCCAGCACGCTCGTGGGGGCGCGTGGGCGTGTCCTCGCCTTCGAGCCGGCCAGTGAGATCTATCCGGTGCTGCGACGGAACGCGGCGATCAACGGCACGAGCAACGTCACCACCTTCAATGCGGCGGTTTCGGACCAGCCGGGCACAGCCCGGCTCTTCCACATCACGGGTGCCTCGCTGTACTCCCTCGGCGAGCGAGCCGGGCACGACGATTCCTTCGAGGAGGTCCGGGTGACCACCCTCGACGAGGTGGTCGGCCAGATGGGCCTCGACTCGGTCGCCTGCATCAAGATCGACGTCGAGGGAGCGGAGGCCCTGGTCCTTCGAGGTGCCTCCCAGACATTGGCGCGCTTTCGCCCGACGGTCCTGTTCGAGGCCAACAGCTATGCGGCCTCCCGCTTCGACGGCGGGGGCCCGGGGCCGGTCGAGCTTCTCAGCCGGCTCGGCTACCGCTTCGAAGTGGCCGGGCCCGATGGCCCTGTTCCGATGACGTCACTGCCCGACGCCGCCAATGTGGTCGCCGTACCACCCCTCGGGTAGCTCCGGCGTCATCGGCTTGGCCGGACCACGGTCGACAGCGGTTCCTGCCGACAGGCCGAGCAACGGCGTCAATGAGGGCGGGCCCGACGGCTGCTCTCGAGCGAGGCCCGCTCAGGTCCGCCCCATCATGGCGTTGATCATGGCCGCCCCCGGCTCCCACGACCCGGTCATCGACGACATGACGTGGCCCGAGTCCACGAGCAGGTTCACGCCGCTTATGCCACTCGCCGCGTCGCTGTTGAGGAAGACCATGACGTCGCCCATCTGATCGGGCGTGAGGTGCTTCGTGCCCGTGGCATCGCGGTAGTCCTGGGCGAAGGCCAGCCAGACGTCGGCGTTGGCCCTGGCGAGCGGGGTGTCGGTGGGCCCGGGACAGATGGCGTTGATGCGGATGCCCTTGGCCATGAACGGGTAGGCCTGCCGGGCGCAGTAGCAGTTCATCGCCTGCTTGCTGAAACCGTAGCCATCCGTGCCCTCATGGGCCTGGATCCAGGCATCGGCCGACTCGTAGTCGGGGGTCGCCAGGAACTCGAGCAGCGTCGGCATGTTGTTCTCCCAGCCGAGGCCGGCCACCGACGAGATCATGCAGATCGCCGAGCCGCTCGGCATGATGCCGCCTCCCACGAGCCGCTCGATGATGTGCCGGTGGGCGATGAAGTTGATCTTCATGATCCCCGGCGTGCCGTCGGCCACGCCGGCCGCAGAGAACAGCGCGTGCACGGGTCCGCCCACCTCGTCCAGCGCGGCGTCGACCGCGCCGCGGTCGCGCAAGTCGACCTTGATCGCCTTGGCCACCGGATACTCGACCGGCGCGTAGTCCATCACGACCACTTCGGCCCCGAGCGCCCCCGCGGTGCGGGCCGCGGCGGCGCCCATGCCCGTCGCGCCGCCCACCACCAGGGCCCGTTTGCCGTCGTAGCGGAACGCCTCGATGCTTGACATGTCAGTCCCCCTCCTCCCGCCGCGGCGGGCGTCGTCTCTCTGCCGAGATCCCTCCGGAGGCGCCGTGGGCCTCCCGAGCAGTGCAACGATGCCACAGCTCCGACCGGTGGCGCCCGGCCGAGCCGCGACAGCTCCCGTGGCGACCTCCGGTGCCCCCGAGGACCGGGCCGCACGCACCCCCGGTCGTTGCCCGGCGGGGCCCACAGCCTGCGGCACGCCACTCGTGGCGACCCGGGCGGAGCGGCCCCTCCTCGACCGTGCACGTTTGACATGGCGTCGCGGCTCGGGGCTACCCTCGGCGGGCATTGCGGCCCGCCAGCGACCTCGGCTGGCGGCGAACGAAGTGAAGACGAAGAGACGGGAGGGATCCAATGCCAGGTCGACTCGAGGGCAAGGTGGCATTCATAACGGGCGCCGCCCGGGGCCAGGGGCGCAGCCACGCCATCCGCCTCGCCCAGGAAGGCGCGGACGTCATCGCCGTCGACATCTGCCGCCAGATCGAGTCGAACCCCTATCCGCTCGCCACGCCCGACGACCTCGCCGAGACCGCGCGGGCCGTCGAGGCCCTCGACCGGCGCATCGTCTCTCGCCAGGCGGACGTGCGCCAGCGCGCCGAGCTGGGCGACGCCATCGCCGCAGGGGTGGCCGAGCTCGGACGCCTCGACATCGTGGTCGCCAACGCCGGCATCTTGCCCATGGCGGTGGGTCGGGACCCTGACCCGATGGACTTCGTGGACGCCGTCGACGTCGACCTCCTCGGCGTCATGAACGCGGTCGCGGCCGCGCTCCCGCACCTGCCCGACGGCGCCTCGATCGTCGTGACGGGCTCCACTGCCGGCATGATGCCCAACACCGTGTCGAACCCGGTGATGGGCCCCGGGGGCGCCGGCTACGGATGGGCGAAGCAGATCCTGATCGGCTACGTCGAGCAGATGGCCCTCCACCTCGCTCCCCGCTTCATCCGGGTCAACGCCATCCACCCGACGAACTGCAACACCCATCTGCTCCACAACGAGGGCCTCTACCGCGTGTTCCGCCCCGACCTCGAGAACCCGACTCGCGACGACGTCATCCCGGCCTTCACCCACTTCCAGGCCATGCCGATCCCCTACGTCGAGCCCGTCGACATCTCCAACCTGGTGCTCTTCCTCGCCTCCGACGAGTCCCGCTACATCACCGGCCAGCAGATCCGGGTGGACGCCGGCTCCCTCATCAAGTTCCCCTCCGGACCGGCCTGAGCCGCCCGCGGCCGGGCCGACCGCCGGGCGGCCGGGCGATGGGCACCGCCGGGCTCCTCCTCACCGGGGGCGCGAGCCGCCGCATGAGAGCAGACAAGGCCTTGCTCGTCATCGAGGGCCAGGTGTCGGCCGTGCGCCTCGGGCGGCTGCTGGCCGCCGCCTCGTCGCCCGCTTTGGAAGTGGGCCCGGGCGCGTCCGGGCTGCCTGCGATACGCGAGCACCCCCGGGGTCAAGGTCCGCTGGTGGCGATCGCGGCCGGTGCGACCCACCTGCAGCGCCTCGGGGCCTCGGGCCCCGCCCTCGTGTTGGCATGCGACCTTCCACTGGTGACCGGTGCCCTCCTCGAGCACCTGGCTCACTGGCCGGGCGACGGGGCGGTCGTGCCGGTGATCGACGGGCACCGCCAGCCCCTGTGCGCCCGCTGGTCGGCATCGGACCTGGCAGCGGCGATCGACCTCGCCGCCAAGGGCCAACGGTCGTTGCGCGGCCTGCCTGCCCACGGCGAGCACACCGACCTCGGCCCCGAGGACTGGGCCCCTGTGGCCGACACGCGGACCTTCGCCGACGTGGACTCGCCCGAGGACCTCGAGCGCCTGGGCGTCCGCTGGCAACCCGGCCAGGAGCGTGCCGCCGACTGAACGGGCGTGCAGCAACCGGCACCCCGGTGCCGACCGCTCCCGAGGGCCGGGCGTCAGCCGGGTTCCCCTCCCGTGGTGACCGGGGGGCCCGCCAGCCCCGGCAGGCCATCGATGCTCACCGCGTTGTGCGCGGCCCGATAGGTCGCGAGGCCCGTCGCGCCCTTGGTGGCCGTCCAGTGGTCGAGGTTCTCGCGGTGGCCCGAGAAGTGCATGAGCGGCACGCCGTAACCGCACGAGTCGGAGATCCGCTCGACGGACACGACGATCACGGCCCGCGCACCCAGATCTGCCGGGAAACGGGCCGCGAGCGACGCGAACCCGGGCTCGTCAGGCACGAGGACCTCGCCCTTTCCGTGGAGGCGCACGATCCTCGGGGGGCCCTCGAACGAGCAGAACATGAGGACGATGCGGCCGTTCTCGCGCACGTGCGCGACCGTCTCGATGCCGCTGCCGGTGAGGTCGAGGTAGGCGACCTGGCGCTCGCCGAGCACGGCGAAGCTGCCGGGAGCTCCCTTCGGCGAGCAATTGATGTGGCCCGCGGCGTCGAGCGGGGCGGTGGCCACGAAGAAGACCGGTTGTGCAAGCAGGAATTGCTGCAGCCTGGCGTCGATGGCGTCATAGGTACGGCCCATGCGGCCAGTCTCGCACCACGAGGCGGCCGGGTCACGCACGGCACCCGTCGTCGGTGCCTGCCGTCCTGGGCGCGCACGTCGTGCGCATTCCTGAGGGCATCCTGATGCGCCCGTCGTCGGCGCGGGCGAGACGACCCGAGTAGCCGCCAAACTCCGCGCTGCCCGAGGCCTGTCGTGCAACGCGTCACGGCGCGTCGATGCTCACGTTCGAGGCATTTTGGAACGAGATTCGTTCCTGGCGCCCTTCGACCGGTACTATGGGCAAATGGCAACAGGTCGGCGAGCACACCGAGCAGCGCGAGAAGGACGGCCAGACGATGCGTCGGCGGCGTGGACCGCGGCCGACGTGCGCGAGTGGGCTCGCCAACAAGGGATCTCCATCGCGTCGCGGGGCCGCGTCCCCTCGCACCTGGTGGAGATGTACCTCGCCCGACCGTCGGTCGTCCGTCAGTGGGCGCGCGCACAAGGGCTGCCGATCGGCCAGCGTGGACCAGTCCCGGCCGAGCTCGTGAGCTCGTACCTCACCCGGCCCGCGGCCGTCCGCCGATGGGCGCGCGAGCGGGGCCTCCAGGTCGGCAAGCGCGGGCGGATCCCTGACGACGTGCTCCGGGCCTACCTCGACCGCTTCGGCGACCTGCTCAACCTGGCCGCTTAGCCGAGCCGGCTGCGCCCGCCGGATCGCCGCAGCCAGGGCGCCCGCCCAGGATGCGCCGCGTGCGCGTCGGCGACTGCCCCTGCCGGGTAGCGTAGGGAGGTGGACGCGCTCAGATGGTTGCGCCGGCCCCGTCTGCGGAGCCCCATCATGATCGCCGCGTTCGAGGGATGGACGGACGCCGGGGGCGCCGCGTCCGGAGCCGTCTCCTATCTGGCGCGGAAGTGGGGGGCATCCCCCTTCGCCGAGGTCGACGCCGAGGAGTTCTACGACTTCACGGTGTCGCGCCCGCGGGTGCGGTTGCGCGCCGATCGGTCACGGCAGATCGTCTGGCCGGAGAACCGCTTCCTCGCTGCCTCGCTCGACGCGCCGCACGACGTGGTGCTCCTCGCCGGCATCGAGCCACACCTGCGCTGGCGGACGTTCTGCGAGTGCCTCGTGACCGTGGCACGCGAGGCCGGCGTCGAGGCCGTCTTCACCGTCGGTGCGATGCTGGCCGACGTTGCCCACACGCGCGCCGTGCCCGTGCGGGGGTCCACGGCCGACGTCGCCCTCTCCGAGCGGCTCGGCCTGCAGCGACCGCAGTACCAGGGACCGACGGGCATCGTGGGGGTCCTCCAGGATGCCTTCTCGCGCGCCGGGGTGCCGGTCGGCTCCTTCATGGCGCAAGTGCCCCACTACGTGCCGAACACCCCGTCGCCGAAGGCGACGCTCGCCGTCGTCGAGCGCGTGTGCGAGCTGTTGTCCACACACGTCACGACCACTGACCTCGAGATCGCCGCAGCCGCCTACGAGCGCCAGGTCAGCGAGGTCGTGGCTGCCGACGAGGACATGGCGGCCTACGTCCGCCAGCTCGAGCAACGAGCCGACGAGACCAGCGCCGGGGAGGGCCTCGGCGAGCTGCCGTCGGCCGACGCGCTGGCGGCCGAGCTCGAGCGGTTCCTGCGGGAGCAGGGCGGCTCGTCCTGAGAGGGCCATTGCCTGGCGCGGAGGGGGGAACCATGGAGCCTGTGGTCACCATCTCGTCGACCTTCGGGGCGGGCGGGCGGGCCATCGGCCGGCAAGTTGCGGACCGGCTCGGCGTGCCGTTCCTCGACCGGGCGCTGCCTGCGACGGTGGCCCAGCGGCTCGCCGTGCCGGTCGCAGCCGCCCTCGCCCACGACGAGGACGAGGGCGCCCCTTCGCTCTGGGCCAGGCTCGCCCGCGGCTTCGCGTACGCGGCCAGCCCGTTCGGTCCCGAGGGCCTGGTGGTCGGGCTCGAGGACCCGGAGCAGTTCCGCCACGAGACAGAGCGGGTCATGCACCATGTGGCCGACACGACCGGCGGCGTCGTGCTCGGACGGGCGGGCATGATCGTGCTGGCGCGACGCCCCAACGTCCTGCGGGTCCGCCTCGACGGACCGCCCGAGGCCCGCATCGACCAGGCCGTCCGCCTGGAGGGCATCGACCCCAAGGAGGCGAAGGGGCTCCAGCGGAGCATCGACGGCGCCCGCGAGGCCTACGCCCGGGCCCTGTACGGAGCACGCCAGTCGGATCCCGCCCACTACCACCTCATCATCGACAGCACCGCGCTCGACTGGCAGACGTGCACCGAGATGATCGTCATGGCCGCCCGCGCTCGCCAGCGGGCGGGCGCTGCGCCACCCGAGCCGGGGGGGCCACCCGAGCCGGGGGGGCCACCTGAGCCGGGCGGCGACGGACCAGCCGGCCCCGCAGAGAGCACCGCGCGAGGCTGAAGGCCGAAGCGCCTCGGCGCCCTGCACCCCGCGCAGGCCGCTCAGTCCCCGCCCGAAGCCTGCGCCCGGGCCAGCAGCTCCTCGGGCGACCACGATCCCGGGCCGCGCCCGGTTGCCGCCTGCTCGGCGGCGAGCCGCTGCAACAGGGCGTTCACGGGCGTCGCGAACCCCGTGAGCCGGCCGAGGAGCACGATCTCGCCGTTCAGGAAGTCCGCTTCGACCCTGCCGCCCCGGACGAGGCTCTGCCACGACGACGAGCCCCCGTGCGGCCCGCTGGCGGTCGGCTGGATCGAGAGCAGGTCGCCCCTGCGCTGGCGGTCTTCTTCGGGCGAGGCCACGTCGATGCCGGCCCGCCGCAGGCACTCCTCCGCCTCGGCTCGTGCGCAGCGGGCGAGGTCGCTTCGCCGGGCCGCCTGCCCGCAGAGCGCGTCGACGGCGTTCAGCACGTTCATCACCAGCTTGCGGTACTTCCACCGCATGATGTCGGCTCGCACCACGCTGTCGGCTCCCGCCGAGCGCAGTGCCTCGGCGATCGCCTCGGCGGTGCCATCGGCACCCGACGGGTACCGTCCGATGTCGAGCAACGCGGTCACCGGGGCCGAATGTGCCTGCACGACGCCGGGGCGCAGGTGAGTTGCCGGGCACATGACGCACACCGCGTACGTGTTGGCGAAGTGGCGGAGGAACCGCCGCTCGTTGTCGACGCCGTTCTGCAGACACGCCACCACGGTGTCGGGCGGGGCGGCCGCGACGAGCGCGTCGAGCACCGAGGAGGTGTCCTGGCTCTTGACCGCCACGAGCACGGCGGGGTTGCCGGACCAGTCCACCTCGACGGGTGACGACACGACGGGCACGTCGAGGATCAGGCGCTCGCCGGGCAGCTCCAGCACCAGCCCACCCGAGGCGATGGCGTCGCGGTGGGCCCCCCGGGCGATGAGGGTCACCTGGTGGCCGGCGCGGTGCAGCCCACCGCCGACCACGCCGCCAATGGCACCGGGCCCGTACACGACGAAACGCACGGGTCCATGTTGGCACCGCCGATGCCGTGGCCATGGCGCGGCGCGCGATGCTGGGCCCATGCGCTCCGTAGACCCCTCGCGCGTGACGGGCGCGCTGAGCCAGTTGGGTGCCGTCGGGTCCCGCATGGCCCTGGCCTCCGTGCAGGTGCTCGAGCTGGCCGCCGACCCGGTGCGCCAGGACCTCGCGTCGGCCGTACGGCGCTCGCTGGGCGTGCCCGGCGAGCCGATCGAACCCGCGATGGACCCCGCCACCGCGTTCCTCGAGCCCGGGGGCGTGACGCGCCGCGTCCACGCCGATCTTCCCTCCATGCTCGTCGGCGGCCTCGCGGCGCTCCTCCTGCAGGCGTTGCATCCCCTTGCCATGGCAGGGGTCGCCGAGCACTCGAACTACGCCGACGATCCGCACGGGCGGTTGCGCCGCACTGCCGCGTTCGTCGGCGTGACCACCTACGGCACCAAAGACCAGGCCCGCGAGGCGATCGAGCAGGTGCGGCGCGTGCACCGGCGAGTGCGCGGCATCGCTCCCGACGGTCGCCCCTACGCGGCAGACGACCCCGAGCTCATCACCTGGGTCCACTCGGCGGAGATGTGGAGCTTCCTGCGTGCCGTGCAGAAGTACGGCCCGGTGCGTTTCTCCCGCGCCGAGTGCGACGCCTACTTCGCGGAGTCAGCCGTCGTGGCCTACGAGCTCGGCGCCCACTGGGTGCCGCGCAGCGTCGACGAGATGACCGCCTACCTCCGCCGCGTCCGCACCGACCTCTACGCCGGCCCTCAGGCCCGCGAGGCGCGCGACTTCCTCCTGCGAGGGGTCGGACGCCGACCCGAGGACCGCGCCGTCCACATGGTGCTCGTCGCCGCTGCGGTCGGGATCCTCCCGGGCTGGGCGCGCGCCGAGCTCGGCATCCCGTGGCCGCCGCTGTTCGACGAGCTCGTCGTGGCACCCACGGCCCGGGCACTGTGCAGCGCCTTGCGTTGGGCCCTCGCGCCGGGCCGTTCGCCGAACGCGCCCGCCGCCTGACGCTGCGGCCACCGCCGGCCCGCGCGCTCGTACCCCCGCCCGCGCCGCACGGTCAGCCGGGGCGGCCGCCTGGGCGAATCCCCCAACCCGCCTCGAACCGCTCGCCCGGTTCGAGGACGACCACGCCCTCGCCAGAGCGCAGTGCGTCAGGCGGGCAGGTCATGGGCTCGATGGCCACTGACCGGCGCCGCCGATCAGGCTCCGACACCTCGTCGCCCGTGTAGCACATGACGTAGCCGAACTGCCCGTCCATCCACACGGCGACCGTGCGCCCTTGCCCAGGTGCCTCCAGCGTCGCCCACGCGAGCCCCGACGCGTCGCGCTCGAGCGCGGTGTAGCAGGCGTCGAGACGCGTCGAGCCGATCGCGCGCGGGCGGGTGAGATCGAGCTCCGTCCCCGCTACCGGCCTCACCTCGCCGGTGGGGAGGCGCCGATCGTCGAGCACCAGCCGCTCGCGCCCGGGAAGGCACAGCACCGTCGTGTCGACCCGGCCGGTGCCCACCGTCAAGTAGGGATGGAACCCGAGCCCGAATGGCAACGCGCGAGCACCGAAGTTCTCGGCCGATGCCGACACCGACAAGCCGTCGCGCCCCACGCGGTAGGTGACGCGCAATCGCAGCACGTGCGGGTAGGCGGGCGTGGGCCGGATGACATAGCTCAACGCGACCATGTTCTGGGCGTGTGCCTCGGCTCGCCACGGCACCCACCGCACGAGCCCGTGGATGGCGTTCCCGCGTGCGGGCTCGTCGATCGCCGCCTGGCACAGCTCGCCGCCGAACTCATAGCGCCCGTCCCCCAACCGATTCGGCCACGGAGCAAGAACCTGCCCGCGGCCATCGTGCGACCAGTCGCCGGCCCCGAACCCGTCAAGGACAGGCTCGTTGCCGACGACGTACTCGCGCAACGTTGCGCCGACCTCGGTGACGACGGCGCGCTGCGCGCCGTGGCTGATCGTCCATTGCTCGCCTGTCGGCTCGAGGCGCACGCTGTCAGTTCGGTTCGGTGGCATCGTCGTCAGCTTGCATCGTTCGCAGCATCGGCGCCGCTCGGCTCGTCGCCATTCTTGGCGGCGCGCCGTTCGTCTCGGCGCACCGCTCGCCTCGGTGCACAACCGTCTCGCCGCAGGCAGGATCGAGGTCGGCTGCGCGTCGAGATCGGACGGCGACGCGTCGAGCTCGGCACCACATCGTACGGCACGCGCGGGGCCGCCGCTCTGAGCGCTCGAGTCTCGCAGCGCGTGCCGTCGCGGTGCCAGGTCTGCTCGTGCTGCAGCTCGTCAGGTCCGGAATTGCACGGTGCTGGCTGTGTCCGCTACGTTCACGGCAACAGACATCGCCGAGCCGGCCGGACAGGCAGTAGCGGAGGCTGCCGCAGGGCGTAGCGCCCGGCTGGCCCCGGCTCGAGGGCACCTCGAGGAGATCGCAGGCCGTGACCCGATCTCTGAGCCGCCCTCGCCGCGTGACGGCGCACACATCCCCCTTTCACCTGCACCGATCCCCTCGTCGCCCAGGAGCCGCCACAGGACAACGACCCAGGGAGCAGCCCGTCAGCACCTCGTACGGACACCTGCAAGTCCAGGGCCGTCCGCGCTCGCGCGCGGCCCGCGAGCTGAATGCGTCAACGACGGTCGCCCGCATACCAGCGCCAACTCGGGCCCTACGGCTCAACCGCGACTCGACGGAGGCACCAGCATGCGCACGCACCGGTTGTACTGTCTCACCCTTCTCGTGTCGGCGACCGCGCTCGCCGACACCGTGACCACTCGCTCCGCGGCACTGGCTGCCGAGCGGCGTCCACCTCACCACCAGCTCCACGCGCAGGAGACCGCGCTGCACGCCCGCTCCGGGCGAACCGGCGTTCAACGCCATCGCGGCACGCTTCGCGACGGTGCAGCGCCGACAGGGGGAGGGTGGCATCGTGTGGCGGCGAGCCTGTCACCGAGCCTCGCGTCGGGGATCGCCACCACCGCGCTCGAGGCGTCGCTGCGCACCGCGCTCGACGCGAAGCTGGTGCTCGACTCGACAGCGGTATCCGTCCAGCAGGCACAGGTGGAACAGGTCGAGCACGCGTTCGTCACTGCGGTGCAAGTGCAGCAGTACCTCGACGTGCAGAACTACTTGGCCGCGCAGTACTTCCTCACCGTCAGTGCGCAGGCAGCACAGGCAGCCGCGTCGCGCGCGCAGCTCGCCACGGCTGCGTCGGCGTCCTCCGCAGCCGCGCCGGCAGCCAGTGCCGCCAGCGGGTCGGTGTGGGCAGCACTTCGCAACTGCGAGTCGGGGGGCAATTACGCGGACGACACGGGCAATGGCTTCTACGGCGCGTACCAGTTCTCGCTCGGCACTTGGCAATCCCTCGGCTATTCCGGCTTGCCGAGCGACGCGCCCCCGTCGGTCCAGGACGCCGCGGCGCGCCAGCTGCAGGCGCGAAGCGGCTGGGGGCAGTGGCCGGCGTGCAGCGCCAAGCTCGGCCTCTGAGGGCGACGACTTGGCACCAACCGGTCGGCATCGTCTGGCGCGACGCGCTGCACGATACAGGACCGGCCGGTTCGGAGCAGACCGGGGTGTCCCCAGACAAGGGCGCCGCCGTGCCAAGCTCTCCTGGCAATGTCGGCCCATCCTCCCCGACCCCTCACCTCTGATCGGGCGCGCCTGGCGGCACGCCGGCGGGCCCGCCTGCGGCGCCGACGGCGCACGGCAGCCGTGGCCGCCGTGCTGACCGTGGCCGCCATCGCCGCGGCTGTCGTGACCAGCGGCAGTGGGTCGCCGCCACCGGGCTCGGGGGCCACGTCGGCGGCATCGGTGGGCTCCGCCGGGCACTCGTCCGCCCGCGCCGGCCGAACGGTGGCCGACCACCGTTCCGCGCAGGGGCGCACCCGAGGGGGTGCCGGACCGAGCGGACGGCGAGCCGGAACGGGCGCGAAGCCCCGGGGGATCCCGGCAGTCGAGTCGGGAGTCGTGCCGTGGCAGCTGGCTGCCCCCGTCAGCCGCGAGGTGGCGCTGGCCGGGCCCGGCAGCCAACTGGTGCTGCTCGGGGGCCTGGCGAGCCCCAGCTCCTCCTCGTCGGCGATCACAGCGCTCGGTCTGCCGGCCGGGACCGCCCAACCTCTCGGAAGCCTGCCGACGGCAGGCCATGACGCCGCCGGAGCGGTCCTGGGCCACCGCTTCTTCGTGTTCGGTGGGGGTGCCTCGTCCACCGTCGACACGGTCGAGGCCCTCCCCCAGGTGCCCCAGGGGGCCGCCACCGGATCCAGCGCCACGGTCGTGGGCCACCTTCCTCAGCCGCGTTCGGATGCGGTGGCCGTGGTGGTCGGCTCCGAGGCCTACCTCGTCGGCGGCTACGACGGCACGCGCCCGGATCCCGGGGTGGTCGCCACCCGCGACGGGCGCAGCTTCCGCCAGGTGGCCTCCCTGCCCGTGCCGGTCCGCTACCCAGCGGTGGCCGCGCTCGGGCGCACTATCTACGTGTTCGGGGGCATGGCCGTGACCGGCTCCCACGCGGGCCAACCCCTGGCCACCCTCCAGCGGATCGATCTCGCCACCGGTACGGCGCGTGTGGTGGGAAGGTTGCCCGCGCCTCTTGCCGGTGCGAGCGCGATCGACATCGGGGGCCACCTGTACGTGGCGGGCGGCACGTCATCGGCTGCCGGACCCCCTTCGGCGACCATCTGGGCGTTCGACCCCCGCTCGAACCGCCTTCTGGCAGCAGGGTCCCTGCGGGCTCCGGTGGCCTACGGGGCCATGGCCGCCCTGGGGAGCACCGCCTGGCTCGTCGGCGGCGAAGCCGGCGGCGTGCCCACCGCCACGGTGCAGATGCTCCGCCCTGACCCCGCCTTCGGTGTGGCGGGGGCACCGGGGGCAGGTTCGCCGTACTTCGGCGCGCGCTTGCTGGTCGCCGACCGCGGCAACGACCGGCTCCTGCTGCTTGACGACACCGGGAAGATCGTCTGGACGTACCCCAACCCGACGGCGCCCCCACCCCCTGGCCCGAAGGGCTTCTACTTCCCCGACGACGCCTTCTTCGTCCACCACGGCACGGCCATCTTGTCCAACCAGGAGGAGAACGAGACGATCGTCGAGATCGGCTTCCCCTCGGGCAAGATCCTGTGGACCTACGGCCACCCCGCCCAGATCGGATCGGCACCGGGCTACCTGCACGAGCCCGATGACGCCTACCTGCTCAAGAACGGCCAGATCACGGTGGCCGACGCCGACAACTGCCGGGTCCTCGTCATCAACGCGGACGGCTCGCTGGCGAGCCAGATCGGCACCACCGGCCGCTGTGTGCACCAGCCGCCGAGCGCCATGGCGAGCCCCAACGGCGACACGCCCCTGGCCGACGGCAACCTCCTCGTGTCGGAGATCACCGGGTCGTGGGTGGACGAGTACACGCTGACGGGCCAGCTCGTGTGGAGCACGCACGTGGCCGTGGGCTATCCCTCCGACCCCCAGCAACTGGGCCCGGACCTGTACCTGATGGCGGACTACTCGACCCCGGGGGGCATCGTCGAGTTCAACCGGGCCGGCCAGATCCTCTATCGCTACCAGCCGACGAGCGGGGAGGGCATGCTCAACCAGCCCTCGCTGGTCGAACGGCTGCCGAGCGGCGTGTTCATGGTCAATGACGACTACCGTGACCGCATGGTCGCCATCGACCCGACGACCCAGGCCATCGTCTGGCAGTACGGGGTGACGGACCACCCGGGCACAGCCCCGGGCACGCTCGACATTCCCGACGGCTTCGACCTGCTGCTCCGAAACGGCACGACGCCGACCCACCCCCAGACCGGCTGACCGAGACCGGCCGACCGGGACCGGCTGACCCGAACCTGTTACGAACCGCCGCATCCGGCCGCCGGAGCCCCATGATGGTCAGGAGTCGTCGTCCCCCGGGGGCCGGCGGCTCCGCTTGACCGCCGAGCGGTGCCGCTTCGCCTCCAACCGGCGCTCCCCGGCGGCCGGCGGCGGCGCCGTCGGCCGCCGGGGAGTCTCGGCTCGCAGGGCTGCCTCGAGGCGCGCCCGGAGCCGTTCGGTGGCGAGCTCGCGGTTGCGGGCCTGCGAGCGGTCTTCCGACGCGCTCGCCCGGACCACCCGCCCGACCCGCTCGAGCAGGCGAGCCCGCTGGCGGGGGCCCAAGGCGCCAGAGCGACCCACGTCGAAGCGGACCTCGACCCGGCTCGCCGTGCGGTTGGCGTGCTGGCCGCCCGGCCCTCCAGGCGTGGTGGCCCGCCACTGGATCTCCGAGAGGGGGATCGAGAGCGACCGGGTCACCCTGAGACGGCCGCCGGACGTGCCCTGGTCCTCTTGTCTTCGAGGCGGCATCCGCGGCTCCGGGAGAGCCCTCAGGCGTCGAACCGCCCCCGCAGGGCGTCCTTGCGCACTTTGCCCGTGGCCCCGCGGGGCAGCTCGTCGGTGACCATCGCCACGCGTGAGGGGATCTTGTAGGCGGCGAGGCGTGCCGACAGGAACGACCGGAGCTCGTCGGGGTCGAGGGATGCCCCCGGGTGGAGGCGGACAACGGCGGCGACCTCCTCGCCGAGGCGCTCGTGGGAGAGCCCGAGCACCGCCACCTCGCGCACGGCCGGGTGCTCGTGGATGGCGGCCTCGACCTCCGCGCACGACACGTTCTCACCCCCGCGTACGACGAGGTCCTTCAGCCGGTCGTCGACGTACAGGTAGCCCTCGGCGTCGAGATGGCCGGCGTCGCCGGTGCGCAGCCAACCCCCAACCAGCGTCGCCGCGGTCTCCTCGGGGCGGTTCCAGTAGCACCGCATGAGGTTGGGGCCCCGGAACCAGATCTCGCCCCGTTGGCCGGGCGGCAGCGCACGGCCGGCCGGGTCGCGGACCTCGACGTCCATGATCGGGACGGTGCGCCCGGTGCTCGCCGGCCGCGCCAGGTAGTCGTCCCCCGAGATGGTCGGGCCGTACGCGTTCGTCTCGGTCAGGCCATAGCCGGCCGCAGGCTGGCCGGACGCGATGCGGGCAGCCACCTGGCGCACGAGCGAGGGAGGGGTCGGGGCTCCCCCGCCTCCGACCGACCGCAAGCTCGAGACGTCGAAGTCGCCGAGCCGGGGGGACGCCATGAGGTCGAGCGTCTGGGTGGGGACGCCCACGAAGTTGGTGACGCGCTCACGCTCGATGAGGGCGAGCGCGGCCTCGGGATCCCACTTTCGCATCATGACCAGCTTGTAGCCCATCGCCGTGCAGGCCAGCAGCACCGGGATGCACCCGGTCGCATGGAACAGCGGCACCACGAGGATGAACACGCGCGCACCGCCCTCGTCGGCGCCCGGTCGGCGCTCCTCAGCGATGGCGGCGGCGCACCCGAACGCGAGCAGGGCCTGGAGCACGGCCCGGTGGGTGGACAGCACCCCCTTCGGGGGCCCACTCGTGCCCGAGGTGTAGAGCAGCAGCGCGTCGTCGTCGGGCGACAGAGAAGGGGTCGCCGCGGCCGGCGGCGGTTCCCGAGTGAGGTCCTCGAGCAGCTGCACGCCCTGGGGCACTGCCGAGCGGCCCCAGCGGGCGGCGACCGTCGCTCGTACGGCTGTGGCGCCCAGCACCGCCCGTGTGCGCGCCACCCGCTCCTGGTCGGCCACGAGCACCGTGGCGCCGCAGTCGGCGAGCACGGAGCCCAGCTCCTCGCCGGTCCACCAAGCGTTGAGCGGCACGGCCACCGCACCGGCGCACAGGGCCGCGCCGAAGGCCACCACCCACTCGGGGAGGTTCCGCATGGCGATGGCCACCCGCTCGCCCTTGCCGACGCCGAGGCTCGCCAGTGCGGCGGCGAGCGCATCCACGCGTGCGGCCACCTTCGCGAAGCTCCACCGCTCGTGGCCGTAGACGAGGAAGGGGCGCCTCCCATGGGCGCGCAGAGCCCCGAACAGGTCACGCAGCGTCGGCGGGGCGTTGACGAAGACCCGGTAGGAGGCCCCGTCGATCAGCGCCTCTGCCGTCTCGAAGACCTGGCCCGGCGCGGTCACCTTGGCTGCCGCCTCGTCGAAGCCGAGCATTACGCGCCAACCTCTTCCCGCCGCCCCCGCCGCTCCCGCACGCCGCCGCGCACAGCCGGCGCCCGGGCGAGGCTGTGGCGAGCCTGCTCCACGCTGTGGTCAGGTCCCCGCGGCCGGGTCGCCGACCTCGGCCCACACCGTCTTGCCGGCCCTGCCGGGAAGGGGAGTCACCCCCCAGCGCGCGGACGCCTCGGCAACGATCCCGAGGCCCCTGCCTCCCGTGGCGCCGGGGCCCGGCCACGTGCGGGCGACCTGGCCGTGCCCGGAGTCCGACACGCCGATCCACACACCGCCGTCGCGGCGCCGCAGGTCGACAGAGATGGGGGGGCGACCGTGCAGGACGGCATTGGTGACGAGCTCGTTCAGGACGAGCGTGACGAGGCTGGCGCCGGACACCCGCCAGCCGGCGACGACGCCGGCGGCCCACTCTCGTGCAGCTCGCGGGGCGCGCAGCGCCGCGGGGAAGCTCCGGCGGGCCTCGTCGCTCACCCCTGCACGTTCCACCACCACCCACGCTCCTCACCGGCGATCGTGACGGCCACCACCGTACCCAGCGGCACGCCGATCCATGTGCATCGGCACACGAGGGGGCGCCGGCCACTACGGTGGCCCGCCGAGTGAAGCGGCTGCTCTTCGTGCACCACACGGCGTCCCCGAGCCTCCACGCGATGGCGATCGCTGCCGAGGAGGGCGCCCGCGACCCGGCCATCGAGGGCGTCGAGGTGGTCGTGGCGCCGGCCCTGTCGGCCAGCGCCACCGACGTGCTGGCTGCCGACGGCTACCTGCTCGGGACCCCCGTCAACCTCGGGTACATCTCGGGGGCCCTCAAGCACTTCTTCGACCAGATCTACTACCCCTGCCTCGCGGCCACTCGGGGCCGGCCCTTCGGCGCCTACCTCCACGCCAACAGCGACGCCACCGGGGCCCTGCGGGCCATCGAGGTCATCACCACAGGCCTGGGCTGGCGCCCTGCCCAGGCGCCGGTGGTGGTCAGCGGCACCCCCTCTCGCCAGGACCTCGAGGCGTGCCGCGAGCTCGGCGCCGCGCTGGCTGCGGGCCTGGCCCTCGACCTGTGAGTCCACCGGCCACAATGGGCAGGTGCGCGAGCTCGTCGTGCTCGGGACGGCCAGCCAGACTCCGACCCGCTCCCGCCACCACAACGGCTACTTCGTCCGATGGGACACCGAGGGGCTCCTCTTCGACCCGGGCGAGGGCACCCAGCGCCAGCTCCTCATGGCCGGAGTCTCGCCGTGGGCCATCACCCGCATCCTGCTCACCCACCTCCACGGCGACCACTGCCTCGGCCTGCCGGGCGTGGTCCAGCGGATGTCGCTCGAGCGGGTTGCCCACCAGGTCGATCTCGTGTTCCCCCGCAGCGGCCTCCCCTTCGTCGACCGCCTGCTGCATGCCTCGGTCTTCGACGACTGCACCGACCTCGTGCGGCGACCGGTGGCAGGTCCGGGGACCGTCGTGGATCCTCCCCCCTTCACGATCGTGGCACGGCGGCTCGAGCACCGTCCCGAGACCTTCGGCTACCGGGTCGAGGAGCCTGCCGGGCGCACCATCCTGCGTCGCCGCCTGGACGAGCTCGGCCTCGAGGGGCCGGCGATCGGGGAGCTCCAGCGCGGCACCGCGGTCCGCGTGGGGACGCGGATGGTGTCGCTCGACGAGGTGAGCGTGGAGCGGCCCGGCCAGGTCCTCGCCTTCGTGATGGACACCGCACTGTGCGACGCCGCCTTCGAGCTCGCCGCCGGAGCCGACCTGCTCGTGTGCGAGGCCACCTTCGCAGATGCCGACGCCGCCCTCGCCGCCGAGTTCAACCACATGACGGCATCGCAAGCGGGCCGGCTCGCCGCCGAGTCGGGGGCCCGGCGCCTCGTCGTCACCCATTTCTCCCAGCGCTACCCGGACCCCGAGGTCCTCGCCTCCGAGGCCAGGCTGCTCCACCCCGACGTGGTGGTCGCCCGCGAGCTGCTGCGAGTGCCGGTGCCCCCCCGGCGCGCAGGGGGCCGAGACCGGGCCGTGGGGGCTGTTCAGCGGTAGGGCGGTGCCCCCCGGCGCGCGGGGGGCCGAGGCGACGCGCACCCGGGCGAGCGGATCGATCCAGGTGCCCCCCCGGCGCGCAGGGGGCCGAGGCGACCGGGCCGTCAGCTGAAGAGGCGCCCCCGGAGGCCGGGCGCGGCGGCGGAGGCCGGGTCCCACCACCATGCCAGTCCCACCAGCCCCGGCCCGGTGTGGGCCACCATGACCGAGCTGAACCGGGCGACGAAGACCTCGGCGCCGGTCGCGGCGCGCTGGAGGGCAGCTGCCAGCTCCTCGGCGGCCTCGGGCGCGCCGGCGTGGAGCACGGCCGCGTGCAGCCTCGGCGCGGGCCACCCTGCCCGCGGCCGGTCGCGCCGGCAGGTGCGAACCATGCGACCGAGCGCCGCTGCCCTGCTCCACGCTGGCCGCCGGAGGATCGGGCGGCCGCGGCGGAACTCGAACATCGGCTGCAGGCCGACTGCCCGCACCAGGCGTGCAGCGGCTGCCGGCACCCGCCCGCTTCGCGCCAGGTGGTCGAGGTCGGCCAGCGTCGCGATCAGCCGCACCCGCGCCGCGACCCGCTCGACCTCCCCGGCCACCTCGTCCAGCGAGGCCCCTTCCCGGGCCAGGCGGGCTCCCGCCAGGACGGCGAGCCCCTCGCCACCCGCCGCAGTCCGGGTGTCGACCACCCTGACCCTCTCGGTGCCCACGTACTGCGACGCGGTGACCGCCGACGCCCACGTCGAGCTCATCGATGCCGACACCGTGGCCACCACGACCCCGGCCTCCGTGCCACAGCCCTCGATCGCCTTGACGAAGTCCCCGGGAGCCGGTCCGGACGTGGAGACCCGCCCGCCAGCCTCGAGCGCGCGCACGCAGGCTGGGTCGAGCTCGCCGTCGGCGTGCACGGTCCCGCCCACGACGAGCAACAGCGGCACCACCACGATGCCGAGGTCCGCGACGGCATCGTCGGGCAGCGACGCCGCGCTGTCGGTGACCACCGCCACCCGGTCGGGCGCCGTCATCCGCCGGCCGATCCCGCCGCAGTGCGCGAGGGGATCCCGGGCTCGGCGCCAGCCGGCTCCGCCCGCGCGCCGCCCGCCTCGCGCTCGTTGCCGCGCAAAGGTAGGGCCACGGTGGGCCTGGTCGGCTCGGCCTCGGGATCGAGCATGGGCGACAGACCGTAGCGGGGTCGAGGGACCCCCCGCGCCACCCGGCGGCCCCGGAGCTCGAGCAGCCCCCAGATGGCCCAGCCGATGGGCACGAGCACCCAGAAGCTGAGCAGCCGGTAGAGGAGGACGACCGCCAGGGCCGAGCTCGTGGGCACGCCGTAGGCGTGGAGGAGGGCTGCCAGGCTGCCCGCGACGACGCCGATGCCCCCGGGCGTGAGCGGCACCGAGGCGGCGATCTGGGTCAACCCGTAGATCACGAGGATCGCGGACCACGGCACCTTCACACCGAGCGCGAGCAGCGAGGAGACGACCACGAGGGCGTCCAGCAGCCAGTTGAGGAGCGCCAGCCCGAGCACGGTGGCCCAACCGAGCCCGCCGAGCTTGACGGCCGTCATGCGGCTGGCGAGGTTGGTTGCCCAGCCGAGGACACGCCGGCCACCGGGCAGGCGGCCTACCCAGCGGCGCAGGGCGGCCGTGGAGCTCGCGACGGGCGCCGTGTTGTGGAAGACCTCCACCACCAGAGCGACGATCGGGATGAGGGCGAGGAGGAAGACGAGCCACCGCAGCGTCGACACCGGCCCCTCGGACCCGGCGGTCTCGACCCCGACGGCGATCACGATGAACAGGGCGAAGCTCGACACGCCGCCGGCCACGAGGAAGGTCCAGATCCTGAGGAACCGGCTCACCCCGCGGCGCCCGAGCTGGTCGAACTGCCAGGCGGCCGCCCACCCCACGCCCCCGGGCAGGGTTCCCGTGAGGGCATTGCTGGCCAGGGTGATGGCGCCCATGGACACGAGGCCGAGATGCACGCAGCCGGCACGCAGCAGGCGCTGCTGGAGCAGGGCGAAGACCAGCATGGAGCCGGCCTCGGCCACGACGGCCAGCGCGACCCAGCCGACCTCGACGCTCGA
>Ga0070738_10003650_pt1 | contig 19754 bp, 14 predicted proteins | sample Coa_R2_2_FD_66446 | JGI IMG/M metagenome (GOLD analysis project Ga0070738, IMG submission 66446) | Surface soil microbial communities from Centralia Pennsylvania, which are recovering from an underground coalmine fire - Coalmine... | ecosystem: Environmental > Terrestrial > Soil > Unclassified ... | reverse complement strand
CCTTGTCTCCCTTGTCTCCCTTATCTCCCTTGTCTCCCTTGTCTCCCTTGTCTCCCTTGTCTCCCTTGTTTGGATATTCAAAAGGATTGCTATATGATCCTGATACAACTTAACAGCTAGTTTATGGATCAAGACAAAGTTCTTTTTCTAATCGGCGTCGGTCTATTTATTCTTTATCTCTTCTTCTCGGCATTTACTGAAATGGGAACTAAATTGCCTTGGAGGAAAAAAGATTAGGCAATCTTAAGCCCGCGTTCTCAATTGTCTAAATTGAGTCTAGCAAATATGCAAAATAGGACACACAATAGCTTAAACTTGCCTTGGAACTAGATTGAAAAAGCCATGTTAGAGTCTACACAAACCATTGCTATCTTTCAAAAACAACCCGATCCTAAGAGCTTTCTAGCTGGTCAAGTCATCTTTAAGGAAGGAGAACCAGGAGATTGTCTGTATGGCATCTTGGAAGGAGCGGTTGACTTATCAGTCAATGGCAAGATTGTGGAGACAATTCAAACGGGAGATGTGTTTGGCGTGGGAGTGCTTGTTGGTCTAGAAGGCAGAACTTACACAGCGATCGCTAAAACAGACTGTAAGCTGGCTTTTCTAGACAGATATAGGTTTCTGTTTGCCGTTCAAGAAACACCAATGTTTGCACTTGAGGTCATGAGAAGCTACTCTGAACGCATAAGTCGTTTAGCACTTAAGGTATGAGATCCAACCGTTTTTGGTTGTAGCGAAAATGACTCAGGAAAACTACTTAATACTAAACGCGGTGTTTGTCGTTCATGGTGGAGTGATGGGAGTTATTTCTCCTTGACTCTCCAATTAAAGGAGATGAAGTAACAGCCTCTGAGCCATAAGACTGCAGAGTATGGATTCTATGTCTTAATGCAGATTATTCTCCTGCTTACAGCATTTAGATTGGGCAATAGCAGGATAGGAGGAGATAATCAACTCATGCCAGATGGACAACGGCTAGAAGAACAACTGCTTGCACAGGAAGCTGGAAGAAGGCTATCGGAGGAGCTAGATGAGGTAGAAAATGTAGACATAAATCTGCAAACAGACCTGCTGAAAATCATTCAGGGACAGGCAGATGCGGTTTATATGACAGGACAAGGACTGGTGATCAAAGGTATACGAGTGCAGGACATAAGACTGCGAACGGATAATATTGCCGTTAATCCTTTTAGTGCTCTTTTTGGGCAAATTGAACTGAATGAGCCAGTAAACGTAATCACTCGCCTTGTGCTGACAGAAGCGGATCTTAACCATGCTTTGGCTTCAGATCTTGTTCATGGGAACATGCTCAAGTTTGACTTGAACTTAAATGTGGATGGCAAAATTGTGAGTTTGAAGGCTGAAGAGATACAACTTTCTCTACCAGAAACCAACAAAATGATATTTACAGGAAAAGTGTTGCTACAAGAAACAGGTAAGACTCGTCCACTCAGTTTCCATGCAAAGCTTCGTCCACAAACAACGCAACAACCGATCATTTTGGAAAGCTTCGACTGCACTCAAGGAGATGGCATCTCTCTAGAAGTTGTTACTGCCTTATTACAGAAGGCCAAAGAACTTCTGAGTCTACCATATTTTGATTTTGAGGATATGATGTTACGTGTTAAAAATCTGGTTGTAGAGAAAGGTAAATTAATACTTTTGGTAGAAGGACACGTGAAACAAATACCTTCTCAGTAAGAAGTAACAAGAAAATCTCTACTCTTAAATATAGTTTCTTTACAAAATAAGCGCTTATTTATCAGCATGTATTCTCCGTTCTGTGTTCTGCTTTTTTTTCAATGAATCATCCATACATCTTACTTAACTCAGCATTTCTATAACTACCGAATGATATAAAGTTGTGTAACGCTTTGTAATATTGAAATACTAGCGTATATCACGAGATCTCAATTCAATATTTGAATTATGCAAGAGTATGATGTTGTTATTATAGGCGCAGGACACAATGGATTGGTTTGTGCTGCCTATTTACTAAAAGCGGGCTACAGTGTTTTGTTACTGGAAAAGCGCTCAGTTCCTGGTGGTGCGGCAACAACTGAGGAATGTTTGCCACAAGAAGCTCCAGGGTTTAAGTTTAACTTGTGTGCTATTGACCATGAGTTTATTCATTTAGGTCCAGTTGTTGAAGAATTAGAATTAGAAAAATATGGATTGAAATATCTGGAGTGTGATCCTGTTGTTTTCTGTCCTCATCCTGATGGCAAATATTTTTTAGCTCATAAATCAGTTCAACAAACATGTGCAGAAATTGCTCGTTACAATGAGCGCGATGCTAGAAAGTATGGAGAATTCATAGACTACTGGCAGCGAGCAATTTCTGCAATGGTTCCTATATTCAATGCACCACCAAAGTCAGTTTTAGATATTCTTGGCAATTATGACATTGCGAAGTTGAAAGATTTATTTTCAGTGATTGGTTCACCATCCAAGACGCTAGATTTTATTCGCAATATGTTGACTAGTGCTGAAGATATTCTCAACGAATGGTTTGACTCAGAATTTCTGATAGCACCTCTAGCAAGACTAGCATCAGAACTCGGTGCACCACCTTCGCAAAAAACCCTTGCCATTGGTGCAATTATGATGGCAATGCGTCATAATCCTGGTATGGCAAGACCTCGTGGTGGTACAGGTGCACTCGTGCAAGCTTTAGTCAACCTAGTGACTAGTAAAGGCGGCGTTATCTTAACTGATCAGCATGTTGATAGAGTATTGATTGATAATGGTCGTGCTGTTGGTGTGCGAGTTAAAAATGGCACAGAGTATCGTGCTAAGTACGGGGTAATCTCGAATATTGATGCCAAACGGTTATTTTTGCAATTGGTAGATAGTAGCGATGTTGACGCTGCTGACCCAGATTTACGGGAAAGATTGGAGCGCCGCATCGTCAATAACAATGAAACTATTCTCAAAATTGACCTAGCTTTAAATGAACCTCTGCGTTTTGAACATCACGAGCATAAGGATGAATATCTTATTGGATCTATCTTGATTGCAGATTCTTTCAATCACGTGGAACAGGCTCATAGTAAATGTACCTTGGGAGAAATTCCAGATTCTGACCCATCAATGTATGTTGTGGTGCCAACAATGTTAGATCCATCAATGGCTCCACCTGGCAAGCATACAGTGTGGATTGAGTTTTTTGCGCCATATCAAATTGCAGGTGCAGAAGGTACAGGGTTGAAAGGTACAGGGTGGACAGATGAACTTAAAAACAAAGTTGCAGATAGGGTGATTGACAAGTTGGCAACTTACGCACCAAATGTGAAAAATGCTACTATCGCCCGTCGTGTGGAAAGCCCAGCCGAACTAGGAGAAAGATTGGGTGCGTACAAGGGTAACTATTACCATATTGATATGACTTTAGATCAAATGGTATTTTTCCGTCCTCTACCAGAGATAGCAAACTACAAAACACCAATTGAAGATTTATTCTTGACAGGTGCAGGAACTCATCCAGGTGGTTCAATTTCTGGAATGCCAGGACGCAATTGTGCACGCATGTTCTTGCAGACAAAACACCCGTTCACGCAAACATTCAAAGATGCACGAGATTCAATTAAATCCACAGTTGAATCAGTGTTTAAGATTAGTTAGATTCGTGAGCAACGAGAATCCTTCATAAGCTACCAGCATCCCGGTTTCTTGAAGAAACCGGGATTCTAAGACTAGCGGATTATTGGACTACCATGATGATGAATTAAGTACCACTTACCACCCAACATTTCAAACACATTTGTCGCCATTGACTGTGCTTCAATTCTTCTACCATTGACAACTTGAAGAATATTTTCCACAAGCACGACGTAGGCGATGTTGTTACGAATTTCTGTAGCAATTATGTCAGTATTAATTTCAATATAAGCAGTATTTTTAAAAATCTTCACCCAAGATGATTGAATTTCCTTCCAACCTTGCAATACATTCCATCCAGGGTGGATACAGAGACTACCAGTGCCTTGAGACCATACTGTACTCATGGCTTCGATATCTTTTTTTTCAAAAGCTCTATAAAAAGCTTCGTTAGTGGCTAAGACTTCAGAACGTTGGTTGGACATAATTTAGAGTTTGGGGTTATTAAGGGTGGGCTGTCCGCCTTTAATAACTATTTTTTACGGTGTTAATAGTTTGCAGTAATTGCTGAGCAGTATAGGGTTTAGCCAAAAAGGCTTGAATGCCCATATGTTTGACTAAATTAACTTTTTCGTGAGAAGCAAGTCCACTGACAGCGATAATTTTAACATCAGGATTAATTTTTTTCAATGTACGGATAGTTGTTAATCCATCCATAGTAGGCATTATCATATCAGTTAATACCACAGATATTTGATCTCGATTTTCTGCATAAAGAGCGATCGCCTCAATACCATCACGGGCAGTTATCACTTGATAATTATAATTTTCTAGAGATGTTTTTGTAGTCTCACGAATAGAATCTTCATCATCAACGACTAAAATCACTTCTCCATGACCATAAGGCGATTTTTGTTCTTGCTCTTCTAGAGTTTCTGTTGCTTCTTGTGCAGGTAAATATACTTTGAATTGGCTACCTTTTCCTAACTCACTATATACATTTACAAAACCACTATGACTTTTAATAATACCAAGCACAGTAGAAAGACCTAGACCAGTTCCTTCAGTAAGTTCTTTGGTGGTAAAAAACGGCTCAAATATGCGATCTATGATTTCAGGCGAAATACCAACTCCTGTATCAGTAACAGAAATCGTAACGTAGAAACCAATTCGAGCATCTATATGCATGCTTGCATAGTTTTTATCAATAAAAACATTTTCGGCTGAAATCTTCAAAACCCCACCATTGGGCATAGCATCACGAGCATTGACACATAGATTAATGAGTACCTGATGTAATTGAGTTGCATTACCCGAAACTGTCCATAAATTTTGTGGTGTTTCAATTTCAACTTCAATAGATTTAGGAAATGTTTCTTGAATAACTTGTTGAACTTCTCTAATTAAATACTTTAATTGTAGCGTTGTGTGGTCGCCCTCAATTCCTCGACTAAAAGAAAGCACTTGTTTAACTAAATTTGCGCCACGTTTAGCATTAGAGATCAATATTGGTAGTAGTCGCTTACTCAAATCATCATCTAGTTTTGGTTCTAAAAGCTGTGCTGCCATCAAAATAGGAGCAAGGATATTGTTAAGATCGTGGGCAATACCACTAGCTAGAGTGCCAATACTTTCTAAACGCTGTGCGCGGAAAAATTGCGCTTCTAGGTCTTTTTTTTGTGTAATATCTGTATTGACAACTAAGACTGATTGCCCTTGTCTCCCAAAACCATGCACTAACTTCCAGCGACTTTCAACGATAATCTCTTTATCGAATTTTGTTTTTTGCTGCAGTTCACCTTCCCATGAACCATTTTGTAGTAAAATTTTCATTGATTCCTGCAATTGTTCTGGATTTTTTTCACGCCAAAGTTCAGAAGTCTTTTTCCCAATTGCTTGATTTGCTGTCCAACCATATAGAAGCTCAGCAGCTTTATTCCAATATAAGATTAAATGTTGTAAATTGTGTACAAAGATTGCATTAGTAGCAATATCAAGTAGTGCTGCTTGTTCACGTATTTTCTGTTCTGCTCTTCTACGTTCTATTGCATAGCGAATTGAACGCTCCAGTAAAGGAGCAGTCAATTGGCTTTTCTCTAAATAATCTGCTGCTCCTGCCTGTATGGCTTCAAGGTCTATTTCTCGGTCTCCTTGACCTGTTAGCAAGATAATGGGAGAAGAACAGCCAACAGCAACTGCTTCACGTAATAATTCCAGTCCGTTATGCATACCTAAGCGATAATCAACGAGATAAACATCAAATTGATTATTCGCCATTGAATTTCTTGCGACTTGATAATTGTCCACCCATTCTAATTCACATCCAGTTACCTGAAATTCACTAAACCAATCACGAGTTAAAATATAGTCGTCTTCATCATCATCAACTAAAAGAACTTTAAGTAGGCTATTATTCATTTCGTTCTCCTACTGCTCATAGTGGCAGTTCCACTGTTTCAAACCAGTAGCTTCCTATCGCTTTCATTATTTTTACTAGGGATGCAAATTGCATGGGTTTAATAATGAACGAATTTGCCCCTAAATTATAAGTATGATAGATATCTTCCTCTGCTTTTGATGTCGTCAAAACCACTACAGGAATTTTCCGCAGATAGGGATTAGCTTTAATTTCCTTGAGCACTTCACGACCATCTTTTTTTGGCATATTTAAATCTAGCAAAATCAATTCAGGACGTGGTGAAGTTGTCTCTTCAGCATAGTGGCCACGACGATAGAGATAGTTTAACAACTCCTCACCATCTTTAACAATGTATAGCTTACTTGGATATTGACTTTCTGCTAAGGCTTCTCGCGCTAACATACAATCATCCTCATCATCATCAGCCATTAAAATTGTGAGGCTTGTTCGCTGACCCTTCACATATTTTCTCCTTTACTTAGGTTATCAAATTAACGTATAGTTAAATGACAGATCATGCTGAGCTAAAGCCGTTTCATTCTAAAGCTTTTGCAAGAGTATGATAATCCCTTTAGAGTTAGAAAAATTAGGACACGGAATTTATAGGTAACGTGACAATAAAACTTGCTCCTTGTCCTGGTTGACTTGTTGTGGTGATGCTCCCGTGGTGGCGTTCGACAATTTTCCGACAGATAGCTAGACCTATGCCAGTGCCATCATATTCGTTACGACCGTGCAACCGTTGAAAGACGCTGAATATACGTTCGCTATATTTTTCATCAAACCCAATACCATTGTCCTCCACAATAACTTGACAAAGTTCAACACCTCCGTCTGGCGTCTTAGGCATTTGACTGTAGACACTAACGATGGGCGGCACTTCTTGTCGATGAAATTTTAGTGCATTGACGATTAAGTTTTGCAGCAATTGACGCATCTGTAGAGGATCAGCTTTGATTGTTGGTAGCTCCCCTACTGTGACACTTCCTTTGGTTTGTTGGATCAAGACTTCCAAATCAGATAAGACCTCTTGTGTCACTTGAGTAAGATTAACTGACACAAAGGGCTGTGCTCTAGTAGTCACTCTTGAGAGGGTCAATAAATCTTCAATAAGAGCCTGCATTCTGCAAACCGCGTTCTGCATTCTTTTTAGATAGTCCTGTGCTTGTTCAGATAATGAGTCACGCTCAGAAGTTATGATGCGATCGCTGAAAGTTTTAATTTTGCGCAGAGGCTCTTGTAAGTCGTGGGAGGCAATAAAGGCAAATTGTTGTAGCTCTTCATTAGATCGGGCTAATTCTTGCCGTTGGCGAGTTTCTTGCTCTAGCATTCTTGCTTGAGTCAAGGCAATTCCTATTTGATCTGCTAATTGCCCTAACAATTCAGTTTCCCAATTCGTCCATTGGCGGGGATGATGGCACTGATGAGCAATGAGTAGCCCCCACAGCTGATCTGTATGGATAATTGGAACAACAAGATTAGCTTTGACACCAAATTGTTTAAGAAATTCCACATGACAAGATTGGATATCAGCCTGCTCAATATCGCCAATAGCACTTATGTGCCCTTGGCGATATTTTGGAATGTAATCTTTTGCAAAGCAAGGATCGTGGACCAGTTGCCCCAGAACAACGGGCACCCCTGGAACGACTGCCTCTTTAACGACTGTCCCAGAGCCATCTAGGTGCAGCTTAAAGATCAATACACGGTCAGCGTGCAGAAGCTTTTGTACCTCTGTGACACTAGTTTGAAGAATTTCGTCAATTTGTAAAGACTGACGAATCTTTAGAGTCACATCTGCAAACAATTTGGAGCGTAAGCTTTGACGTTGTAACTCTTGTTGTACAACCTTAAGTTCAGTAATATCCATCATTGCTCCAATCATCCGCACTGGTTGACCAAGGTTGTTTTGGACAACGCAACCACGCTCAAAGATGTGAGCATAGGAACCGTCATGGCGGCGAAAGCGGTATTCATTTGACCAACATTGTTTTCCAGTGTTGATCACAGTATCAATGTCGGATATGACTTTCTGCTTATTGTCTGGATGTATATACTCAAACCGCCAATTTACCTGATTTCCAACATCCTCTTTTGAGTAACCAAAGAGCGTTTGGACTCCATCATTCCAGAACACTTCATTGGTCAGCAAATCCCAATCCCAAACTGCATTGTTAGTGGCACGAGCAACTATCTGAAAACGCTCTTCACTGTTTCTGAGGGCATCTTCAACCCGTTTGCGTTCAATGGCTGTAGTTAAAACATTAGCAACAACTTGCAAGAAGTAAATATCATCTTTGCTAAAGGTACGTGGTTGTGTTGTGTATGCACCTAGAACACCAAAAGGTTGCTTTTTACCTTGAATCACGACTGAGATCCCACTGACCACTTGATGATCAAGCAGCAGCTTTGGTTTATTAAAACGTGTTTCTTGTGAAAGATCGTTCACAATAACTGGTTCTTGACAGAGTAGGGTATAACCAGCTTGCGAATTAACTTCAGCACTAATGGTTGCACATCCCATAAGATCTTGTTGCCAACCAACTCCCGCCCTTAACAGCAAAGTATTCCCATTTGGCAATAGTTCCAAAACTTTGGAATACTCAACTTCAAGGCTTTGGGCAACGAGAGCAGCAGCTTTGTTTATCAGAGTCGTTAAATCTACACCCGACAGTGCCAGTTGACTGAGGTCAGCTATATGCGCCTGTCTACGTGCATAGCTCTGTGCTTGCTCAGTTTGCTGTCTTAACTCTTCCATTGCACTCTTAGCATTTAAGAGGCGACAAACTCTATGATGTAATACTTGCCATTGAATGGGTTTGAGAATAACATCAGATGCGCCAGCGGCAAAAGCCTGCTCCATAGATGCTTGGTCATCAAGACTAGTCATCACTAATACTGGCGTGTTGCTGCTACCTGGATGTTTTAGTAATTCTGCACAACAACTGACCCCATCCATTTCCAAAATAAAAGCATCTAGCAATACGAGGTCTGGTTGTATCTGCTTATATAAAGCTAACGCTTGCTCACTATCTCTTGCTTCCACGACCCGATACCCTGCTTGTTCTAGCCACTCCCGCAGGTGCATCCGAGTTACACTGTTGTTGTCTACAACTAGGATTAAACCAGCCATGTTTTTATGAGTTAGGAGTTAGGAGTTAGGAGTTAATTTTTTTTACTATTTTAACGGGTGATATCAATTTTTAGAAAGAAATGTTACAAATGTGTATCCAAGTATTAAAATAGCAATATTTTTTACATATATACTGCCTGACTTGATTTTAAATAATGTAGAGTTTCATACCCTAACCCAACTCCTAACTCTTAATCACTGTGTGTAAGGTTTTTAATAATTCTTGTGCTGTGTAGGGCTTAGGTAAAAAAGCTGTGAGATTTGATGTTTTGTCAACGTTTAATTGCTCGTTTCTTGTCAATCCACTTACGGCAATGATACGTAGTAGCGGATTCATTTTTTGCAGTGTGCAGATAGTTGTTTGTCCATCCATATTTGGCATCATCATATCGATGATGGCAGCACTAATTTTGTCTTTATGTTGTGCATATACTGCTAATGCCTCAATTCCATCACTAGCTGTTAATGCTTTGTAATTGTAATTTTCTAAAGAAGCTTTTGTGATCTCCCGAACTGCAGCTTCATCATCGACAACCAAAATCCATTCGCCATATCCACTCATAGGTTCCAATTCTTCTGATGATTGGATTGTCCCTGCTTGAACTGCTGGTAAGTAAACTTTAAATTGTGTGCCTTTGCCTACGGAGCTTGATACTGTAATAAAACCACCATGACCTTTGATAATGCCCATGACTGTTGACAGCCCTAAGCCGGTACCTTTACCAAATTCTTTTGTTGTGAAGAATGGCTCAAAAATTCTATCCAATTGTTCTTGTGGAATACCACATCCTGTATCAGAAACACTCAGAACAATGTAAGAACCCACTCGAGAATCAAGATGCATCTTGGCATAGTTTTCATCTATAAATATATTTTTAGCAGAAATTTGTAAGTTTCCACCTTCTGGCATGGCATCCCGAGCATTTAGACACAAATTCATTAGAACTTGATGTAGTTGAGTACTATCGCCACAAACTTGCCACAAATCAGGTTTAATTTCGGTAGAGACTGTTATTGATTTGGGAAATGTTTGTTCGACAATTTGTTTCATTTCAAAAATAAGGTGTTTCACCTGTAGGAAAGTGTGATCACCATCTATTCCTCGTACAAATGATAAAACTTGTTTGACTAAATTAGCGCCACGTTTGGCATTGCTTTCTACAATTGTTAGTATCTGACGAGTATGATCATCGTAGCATTTTGACTTGAGCAGTTGTACTGACATCAAAATCGGAGATAGTACATTGTTCAAATCATGTGCAATACCACTAGCAAGAGTGCCAATACTTTCCATTCGCTGAGCACGTAAAAATTGCTTTTCTAGTTGTTTTTTCTGTGTAATATCAGTATCTACAACGAGGATAGATTTTGCTTGTTTATATTCATCAAGTACTAGGGTCCAGCGACTTTCAACTATAATTTGCTTGCCAGATTTTACTCTTTTTTGTAGCTCTCCCTGCCAAGAGCCAAACTTTAAAACATGTTGATAAATTTCTGAGTGTTGCGCCAGTGGTTCATTATAAAAAATTTGATTAGCATCATTACCAATAGCTTCTACTGCTTCCCAGCCATAAAGCTTTTGGGCACTTTTATTCCATAATAAAATTTTATTAGATAAATCTCGCACTACAATGGCGTCTGTAGCGATATCCAGTAGTGCTGCTTGTTCACGAACTTGATGTTCTGCCTGCTTGCGAGCAGTAATGTCCTCGAAAATATATAAACGCCCGAAATATTTATCATTCTCATCGCGGACTTGTGTAGAGAAACGTCGGATGGTCCGCCCGTTGATTAATTGAAGTTCGTCTTCAACAACGCAACGATTGTCTTCACTTTGTAAAGGTTGGCAAGACTCACGAAAGGCTGAAATATCTACTATTAATTTTAGGCACTCGGGAATGATATCTTGATTCCTTAATTCGCGACGCGTCATCTGCTGTTTGAGATGTTCAATGCCCCAAATTTCACAGAAGCGCTCATTGAAATAAAGGATGTTGTCTGTACGGTTATCCACAACATAAAATGCCAATGGAGAAACACTAGTCATTGAGCGTAAAAGTGCTTCCTTCCAACATAATTGTTCTTCTGCTTGCTTGCGTTCAGTAATGTCTTCCAGAATATAAGCAAATCGAGGACGGTCAGCAGAACTTCCTGCAATTGCTGAGACTGTAGCCCTTAGCCATCTTCTATTGTTAGGAGTATCGTACGGATATTCAAAGTTGACAGAGGCTTGAGTATCCTGTGCCTGACGGTAATAATCAATACACTGGCACATGTACTGATTTGCCATACCCATATTGTTAGTAGGGGTTAGCCCAAAAAATTTGACTGTGGCAGCGTTATCAGAGATGTGCCTGATTTCGTTATCTACTAACTCTACAATTCCCATCATCATTGGAGCATTGTTGAAAAAGCTTCCAAGAGTCGATTCGCTTTGCCGCAGTGCTTCTTGTGCTTTTTGGTACTCCATTTTGCTGTGTGCCAGTTCAGCTAGATTCCGTCGGATCTCTAATTGTCTAACTGTTAGGCGTGCGAGAGAGACTAGTGCTGCTAACTGTTCTGAGTTGATTTGGCGTGGAATATGGTCAGCGACACACAGCACTCCAATTGCCTCTCCTTCAGGTATCATCAAGGGCACACCAGCGTAAAATCTTACATGAGGCTCAGATATAACTACAGGATTCTTAGCATACCGTTCATCAGCTAAGGTGTCAGGAATAATTAAAACTTCGCCTAGATGCATGCAAATGGGAGCAAACCCACTGTCTAACGGTATTTCTTCCAGATCTATACCGATTTTGGCTTTAAACCACTGACGATGACCATCAATTAGATTAATGACTGCGATCGGTGTATCGCAAATCTGTGTTGCCAAGAAAACGAGATCATCAAAGGCTTGTTCTGGAGGAGTGTCGAGAATATCATACTGGTGAAGAGCTTCAAGCCTTGCTACGTTATCGTGACACTCTAGGGTTTGCATTATATTTTTCCTACTTTTATTAAATTATGACTTTCCTTATGGGGTATACCAAATACTTGCTGTTATCTTGATGGTTCTCCCAATCTCCAAAGCAGGGAAGCTGTAAAGATTTAGATAAAGCTTTTTGCTTGTTAAGAGTCTCTTTATTACTGCCATACACATTGACACCGTCAGTTTTGAGCCTCGAGCCGTAAAAAGTAACGCTTTCTGGAGCTTCATGGTGAGATCCAATCGCGATCTAACTTTTGGTTAACTAAGCATTGACTACAATTGAGCTTTTTCTAGAAAAGTTGGTAGATGATTTTGTCACTAAACCTATAGTAATATGTCTTAGGGAGGATGACGAAGTAATATTCTAAATCCCGTATTTATACGTAAAATATGCTTACATTACGTAGTTATTTGCATCTTTTGTCTAAACTAAGAATCTTCCTACTCCAGAAAAATCAGCCTTAGAGTCGAGTACCAACTAGAACAGTGTGGTATCAAGAGTAGAAATACTTTACACTGAGCAGCACTACTAAGTCGGCGTAATGACTATTTCATGACTTGATCAAGACATCCAAAGACTTCACCAGTTCATACAATGAATGATAGATAAATACAGCCTTACCGTTTGTTGTTCGCCAAAAAACTGAACTTGGTTCGGATATCACTTCTACGAAAATATTGGACGAGGTAGTGTGCTGGGTCACATGGAATCCAATACGTTGTAGGGCGCGAGTTGTCCAAATTGCTTCTAAACCCTGACCCACTAAATGAATTTTGCCTCTGTCAACTCTCTGAAGAGAGAATTCTCCGGACGAGATATTAAACTCTACACCTTCACTGCGGAACGTATCAGCAAAAGCACCACTCAGTACTAAGTCTTCCGGTGCACCAACGTACAAATTTCCATTGCTTGCTAGTAGCCAAACCTGATCAGCAAGGCGCAAAGCTAAATTTAAGTCGTGGGTGGAAAGGAGAATTGCCCCTTTTGTGTCTCGTACCAGCTGGCGGAGTAGTTGCATGATCTCTACACGCCGAGGTAGATCTAAAAATGCTGTTGGCTCATCGAGTAACATGGCAATAGAAGACTGCGCTAAAGCACGAGCAATCATGATTTTTTGACGTTCACCGTCACTCAATTCACTCAAATTACGTTGTGCTAAATGTGCTGCACCAACGGCTTCTATTGCCCAAGTGGCGATCGCCTGATCTTGCTTAGTCAACTTTCCCCACCAGTCGGTATGAGGATAGCGTCCTAACGTTACCAACGTATAAGCTGATAACATTCCTACATCCACCTGTTCTGTTAGTACCAAACTCAAACGTTTTGCTAATTCTTGTGGAGGGAGTTTATAAACATCATCTCCTAACAATCTGACTTCGCCTTTTAGTGGAGGTAGCATTCCAGAAAGGGTTCGTAACAAGGTTGACTTACCTACACCATTAGGACCCAGTAAGCAAACAAGTTCTCCTGGTTGGAGAGATACAGAAATATTAGATGCAATATTGTGAAAAGTTTTTGGAGATGTTTTGTAACCAATAGCAAGGTTGTGAGTTGTGAGAATGGCATCACTCATGTGGGAAAGGATTTTTGTGAGTTGCGTCGCAGAACAATCCAAGTGACTACAGGAGTCCCGATCAAAGCAGTGACTGCATTTAAAGGTAAAACAATTTGACTCCCTGGAAGTTGCGAAATTAAATCCGCTATCAATGCTAAAATTCCGCCCATCATCGTCACTGCAGGAATTAAGACACGATGATCTGAGGTATTGAACAGACTACGACAAAGGTGGGGAATTGCCACACCTAAAAAAGCAATGGGACCGCAAAAAGCAGTGATTGTTCCTGCTAACACCGAAGCACTGGTAATGATCCAAAATCGAGCTTTTTGCACGGTTAATCCTAAACTACGTGCATAAGATTCACCTAGTAACAGAGCATTGAGTGGTTTTGACAGCACTAGTGCCACAATCAATCCTAAAAGCACCACAGGTGCTAAAACTGTCATTTGATTCCAACTCACACCAGCAAAACTGCCGAAAGTCCAAATCAGGTAACTTTGGATTTGCTCTGATGAGCTAAAGCCAAGCAAAATATTTACAACTGCACTGGTAGCATAACCAAACAATAAACCTAAAATTAGTAATGTTGTTGTGTCTTGAACACGCCGCGCAACGATTAGTACAATTCCTAAAGTCAGTGCTGCACCTAGACTAGCTGCGACTATTAAAGTAAAATCGCCCAAGATCCCTAAATCTTTTAAAAACATAGGGTTTCCTATCGCTATTGCTGTTAGCACAACTAAAGCAACACCCAAACTTGCACCAGAACTAATTCCTAAGACAAATGGTCCTGCTAAGGGATTTCTAAATAAGGTTTGCATCTGTAATCCACTGACACCTAAAGCTGCACCTGCAAGAGATGCAGTTAAAGCCTTGGGTAAACGCAATTTAAGAATAATATTCGTCCAACTAGTTTTGGCAGCTTGTCCACCTAGGAGTGTGGTAATAACTTCACTTAGGGGTATGTGGACTGAACCAAGGGCTAGGTCTAGTAGGAATACGAAGATCAATGTTATGAGTAAGGTGGGAAGAAAAAGTTTCCGGTTTGGATTTGGCATAAAAAACCGCCAATGAGCCAAGGACGCCAAGAAAGGGAAGAGATAACAGAAGTGCTATAGTTTGCGGTAGTAGAAAAGATGATGGTTTGGTAGGAGTTCAGGATGGAAAATTTTAATGAGATCAGATAAGACTAGATCAGGATTGCTAATTCCTCCTTCCCAGTAATCATTACCACCATTAGGATTTACACGAGCGTTGTTATTATATAAATTCCCATTTTTTACGGCTTTAAAGTCAGCATAACGGTTATCTTCAGCAAGTACATCTTGTAGGGTTTTCCAAGATAAGCTAAGATTTAGCCAGTAATCGGCATTGGCAGCACGTTCAAACACCTGCTCAAATGATAGAGGCAGATTAGGAGATGATTTTGTATCTTTCCAAAGGTAGTTAGCTCCTGCATCAGCGAGATATTTTGCAACATAACTGTTACCAGTTGGCATATACCAAGTGCCTTTAAAGTTGAGTCCTACAAAGACACTAGGACGAGTGGTGACAGATTTGACCTTGGCTGCGATCGCCTCATATTTTTTCGCTATCTGTCCAAACACTTTTTCGGCTTTTGTCTCAAGGTTAAAAAACAAAGCTGTAAACTTTAGCCATTCTGCTCGTCCTAATGGGGATGTTTCCATATACTCAGAATTAAGTGCCACCTTTAACCCAGCCTCTAATAATTTAGGATAACTATCTATGTTGGAATTTCCTACTCCATAAGTCATTACTAAATCTGGGTTTAATTCTAGTAACTTCTCAATGTTCAAATTTGTATCATTTCCCAATTCCACTAATTGACCAGCTTTTATTTTTTTGATAACACTATCGGTATTGACTCTCTTAGCGTCGCTAATACCAATAAGTTGATCAATCACGCCTAGTTTATCAAGATGGGGTAAGTGAGTGGTGGAAAGAGAAACTATCTTCTTAATAGGAACTTGAATGACTTGTGTTTTTTTAAATCCTTTTGGTACAGGTGTACCACACTGAAGTAAAACATATTGAAATGTTGTATCAGCATTTCGCCAAGGATTCTTGAGAGTCACAACTTTGTAGTTCTTGTGATACTCAACTACAAAACCTTTAGCATAGTTGACGCTGATTTTATCTGGGAAATAATCAATTTTTGAGTTATAAGTTTGAACACATTCTTGAAGAAGATTAGAGTTAGAGTTAAATGTACTATAAGAAGATTTACTAATGTTACTTGTTTGAATTCTACTGTGACACGCAACAACCAAGATAGCTATTAAAAAGATGATGACTTGAAAGTTCAGGAATTTTATCATTAGTCAGGGAACATCACAAATGTGTAAATTTATTTTATTGCATAGTGCGATCATCTTGATTGTTTTGTTAATCAAGTAGGGAGTAAGATGCTCCCATTATCATCTTGATTGCTTTGTTGATTAAGTAGGGAGCAAGATGCTCCCACTACCATTTGTTTTACAAAATTGGGATACTCCAATTAGTTATTGATTACAAATCATAAAAAACATTCAATTCAATCTTGATTCACTTTATCAAATAATGAGTTCCACTATGACTTTCATATGTTTTTAAGTAGTGTTCGCTGAGATAGCTATTTAAATAGCCTTGAATAACTTTAGATTTACATAGTAAAGCTTGCTCTGGATGATAAGTTTTCATCACGGAGAGGATTTGCTCACGTGTTATGCTTCTTGATTCTATGCGGATATTGGAAAGAACTGCAATCTCTGGAGGAACTGGTAAACCTGAATAAAAGGCATACATGGGGCAGTCGGTAAAAAACCAATGAGTATATTTTTTGTGTTCTAATACAACATTGAGCAATTGTAAATTCTCTCTACTTTTCTCCATAAGTCTATGGTTTTCTAGCTGAGTGATTTCCAATTTAAGAGGAATAGCAAGAATTGAGATCATCAGAAATACTACAGCAAACTCTGATAAGGTTAATTGCCTGAAACGGTTTTGTTTAAAATTCAAATACCAGTGCCTCTTTTGAAAAAAAGGAAATGATAATGTCACTCCGTAGGTAGCCAACCAAGTTAGAGGGATAGATACTAAAAGATAGTGATGGTACCAGACAGGTCGATGATTGAATAAAAGCATAATCGAAACGATTAGCCAAATAAGAGGAAAAGATTGTTCCCATTGTTTGCTTTTTATAATTTTTATAGTCGCTACTATAGACAATAAAAAATAATCAAAATCTAACACAAAAAATGACCATACTAACCCTAGGCTATTTTGCTGATTGAATGCTGTTTTTACTTTGCTAGCAAAATGAGATTTTAAGAGTTCTTCGTAATTAAGTGAATTAAATAAAAGACCAACTACAATGAAAACAGTTAAAAAAGAGCCTAGCCATACAGCTATTTCATAAAATAGACGATACTTTGATTTTTGTAAATGATAATTAGTTAAATTATTTTTGATAAGTTCAAAAATAATTAAAGGTACTATAAATGCAGTGAATAACTTTATCTGTAATGATAAGGCTAGTAAACTACCCGAGAATACAAGTAAGAAATAGGAGCCTCTTTGTTTATAAAGGGTTAAAAAATAAATTGCAAGCATAGCGAATGCTAAAGCTGGCAACCCAATCATTACAGAAACGCTTAATCTAAGAAAGTTGCAAGAAATAACTAATAATAAAGTACCAATAATGGCAGCAAAATTTCCTAAATAAATACGTAAATTTTGGCAGAAAGACCATACAAGTATTGTCGAGAAGCTCAGAGTTAAAAGCCGTGCTGCAAAGATTGACTTCCCAAATAAACCAAGCCAAAAGGATAAAATGATAGTTGAAAATGGTGGTTGGTCATTCCAAATCTGTGTATAAAGAGCAAAGCCTTCTGAGTGAAGTACGGCTTTTATCAATTCAATACCTTCATCACTTGGATCAAATTGGAAGACTTGCCCTATAGGCATAAAGCAAAGGGCAAAAACAAAAAAAGTAGCAGGAATGAAAAGGTTAAATAATAATTTTTGTCTTGATTCAATGAATGAGAGGTGATGCATAAATTAACAAGAGAAAACGGGTGTAGGTGGTAGGGTGTGGGGTGTAGGGGTAAAAAGAAATTCTTCAAGAAAATGAACACCCTACTCTACACCCAAGCTGCTTGAAAGCCCCTGAATTTATTTATGGATATTCATGAATGAAATCCCCTCAATTCATTGATGGGGATACCCTACACTCCACACCCTTCTTAATATATAATCACAATTAAATATTAAAGTATAAATCTCTACTTAAATGAACTCGGGTTTAAAAACTACACTTGCATCTCCTATTAAACCAAGACCAGAAGACAGTTTTGCTATTACCTTTGCACCATTGTCGATAGAGGAAGTTTACTTGAGCGCTAATGATCAATCTAATGGTGCAGTGGTGATGATGAGTGGTATGGTTCGCAATCAAACTGATGGCAAGCCTGTAACTGCTCTGGAATATCAAGCATACGAACCAATGGCACTACGAGTGTTTTATCAAATTGCTGCTGATATTCGCTCTAAATGGTCTGATGTGAACCGTGTCGTGATTCATCATCGCACTGGGCGCTTGCAAATAGGGGAAATCAGTGTTTTAGTGGCAGTAGGCTGTCCTCATCGTCAGGAGGCTTTTGAAGCTTGCCGTTATGCTATTGATACTCTCAAACACAATGCCCCTATCTGGAAAAAGGAATGGTACACAGGGATAGATGGGAATTTATCTAGTAGTTGGGTGAGTATTGCTGCCTGTGAGGAATGTTAGATTAGCAAAGAAGAATTTCGTCCATGCGCCTTACATCACTTGATGTCTTTCGCGGTATTGCGATCGCCGGTATGATCCTCGTCAATATGGCAAGCATCGCAGAACCTAATGTTTATCCTGCACTACTCCATGCTGATTGGCACGGTTGCACACTTGCTGACCTAGTCTTTCCGTTTTTTCTCTTTATTGTCGGTGTAGCAATGGCGTTTTCTCTATCTAAGTACACCGACAACAACAAACCCAAAGCGTCTCTCTACTGGCGTATCTTGCGCCGCACCGCAATTTTATTTGCTTTGGGGTTACTGCTGAATGGCTTTTGGAATAAAGGACTATGGACCTTTGACTTAAGCACCATCCGCATTATGGGGATATTGCAGCGTATTAGCTTGACCTACCTGCTTGCATCTCTTGCCGTCCTCAACCTACCACGTAAAGCACAATGGATATTGGCGGGGGTGCTGCTGATCGGCTATTGGCTAGCAATGATGTATGTCACCGTTCCAGGTTATGGCGCTGGCGTGCTAACGCGAGAAGGAAATCTAGGCGCTTATATTGATCGCTTGATTATCCCTAAAGCACATCTGTATAAAGCCGATGGTTTTAACAATTTGGGAGATCCAGAGGGACTTTTCAGTACTCTTCCAGCAGTAGTAAGTGTTCTTGCTGGCTATTTTACTGGATATTGGATACGTAACCAAGCCGTAAAATCACGTACAAGCATAGGGTTAGCACTATTTGGCATTGGTTGCTTACTTGGTGGTTGGGTGTGGGACTTGGCTTTCCCTATCAGCAAGAAAATGTGGACAAGTTCCTTTGTGATCTTCACTGTTGGTTGGGCATTATTGTTACTTGCTGCATGTTATGAACTGATTGAAGTGCGGCGAGTGCGGCGATGGGGTAAACCTTTTGAAGTGATGGGGTTAAATGCGATCGTTGTCTTCGTGGCTTCCGTGCTACTGATTAAAATTCTCGTAAAAACCAACATTGGGACAGGGGAAAATGCTCCCAGTACTTATGATTGGATATACCACAATCTTTTCGCATCTTGGGCAGGTGCACTTAACGGCTCACTATTGTTTGCTATTGTCACTCTACTGTTATGGCTAGCAGTTGCTTATGGCATGTATCGACGACACTGGTTTATAAAAGTCTGAACCACAGATGAACAAGCCAGTGCCTTGGGTAGACAATGTCCGACTTGTGGTAGCTGGGGTGCAGCTTATTATCTGCAGTTACTAGATTTATTTAGTCATGAGGCAGTTCATTCTACACTTACATTTGTC
>Ga0070738_10003649_pt1 | contig 19765 bp, 21 predicted proteins | sample Coa_R2_2_FD_66446 | JGI IMG/M metagenome (GOLD analysis project Ga0070738, IMG submission 66446) | Surface soil microbial communities from Centralia Pennsylvania, which are recovering from an underground coalmine fire - Coalmine... | ecosystem: Environmental > Terrestrial > Soil > Unclassified ... | reverse complement strand
CTCAGTCTGCCTGCGGCCGGTGTCGCGGACCAACGGAATATTTGCCTTCGCCTTCTGATAGGTCATCCAGGTCATTGAACTGCGGAGATTCTCCATTGCCTCTTCGGTATTTCGCAAATGGCTCCCCTTTTTGACCTCGTATGTCATTCGGGAAATGTCGAGGGCTGGTTTGTTGAATTTGATGTCCGGCGCGGTGACGTAGACCACGCCGTCTTTGAGTTCAAAATCCCAGCGGGCGTTGAGGTCCAGGTAATAGGTGTAAGTGACCGGCGCGGAAGCTTCGACGATGACGTCCGGGAGCGGAATATAGCCGAAGAGCAGACTTGATTCGTCAGTCCGGGTAAAGGTTTCCTGCTGTGAAAGGGTGGCGAATTGGAGGTACTGGCTCCCGCTGATGCTGGTGGCGTAGCTGGTGAAAGTCGTAGTGATGGTACCCTGCTTAAACGCGCTGGCCACCTGTTGAATTTGCTGGCCGACACTGGCGGCGAGTTTCCCGGTTTTTTCGAGTGTTTCCCCCGGCAAATCGCGGCACGATTTGAACACATAGACACCGGCCGCAGTAAGCAAGGCCGCAACCATCACGCAAGACAGCGGCCATGCCCATGAAGCTCGCCGTGCCGATGAGCTTCGTCCACCCGTGGTGTCATTCCCGGCCGGAGCCTCAGGAGCGGTCATATGCGTCCAGCCGGTACCTTGCCTGTGTCCGCCGAATCCGCAAGCGTTGAATAAATGCGATCGTAAAGCGTCGGATCTACGTTGGGTTCTTATAACTGCCTGGAGCAGTTTGTGTGAGGCACAGGACTGCTCCGCTTTTCATGGTAGCTGGTTCAGGTTGAGTGAGCGGCCCGGTGTCAACGCCGGGCCGCTCCTGTTTTGACCGGTGAATCAACCTGGAGGCCAGCCCATCTGACGGCCGCCGATAATGTGGCAGTGCAAGTGCGGCACGGCCTCGCCCGCATCCGGTCCGTTGTTAAAAACAAGACGAAAACCGGTCCTGGTCAGCCCCTCCTTTGCGGCCACTTCAGCCGCTTTCAGCAACAAATGACCCAGCACTTTGTGGTCCTCAGCGGTAGCCTCCGCGATGCGGGGTATTGCCTTTTTTGGGATGATGAGGACGTGTTTGGGCGCTTGAGGTTTGATGTCACGAAACGCCAAAACAAGGTCATCCTCGTACACAATCGAGGCGGGGATCTCGCGCGCGATGATCTTTTCGAAAAGGGTTTTGCTCATGGTGCCACGAATCTGGTCCGAGGCGGGCCCGAGGTCAATGGAAAGTGCCCAAACGGTGACTGGATGTGAACAACTTTGGTTTCGAACTGCTTGTCCCGCCTTGCAGAATTTGTAGATTGAACTGGTGGAAGAACACGTCGAACTCGTAGACGCGGAAGAAGCCCTGGCGTTTTTAAAACGCTTTCCCGAAGACTCGCAGGTGCGCGGTCAAAAGCGGTACCGAGAAGGGGCGGTCCAGAGCGTGTCACCCATCGAGGCGGGGACCCATTACATCGTGACAGTCAATGACGGCACCTGGGAAAACCGGGTCGAGCTTTTACAGGACCCGCACTCAGGCTGGTCGGGCAGTTGCACGTGCCCCGCCCAGGCCGATTGCGCGCATATCTTTGCCGCCATGAGCGCTTTACTTGCCGAGAACCGCATGACGCTCGTTAGAAAACTCAGCAGAGGCGAGAGCACCGGAGAAGCAAAAAAGGCAGGGCAGCTCGTGACGGCGCCGGTTTTTGAGGAGGAAACCATGGCCGAGCGCCTGGTGAAGGCGACCGGAGCGCGCCTGTCAAGAGAAGCTACAGCGTTTCTGAACAAACTTCACACATTGTACACACGCTGGCGCCAAACCCAGTCCCTGACGTATTGGGACCTCCAGCAACTGGGCCTTGTGCAACCGCATTACAGTTGGGCTCTCCTGGACATTTGGCCAAACAAACCCCGCAACGAGCACGAGTTCTGGCTGTATATCGCCAATTATCTGCAGCAGCAGGGGTCCCACATACCGGAGTTCATGGAACCCGTAAGCGACCTTGCCCCCATCGCCGATCGCCTGCTCCATTGGCAACGTGCCCGTGAAATTGAAAAATGGAAGCAGCTGTTGGGAACCTGGCACCCCGAGCGGGCGCAGGCAGCGACGCAAAAGACAGAGCTGCGCGTCGTCATTACCGAATACACCGCCCAGCTCGAATGGCTGCCGCCGGGCAAAGGACAATTCGAAAAGGCCAAACAGAACCAACTGCGCCGCCTTCAGGACAGCTATTACGAGGGGCAACTCCAGCTGGACCCGCAATCCGAATTGATTTGGCAACTTTTCTCCAATGCCAGTGATTACGGATCCCCGATCGACATTGATTACGAGGATCCCGACTCGACTCAAGTCCTGAACCGGCTGATTCGAGTTCCCGCCCTGGAAAACCGCATCGTTACAAGCAAGGGCCAGCCGTTCGCAAGAGAAACCGAAATGCTGCGGTGGGAACTCAGACCAGCCCAATCCGACGATGACGATTACCTGCTCCGACTCGTGCGGGCCGATGGTTCTCCTGTTCCGCCCGTTTGGGTAGCCTTGCATGGCCACCCGGTCCTTTATGTGACTGATGGAGTGATTTTTCCCGGGCCGGCTTCGGCCGAAGGTGTGCTGAACCCCGCCAAAGAGAATCGCATTCCGGCGCCCGCGGTCGAGCGAGCCGGAGGCCTGAGCTTTTTGCAAGCCCTGGGATTGGAATTGCCAGAGCGGGTGCGCGACCGCGTTCGGACACTGCAATACAAGGTCACTATTGATTGCGGTCTACGGCCGATTTTTCCCGGATCCGATACCGAGGAATGTTTCATTACCGTCAGCGCCGACGCGCCCAACGGACAGGTGCAGGAGTGGGACGGTTTCAGTTGGCGCCAGAAAAAGGCGGGACAAAGCGGAAAGAAAAGCGCCGGCGGAAAGGCCATCACAATCTACGACGAATCGGCTCTGAAAGAATTGCCCTCGGTGCTCGAACCGCTGGGGCTCAAGCCTTCCCGATATCAACGAGGTTTGAGCATGCGCCTGACCCGGAAATTTGCCGATGTGTTCGTGTCGTGGCTTACGACTGTGCCCAGCCATATCACGGTCAACCTCGAAGGAGAGCTGGCGTCCTTGACTTCCGGGGATGTGGCAGGGCGCGTCAAACTGGAAGTCACTGAAAGCGAAATTGACTGGTTCGATTTGCAGGTGGTGCTCGACGTGGCCGATACCACCCTCACCCAGGCCGAGATCAAATTGCTGCTGAACGCGAAAGGCTCGTTCGTGCGGTTGCAAGGCAAAGGGTGGCGGCGTTTGCAATATGACCTGACCCAGGAAGAGAGTGACCGTCTTGCACGGCTCGGGGTCAGCCCAAAGGAATTTTCAGCTGAACCGCAACGCTTGCACGCCCTTCAACTGGCCGATGACGCTGCAAAGAAGTTCCTGCCCGACCGGCAGGTCGAGCAGATTCAAAGGCGCGCGGCGGAGATCAAAGCCCGAGTGGCGCCGCCGCTGCCCACGGGGATCAAGGCCAAGTTGCGCCCGTATCAATTGGAGGGGTTCCATTTCCTGGCTTACCTTTCGGCAAATCGGTTTGGGGGCATTCTGGCCGACGACATGGGCTTGGGCAAAACCCTGCAAACGCTGGCCTGGCTGGTCTGGCTGCGCGAGCAGAACCTCGATGGTAGCCAGTCCGAAAACGGCGAGGCGCCTGGCGCGCCTCCTTCGCTGGTCGTCTGTCCGAAGAGCGTTATGGATAACTGGCGCGCCGAGGCGGAGCGTTTCGCGCCGGGGCTGCGGGTCAAAGCATGGCCGGCGGGCGAAGTGGCCCAGGTGAAAGACCAACTCGGGATAGCCGATATCCACGTCATCAATTACAATCAACTTCGATTACTGGGTGAAAGCCTGGTCTCCGTACACTGGCTCGCCCTGGTCCTGGACGAAGGCCAGTACATCAAAAACCCGAACTCGCAAACCGCGCAGGTCGCCAGGGCATTGAAGGCGGGACATCGGCTCGTGCTCTCGGGAACACCCATCGAGAACCGCCTCATGGATTTGTGGAGCCTCATGGCTTTCACCATGCCAGGCGTTCTGGGCAGCCGCACGCAATTCGCCCGGTTGTACGACGCCAAAGGCGATCCCCTCGCCCGGAAAAGACTGGCAGCCCGCGTCCGGCCGTTCCTCTTGCGCCGCACCAAAACACAGGTCGCCAAGGACCTGCCCGACCGTGTCGAAGAGGACTTATTCTGCGAAATCGAAGGGGAGCAACAAACCCTTTACCGGGCTGAACTCAAAGCCGCCCAGCAACTGCTGTTGAGCATCAAAACCCAGAAAGAACTGGCCCAGCAACAATTCCATTTCCTGACGTCGCTCCTGCGCTTGCGCCAAATCTGCTGTCATCCGCGGCTCATCCAACCCGAAAGCAAGGCTCCAAGCGCCAAATGCGAATCGCTCCTCGAACAGCTGGAACCGCTCATGGAAGAGGGCCACAAAGTACTGGTCTTCTCGCAATTCGTCCAAATGCTCGATCTTTTGCGGCCCAGCATTGAAGAACGCAAGTGGCCCCTGTTCTACCTGGCCGGCCAGACTGAAAACCGGGGCGAGCTCGTGCAGAGATTTCAATCCGAACAAGGATCCGCCGTTTTCCTCATATCGCTCAAGGCCGGCGGATTCGGACTGAACCTCACGGCCGCAAGCTACGTCGTCCTGTTCGATCCGTGGTGGAATCCAGCCGTCGAAAATCAAGCCATCGACCGCACACACCGTATCGGCCAGACCAACAAAGTCATCGCATACCGCCTCCTCATCAAGAACAGCATCGAGGAAAAAATCCGGGAACTGCAGAAACAAAAGCGAGCGCTGGTCGATGACGTGTTTGGGGAAGAAAAATTTGCCCAAAGTCTCACCATCGAAGACCTCCGCTTCCTCTTCGCCGATTCAAAATAAATTGTCGCGCGCGCTTGTCTTGCCGGGGACAAGCGCTTAGATTACGCGCCACTTTTGTTTATTGTTTGTTTATGTTTCAAAAAATCGGAAATCTTTTTGGGCGAAGACCGGCGGTAAAAGGCGGGCCGCTCATTCCGGAGCAGAATTCTCAGGCGCCAACGCAGTCCGACGGGCACGAACGGCGGCAAACGTTCTCAAAAATATTTCGCTGGCGCTTGCCACAAGGGCATACGCAGGATCCCAAAACCGTAGAAGTGGTCGGGTCGTTCACACATTGGCAGAGAGTCCCGCTGATTCGCGACGGCGTCCTGGATGCCTGGCACGTGACGATGCATCACATCCAGGGAAATCGCACGCACCATTACATGCTGCTCGTAGACGGGCAGCCGACGTACGACAAAACGTGCGACGGCCTGGCTGTGCCGCGCGGCGTTGACGAAGAGCGTTACCAGGTGATGACGGACAAAGGACCCCGGGTACTCATGCTCTTCGCGCAAACGAAGTAGCAGCCCCGCTATCACGAGCGGTGAGTTCTCGGAACGGGTGTTTGGGCGTTATGCATCAAACAGCTCTCGCATGAATTTGCAGTTCGCGCGGTAGCTCTCGAGGATGGCTTTTCCGGGCGGAACAGCCCCTTCGATTTGGATCCAACCGGCATAGGAAATGTCATCCATTGCCTCGCGCACCCGTCGGAAATCGATTTTTCCCTGGCCGAGCAGCGCGCCATTCTCCTTGGCGTGGAATTCGCAAATGAGTTTGCCCAACCGGCGGATCTCCCGGTAAATGTCATACCCACGGTCAGTGGAATTGCACAGGTCATAATAAACGCGGACGGCTTTTGATCCGACGCGGTCGATGATCTGAACGTGTTGCTCGGCACTGAGCCAGCTTTCGATTCCGAGCGAAACTCCCGCCTTTTCGGCCTTGGGCGCCACCGCTTTCAACCTGCGCACGACTTCATCAACTCCACTGGGATCCTCGATCAAATCGTCGTTGGCAAAGAACGCCAATAAAATGACGTTCACACCCAGGGCGCGGCAAACGTCGATAGCGTCCTCAACCCACGCTATGGTCCTCGGATCCCGTTTATAGGGAATGTTGTTGAGCTCGCCTATGGCCAGCGAGGCAACAGGAATTTTCGCAGCCTTCGCGGCATTGAGGAATTGCGCCTGGACCTCAGGCCGCCGCAAATGCATTTGATTTGCCTCCGTTCCGAGACTGACCTGGACGCCGTCCAGGCCAATCTGCCGGGCCAGCTCGAACGCGCCGGGATCGTCCATTTTCCCGATCGACCAATCGCACGCCCCAATTTTGAATCGCCGGTTTCCGGCTGAGGCGAAAAGAGGTTGCAAGCTCCCGAGTACGGTCAAACCGCCGGCAGCCTGGAACGAGCGGCGCAGCATGACCCGTCGCGATACTGAATTGGAACTGATCATTGGGTTGGGGAAAAACCGAAGGTTTTCATGACTTCTGACGAGCGGGAGACTACTGGCGGTGACCCGGCACGGCAAGCACCGCGACGGCACTAATGCACCGGTTAATTTTCAAAACGCCGGGATGGCGCGCGTGAAAGGGATTATTTCTTCAGCCCCTTGCGTTCCAACGTTTTGACTTCTCGTTTGATCAGGCGCGATACGCGGTGGCGCACCACGTAAACTTTGGCTATGCTGGCGCAAAGCAATTCTCCCACATCCCGCGCGGACATCCCTTTTACGGTTTGAAGGTAGAAGATCTGATAGTGCTCGGGAGCAATCTTGCGTTTGACTCGCTCCATCGCCGCATCCAGAAGGTTTTTCCGCCATTCCTCGTCCCAAAGATTTTCAAAATCCTTCCCATCTGCGGCCGCGGCGATTTCGGCAACGTCGCCTGTGGAGGTGTCGCTTGCGAGCGGCACAAAGGCATGCTTGGGAGAACGGGCCTTCCGAAGGTGATCAATAATTCGATTACGAGTCACGCGCATCAGCCAGCCTTTGAACGAGCAGATTTCGGGCTCATACCTGAAATTCTCCATGTTCCGTGAAATGCCGATAATGGTTTCCTGCACAACATCTTCCGCATCAGCGTCGGAAAGCCCCGCTTTGATGGCCGCGCAATAAATGAGTTTCCAATACGTATCAAAAAACTCCTGCCAGGAGTTGTGATCGTCCAGGTCACGCAGGCGCTCCAGCAGGCTCAGGCGCGTAGGCGCCAGTTCGCCGGGGTCAGAGACAACAGGCATGTTCGGCATTTCCACCTACATCAATCGTAAAATAAAACGGATCCTTACAAAAAAATGCTTTTTTCAGGCAGTATTTTGCTCCCCGATGGCCCGGGTTACGAGCATAAATCGGCGCGTGCCAGGCTTTTTCTTTCCATTCCATTTCCATAGATTCACGGTGTGCAACGGAAAATTCGGTCGAAGGCAGGACCTGGCACGCTACTCGGTCATTGGGGACTGGCGCGTGGTTCGGTCCTTTTAAATCACGGCTCATTCGGGGCGTGCCCGACGCCCATTCTTGAGTTGCAGCAGGAGTTGAGGGCGCAAATGGAGGCTGAACCGGTCCAATTCCTTTGGAGGCATTACGACGAGCGGTTGCAAGCCTCGCGGCGAATCGTGGCGCGGTTCGTTGGAGCGCGAGAGCAGGATTTGGTTTTCGTGACAAACGCCACCACCGGCGTAAACGCGGTGGCGCGTTCGATCGAATTGCGGCCGGGCGACGAACTGCTGACCACCAACCACGATTACAACGCCTGCCATAATGTGCTGAGGGAAACAGCGCGACGCGCGGGAGCCCGCCTGGTCGTCGCCAATATCCCGTTTCCGTTACGGAATTCGGAACAAATCCTGTCAGCCATTCTCGAATCGGCAACCCGCAGAACCCGGCTCGCCCTGATCGACCACGTCACCAGCAACACCGCCGTGATTTTTCCAGTCGAGCGGATCGTGCGCGAACTTGAACAGCGCGGCATCGACACACTGATCGACGGTGCGCATGCACCCGGGATGGTGCCATTGAACCTGCGGAGACTTTCGCCGGCGTACTACACCGCAAATCTCCACAAATGGGTTTGCGCGCCCAAAGGCGCTGCCTTCTTGTGGGTCCGCGACGACCGGCAGGAAGCGATTCAACCTGCAGTCATCAGCCACGGCAACAACACGCCGCGCCCCGGGTTTTCAAGTTTCCAGGATCGGTTTGATTGGTGCGGGACATTTGACCCGTCCGCCTGGTTTTGCGCCGGGGCGGCGATTGAATGGATGGCTGGGTTGCTCCCTGGCGGCTGGCAGGCTATCCGCAGGACAAACCGGTCGCTAGCGCTTGCGGCGAGAAAGCTCCTGTGCAAGCGGTTGGACGTCACCGCACCATGCCCGGAATTGATGCTGGGAGCTATGGCGACGCTGCCGTTGCCGGACCCGCTGCAGGGCACACCCAAAACTGAAAAGATAGACCCCGAGCAATCCAGGCTGCATGACGAGTTCGGCATCGAAGTCCCGTTTGTGCGGATCGGGGCCCCCCAAAAAAGGTACTTTCGGATTTCAGCCCAACTCTACAATTCACTGGTGGACTATGAGAAGCTGGCTCAAGGGATCCAAAAACTGCTCCCTACCGGGTAGACCGCGGAACGCAGGAAAAGCATTGCGTCGAAGCCACTTTCGGGATGTCCGGCCACTCGAAATCGGGGCAAATATGGATTGTACGGCCGTACTCAAGCAAGTGGGCCTGCGAACGTTCAACCACCTCATCGTTCAGGAGCAACTGGAATTCAAAACGCTGCGCAACCGCACGCGTTAACCACACCCAAAGCCCCTCCTGGATGCGCGCGAGGCGCTGGCCTGCGTCCTGCCGAAGCGAGCCGCCGTCGCCACGGATGTAAATGGCATCAGCCACCCCGAGGTCACAATGAACCATAACCGCACTGCGTCGAGGAAGGTCACTGAACCGTGACCGGCAGGGCGTCCCGGCCCGGGCAGCCCCCACCTCCCTTAGCGGTTTTAAGGCTTTGTGTGACGAAATCCTCATGCCTCAACGCCACCCTACGCCGCTACAAGATGCCGCACAACGACGGGAAGGTAACGGCCCTGTTACAATCCTGCGGCAACTTGCGGCGGGCAGTATTCAGGCTTAGGTTTGATAGGGAGAATTGACCTATGCTCAGGAAAACCAAGGATCTCAACGGGTGCAGGCTCTCGGCCGTCGATGGCGACGTCGGCCATTTGAAGGATTTCCTGTTTGATGACCAATCCTGGACAATTCGTTACCTCGTCGCTGATACCGGAAATTGGCTCCCGGGCAGGCGCGTGCTGCTGTCGCCCTTCGCGGTTTCGAATTTGCCTGGCGAGCAGGGCGAAACGGTTGGATTCAATCTCACAAAAAAGCAGATTAAAGACAGCCCTTCGATCGAAGAGCACCAACCTGTGTCGCGGCATTACGAGCAGCAATATTTCCAATATTACGGCTGGCCAAACTATTGGCCCGGTCCGCTGTTGTGGGGGCCGGTCGAGGCTCCCTGGGGCTTTCTGCCTGCGCAGCTGCAGTTACCACCGCGCCCGCAAGAACAAACCCCGCCCAAGGAACTGCACCTGCGGAGTGTTGCCGATATCACCGGTTTCGCCGGTTACCAGATACAAGCGCTGGATCAGCTTTTCGGACACGTCGAGTATTGCCTTTTTGAGGATCAAACCTGGGCTTTACGGTACTTCGTTTGTGACACACACAGTTGGTGGCCGGGCAAGCACTTCCTGCTTTCGCCCCAGTGGCTCGCCTGGGTCAGTTGGTCGGAGTCGAGCGTCTATGTCGATCTCGACCGGGCCGCAATCCGGCATGCGCCCGAGTACAACCCGGCCCTCGAGTTAACGCGCTCTTTTGAAGAGAAGCTCTATGCTCATTACAACCGGGAGCCGTATTGGAGAAAACAAAGGGTCGCCGCGTGAAAGGAAACGCGCGGCAGCAGGAATGAATATCCTGCAGGAACCGGCCTAAAGTGGGCCCTCAGCTTAGTCGCCGAAGAGCTTCTTCAAATCCTCGCGTGCCTTGTTCTCGCGGGCGCGATCTTCGGCAGGCGGGACAAACTCGCGGCGGACCATGTCGAAGTATTCGCAATAATTGGCGAGGTGCTTTTCGGCAACAGGGTCGGCTCTGCGATCCCGACACTGCTGAGCCACTCGAGAATCGTAGCTGACGCAGTTGAGGCAGACCCTCAGATCGGAACCGCAGGTATGACACGTTTCGGACCGCCCGGGCCCGCCAGGAAGGCGGTACTCGGTTCCGCACTTCCAGCAATGTTTCGTCAATGCCATGAAACCATTATAATCGCGCAGCCCAAGCGAACCAAAGCCGAAACGGACCTCACGGAGGACCGTCCCCGCCCTGCGCCCTTAGCCTTCACCTTTCAACTCAAGCTTCAGCGCATGCAACGACAGCTGGATATCCCTGATGAATGCGATCAACGAGGCGATGAGAGACAAAAGGCAGCAGATAAAAAGCAGGACGATGCAGAGCCCCGCCTCGATGCGCGTTAACACGGCCACAAACAGAATGATAATTAAGAAAGCGGCCAAGAGCAGGCACATCGCCGCCATGATGATTGAAAACCGGATCACGCGAGCGCGCCGATACAGGATTTCCACCTGCCCGGCCAGGCGCTGGCGTTGGGTCTGGTCCACCTCCCTCACTTCCCGCCCCAACGCCCGAGATCGGTCCACCGCCCGCCCAAACCGGTTGGTCAGCGTCAGCAGGAGCAACCCGACTCCGGAAATCAGGATTACAGGTCCAATGGCCACCTGAAGCACAGGGATCAAATCGTGGATTGGAATGGCTGCCACGAGCCCAAGCTATTGCCAAGGGACCACATTGACAAAGCTTGAATTGCGGTCACCTGGCATTGACGAGCTCAAGACATGCGGATTGAATGGGAAGCCAAAAGAGCCCATATTGTGTTGAGTCGATGAAAGAGTCGGTTGACATTCGAAGGATTTTAAAAAATTGGCCGTACGACCCCGATAATGACGCGCGACTGGCCAAAGGGGATGACGGACGGGAAATCCTCCAGGTCCGCACACCCGTTGGGATTGAACAGTACGAACTGGACGGGCGCCCCGACGGGGAACGGCCCTACGGCCTTGAATCGGTGCTGGAATATTACCTGAAGCAGCTCGCCGAAGCCGAAGCCCAGGGCGGCGAAGGCGAATTCAAACTTGGCCGGCGTGAGTGCAACGAGTTGTTTAGCGAAGGCACGCTTTACTATTTCCGTTACGTGCGGCTCTTTCAGCTGAAAGACTGGGCCAGAACCGTGCGCGATACCGCGCGCAACCTGAGAGTGTTTGACCTGGTCCACGACCACGCCAGGAGACACGAAGACCAGCAGTTTCTCGAGAAGTGGCGACCTTACATTATCCGGGTCAACACCAGCGCGGCCGCAATGCTCGAATTGGAGAAACAAGCCTATGACGCCGCATTGCGCATAGCGAACGAGGGCGTCAGACAAATCGAGCAACTCGATGACTACGAAGACGAAACCTTCCAATTCGAACGGAACCGTTCCATCCACGCCCTCCAGGAGCTTGCTTCTCAAATTGAGAAGAATCGGCCTTTATCCGAACTTGAGCAATTGGAAGGTCAGTTGCGCAGGGCAATAGAAAAGCAGGAATTTGAGCGCGCTGCCCTCCTGCGCGACCGAATCAGGGAGTTGCGAAAGCAGCAAATCTGCTGACCGAACCCGAGCCGCGCGGTTGCGACTCAGGGCGCGGATCAGTTCAGCGACAAGTCCTCCGGCATTTGAGCCAGGAGCCGGTACTGCCAGCCTTTCTGCTTCAAAATCTTTTGCCAGAGCAATTCCGGGCGTGTGTCAAAAACGAGGTCCAGCGATGCTGGATGCGTCAGCCAGGCGTCCCGTTTGATTTCGTCTTCAAGTTGCCCAGGGCTCCACCCGGCGTACCCGGCGAACATCTTAACCCGCTGCGTGGACGAGAACGATTCGCCAACTTCGATCAAAGCGTCGAGCGAATGGCCGAGGCTGAGATTTGGCATCACGTTCGCATCGGGGATAAACGCGTCGTTGAGCAGATAACTGAGGGCTGAGGGCTGGACCGGGCCGCCGAGGAACAACGGGGAAGCGCGCAGTTTCTCGGGAAGGTCCGCTACGATCATGTCTCCGGCGTTGGTGCCGGCCGAGCGGTTGAGGACCAGGCCAAAAGCCCCTTCAGGATCGTGCTCGCAAATCAGCACAACCGTCCTTTGGAAAAAGGAGCCGCGCAATTGCCCGCTATCCAGCAGCAACTGCCCTTTCAAGAACTTCTTACTGGCCGCCATGGAGCTGTCGGGTTTTCGGCTAACCCTATGACCAATCTGGATCAAAAATCGCGCATGTCAAAGCTTTGTGACCGGGAAAACAAGAGGCCAGAGCGCCACGATCCACCTCCCAGGCCCGCGCACCCGCCGAAGTAACGAGCCGGATTCGACGCTTGCTTCCGCCCGGTTTGCCCCCCCGTGAGGTCGGCAGGTGCAAGCTGTCCCGCAGGCTGCCGGCTACCCGGTTACCCGGCCTCCGAGGCACAATTGACAAGCCCGTTTCACCCATTAGACTTTGAACCGTTGCGGGTGTAGCTCAATGGTAGAGCTCCAGCCTTCCAAGCTGGCCACGTGGGTTCGATTCCCATCACCCGCTCCAATCTCCAAAACCATCGGTAAAACAGGCATCTTGTGCACGTTTAGTGTTACTGGCGCTCAATCCTACAACACTTTCCTACAACAAATTCAAACCGATTCAACCTCGCCCAAGGTTGCCAGGGTAGGGGCGAGAGCAAGAGATGGAGAGTCCGGCGAGCGGTAGATTTCCGCGCCCAAAAAACACCTGTAATCTGGCGCCGATTCCGCAGCGGGACACAACACCAGAGCTTCGGGCCTTCGCTCCACACCGCTGAACGGGAGGGTTGCGGTGGTGTCAGTGAGGCCTCACCCCGCTACGTTTCCCAAGGAGCTGCCGGATATGTGCATTCGCTTGCACGGATGGCGTGAGGACCTTGTTGTCATGGATCCCTTTCTCGGAATTGGTAGCTCTGCTATTGCGGCAGTGGAAGCTGGTGTGGCCAGATTTATCGGGTCTGAAATTGACAAAACGTACCTCAGCGTGGCTCAGGAACGTTTGCAAAGTGCGAGAAATACTTGGAATGGAACCGGCGCCCTGTTTGAAAGGGCCTGCGGAACGTGATTCAGGGTGAGGCTGAGCCGAGAGGCAATCCTTCAATCCTTCGTCGACAACCTGCGCGTCAGGAAGTCCATCTTGCCTATTCCCACCTCCACCCGTTCCAGGACGTTCCCTTTTGGATCAATGATGATCGTGGTTGGCGTGGCGACGACACGGTAACGCCTCACGGTTTTCCACACTCGCAATGGTCCACCCTCACGACCTTTCTCTCGATGCGCAGATCGTTTGGGAACCACCACCATGCTTGTGAGCTGACTCACTCCTCGCCTTCGTAATAGTCCGCCTCAACCATGCGAAAGGCTATCAGCTATCGATGGCTCGAAGGCAACCGGGGAATGTATCCAGAGTTCGCCGGAAGCCAACCGAACCACCGTCATGCGATGGCCGACGCGCAACCGGGTGCATTTAAAGGCCGCTCCAGCTCCCAGAGGTTGGAATCAAGTTGGTTCACCACGGAATCCTCCGTAACACACGGAGCAGAATGAGGCCAGTCTTAACGTCTTAACTGAGGCAACGCCTTTCGGCATTTCGCATGCGTTACCGGAACTGTCAGCAAAAACATCAGCAAAGGTACCACGTGGCTTCAATTCCCATCACCCGCTCCGGCCTTTTCACATCGGAACCCCCGGATTCCAGTGTGATTCTTTGTCGTCCTTTGCCTGATTCTGATCATTCCACCGTTGCACGATTTTCTCCGCGGATTTTTTGAGCCGGACCCCATGCTGCCGGGAGCGGTTGCTTCATGGAATTAACCCCAATCCACTTATTACGGTGTCAAAAAGCTCGGCTTTTAGTCCAAGTCATTGCGGAGAACGGGGCAGGCATAAAATAGAACCATGGCCAAAATCGTGACCTTGTCTGCAGTTGCGTAGCCGCCGACGTAAGGAGGCGGATTTTTTGGGATCGACATTAAACCTGCCGCTCGCACCAACCTTCAGCAATTTGGCCGCTTTCTTGCTGTTTGAGGCTCCATGTTCGAGCGTGATTGGGAACCAGTGACCCCGAAGAAATTGGCTTGTTTTGCCTTCGGGCTAGGGCTGTTCATGATCCTGTTGTTGCGTTCAGAGCCTGGGTTTATCTTCGTACTGGACCATGCGAACCTGCTGTTTCACGAGGCGGGCCATCCAATTGTGGGCGTATTCAGTACGCGGCTGGAACCCTATGGCGGCACGGTCGGGCAACTCGTATTTCCGTTCGTTCTGGCGGTGAGTTGCTGGCGCAAGGGCCAGAGCCTCGGCTTGGCGGCTGCCATCATTTGGTTCTTCGAGAATTGGTTCAATATCGCCCGCTATATGGCGGATGCTCGGCGGTTGGAGTTGCCTTTGGTGGGCGGCGGCGACCATGATTGGAACACGATCTTTGCGCGTTGGGGTCTGTTACAGCACGACACCCAAATCGCCTCTGCGGTGAGGCTCGCCGGATGGATCGGGATCTTTCTCGCGTGTGCGTGGGTATTGTGGCGCGGCTGGCACGACCGTAATCGTGTGACTTCGGACGATGCGATTAAGAGCGTCCCGGTATGACGCATAGCACAATTCTTCCCGGCCAAATTTGCTTTTCTTCGTACCAAGAAGAGGTCGCATATTTCTCGGAAAATCTTTGAAAATGTTTCAATCGAGGGACGGGAGAGCGGCTCTGCAGCCTGCCGTGTTTGCCCCGAGTGGCCATTCCAGCGACCCTCAGATGCGCCTTCCCAGCACCTCGAGCCTCCAATGTTCGGCAGCAGCCAAAGCGACCCTGATTCCTTTCGTCACGATAGGGGAACCGATACTTGGTCTTGCCTTTTATCAGATAGTTTCTGATCTCGACGGTGGCTTCATTATGATCGACCGTTTCTAGGATGTTGCTCTTCACGAAGGAGATGAAGAACTGTCGTTCAAAACTAGCGCACCAGCTCTCAAACTACACGCCCTCCATTCACGGAGAAATTGCCGAGGACTTGCTCGACCTGTTCGAGGACGTGGCAGCGATCAAAGATCTGGGGCTCTTGACCACCGAACTTGCTGAATCAACTTTCAGCTTTTACGTCAATCACTGGTGGAGGGCGTCGAAGCCTTACGTGGACCGTGAACGGATGATTCATGGCGACGATAAGAGCTTGTTCGCTGGCTTTGAAAAGCTGGCCGCAGCCTGGCAACATCTGGACCCAGAAATGAGCGATGATAAGTTGAAAAGATTTCTCGACGACGAAAGGTCGCTGAGCATCGATTGAGGGGCGGCTGACCGGACGTGCAATTCGCTTGGGGTGCGCAATCCACACTCCGAACAAAACTTCGTTCATGCTCTCTCTTCAAGGCGACATTCTGTCGTCCCTCCTCTAGATTCGAGTTGACAGCAGTCGCATATGAGACTATTCTAAGTATCACATGAGCGATACGCTAGCAAAGCGACGGGTGAAGAAAACTTCCGGTGCTGCAGTGATCCACAAACAATCAGCAGGCGGACACCACGCCAAAATAATAGGCGGCGGGGCGGTCGGTCTTCATGCGCACGGGCCGCTGAAATCGATAATACACAGCAACATGGATCCCGCAAACCTCATTCAAGTGCTGGAGAACGGACTGCCGGTGCGATACTTAATAGATTTGCAGGCCAGTCTCGATGTGCCCGTCGAAAGGCTCGCCCCAATGTTGGGCATTTCCAAAGCCACGTTCCATCGGCGCAAGGGCTCAGGTGAAAAGTTGGGCACCGCTGAGTCCGACCGCGTGGTGCGTTTTGCTCGGTTACTGGGAAAGGCTATCAAAGTTTTCGGAAACGAGGAGGACGCAAGGCAGTGGCTTAACTCGCGACAATTTGGTTTGGGAGGGGCAGTGCCGCTCGATTATGCCAAGACCGAAGTTGGCGCTCGTGAAGTTGAAAACCTATTGGGCCGGATTGAATACGGCGTGTATTCGTGACGCTCAAGGGGTGGCGGATCGTGCCGGAGGATAAAGTCGCCACAGCTTTTGATGGCGAAGGTGCAAGACTTTACGGGGGTCGATGGAACTCAGTAGGGGTGGCGATGGTATATGCGAGCCAGCACAAGTCGCTTGCCGCACTGGAGGTCCGTGTTCACATCGATACCACCAGAAAAATCAAGCGTTACCAATGCTTGGCCTTTGAATTTGACGAAAGCCTGATGGAAACATTTCCGATTGGCTCGCTGCCCAAAAATTGGCGACAGGAACCTCCTCCTCCTTTGCTTCAGCAAGTTGGTGACGCCTGGATAAAAGCCGGTCGCTCTGCAGTTTTGGCGGTGCCGAGCGTAATTATCGACGATGAACTGAACTATCTATTGAATCCGAGGCATGCTGATTTCGCGAAGATCAAGATCGAAAAACCTACAGACTTTGGATTTTGATCCACGCCTGCTTTAATGAAGAGCACGAATCGCAAGTCTGCTTTGAGCTAGCATCGCAATTCCGCGCGGTCCTGCGGCCGATTGAGCCTGCCGTTAATTGTCGTCGCTTGAACTGCTCGAAGACCGCCAGGCTTGCAAACGGTCATCCAATCCCAGCAGCTTTAGATAGCCGGCATCCAGTTTTTCAGACGAGAACACCTTGTCCGCTGGACTCTCGAAATTCACCAGGGCGTTTGCCGCATGCACAGCCGTGAGTGGGCTGAAGCTCGTGTTCTTGCATTCCATAGGATTATGGTGAAAGGCAATCGCCTCGACGACCGGCACGGGCAGGCCCCAAAGCCCCAGCAGGTATCCTCCGACCTCCGCGTGATTTGCTCCGAAGGTGTTCTCTTCGGCGGTGATGAGCGGCACGGTTCCCTCCCGGCCTGTTTTAACGATTCGGGCGTAATCGGCGGGAAAGTTCGACGCGAGCACGAGCTTGCCAACGTCGTGCAGCAGGCCCCCAACGAAAGCTTCGTCCACGAGCTTCTGTTCGGAATCCTCCATGCGGGCGATTGCTTGTGCCAATCGAGCCGTGTTTTGGCTGTGTTGCCAAAGCGCCGCGATCGAGAATCCGCCGACAGAAGTTGTTTCAAACTGGGAAAAGGCATGCACCGACAGCACCAGGGATTTGATCATTTCAGCCCCAACTTGCGAAACCGCCTCGGCCGGATTCGATATTTGCCGGGCCAGGCCGAAAAACGACGAGTTGACCAGTTTAAGGATCTTCGCCGTCATCCCAAGGTCCTTGGCGATGATGTCGCCGATCACATCCAGGCCGATCTCAGGGTCGTGGAGCTTTTCCACGATCTGAAGGTAGAGTGTCGGCATGCTGGGCACCCGTTGCATGCACGAGATGAGTTGCCGCAACCCTTTATCCTTGAGTGATTGATTCAGGTCGCTGGCCCGCTCAATCGCAGCTTTAAGGTCGTCGGGCCGACAGGGCTTGGCCAGGTACTGGTGCGTCGAGCCGACGCATTTCAGAACAAGGTCCTGGTCGGCGTGCCCGGACAAAATCAGCCGCACGGTCTGGGGGTGACGCTTTAAGACTTCCGCTAGCAGTTCAGCGCCATTCATCTGCGGCATGCGCATGTCCGAGACCACGACATCGAACGGTGTCTCGCCCATCAATTTCAGCGCTTCGATTCCGCTTGAGACAAAAGACATTTCCCATTCCTCGCGCAAGGGCCGGAGCATCCGTTTCAAACCGTCCAGAATCATGGGTTCGTCATCTACGAAGAGAATTCGCTTTTTCACAAAGAATTTTTGGCTCGCGGCATGGGCGGACGGTTTCTACGCTATCCACAATAAACCACTGCCGCGCTAGAAACAATGTGAGGCATAGTCTACACGCCCTTAATCCGCCACCCTTTGCGGCTGTGGTGTCGGAAACGGAGTGGCGTGCCAGGGATGCCTGGAAATTTCTGGCAATGTTCCTGGTGTTCGAGTTTGTGGCGGGACTCACCCGTGGCGCATTGAGCTCGTTTTCACCGGGCTTTCGGCAATGATCGCATAGTGGGATTGGGCATTTGTTCTTGGCCAGTTTTCATTATGCGATATGGCGCAGGTCGTCCGCTGTGATCTTCGCCTCCTTGCCCGTAAGAAAGGGAATGCCGCGCTCCTTCAACAATCCCATCATTCCTCCGTCTCTGGCTTTGTCCCACCGTGCCCGGTGTAAATATCGATCAGTCGAGTAACCAAGCCACCAGTTTCATAATGGGCTGTTCTGCGGTTCGTTGTTGCGATAGGGCTGTTTCACCGCCTTTTGGTCGGGATCGAGTATTCACCTGTGCGGTTTTCCGGTTCCGCACACACTATTATAATAAAGAGACAATGCGCGCGCATGGAAATGACATCGCACTTTTGCGAGAATACGTCCAATCGGCCTCCGAGACCGCCTTTGCCGAGCTGGTGCGGCGGCACGTAAACATGGTGTATTCGACGGCGCTTATGGCTTCGAAGGCTTGGAGTTTGCCTTTGGGGCGAGATTCGTCAATGGCATCAATGTGGATCTCCGCGAAGAGATGGGCGAGGAGAGGGCTTCAATCTTGCTCTCCTGCAGGCGGCGAAAACCTGAGGTGACAAGCAAGAGTTTGGCCGGGATTTCGGCAAGGAGGGCAAGGTCGCCGTAGCCGTGCATCGGCTGGTGGACCTCTACTTGGCTGAAGGCTGCGAATCCGGCCGAGCACATGGCGGGTGAAAAGCGGACTTTTCGGCAATGAAGTCGAAAGGGAACCGCCTGCCGAGCGGCACTGGCACGGTGCCGCGCCAACCACCGCCATGTCACACATCGCGATTCAAGAAGCGCTCGACCGCACGGTCGTGGACTGGATGGAGAAGCGGAACAAACTTTTTGGCGTATTCCGCTAGTAAATTGGCGCGCCTTGCTAGTGCCGAATTCTTAATTGGGGGTATCTTGCAACCATGACTGCAACCAAAGTCGCCAGCGACAGATTCAAGGTGTCCCCCCTCTGGGCCACGCGCCTGCGCGAACACCAAGTCTCCGTTCCGGACGTGCTCCGTCGAGCCGGCCTGCCCGCTGGCTTTTTCCAGCAGGAAAAGATCTACGTCACCACCGCCGAGTTGTTTGCCTTTTGGCGTGCCATTGGTGAGACCAGCCAGGACCCCGCCATCGGGCTCAAGCTCGGCATCGAGCCCCGTTTCGAGCGCTATCAGGCCACCGCCATCGCGGCCGTTTGCAGCCATTCCTTCCGCGACGCCCTCCAACGTATAGGACGTTACAAGAAGCTCACGTGCCCCGAAGAAATCCGCGTGCGCTCCAGCGGCGACGAGGCATCAGTCGAGTTCATCTACACTCAGGCGGCGGAAACGCAGCCCGAGGTGATGGTGGACCTTGTGCTCTCTTGGATTCTGGGAATCGGCCGCCGCGGTACCGAAGGCCAAATCACGCCGCTCCGCCTCGAGCTCACCCGTGCCTCGCTGCATCGCGAACTGCTGGAATCCCACTTCGGCTGCCGCGTGCGCTTCAAAGCCAGCCGCAATGCCCTCGTGTTTCAAAACAGTGATCTGGACCGGCCCTTCGTCACGCACAATGAAGAGCTGCTCAAGGCCATCGGCGCTCAGTTGGAAGCCGAACTCAAGGAGCGGGACTCTGGTAAGGATCTGGGAGACCAGGTCAAGCACACCCTTAAGCGCTCCCTTGCCGGCAAACGCCCCACACTCCCGCAGGTCGCCCGCGAGCTCTGCATGAGCGCCCGCACACTCCAGCGTCGCCTCACCGAGGCTGACATTACCTTCCAGCAACT
>Ga0070738_10003647_pt1 | contig 19783 bp, 17 predicted proteins | sample Coa_R2_2_FD_66446 | JGI IMG/M metagenome (GOLD analysis project Ga0070738, IMG submission 66446) | Surface soil microbial communities from Centralia Pennsylvania, which are recovering from an underground coalmine fire - Coalmine... | ecosystem: Environmental > Terrestrial > Soil > Unclassified ... | reverse complement strand
GTTCAGAAATTAAAGAGTCTTTCATCCCAACTCAGCAGACCAAAAAAGACGTTTTTTGTCTAGAGCTAATTTTGGTTCAACAGCCAGAGTGACTTGCGCCCCTAACCCGCAGGACCCTGTCAAGTTACCCCTTCGTACGTTACGCGGAATTGACAATATTGCCGCGGACAGTACTCTGCTAAGTAGCTCTTCACGACGAACGTGTTTAGTACTTACGAATCGTGGCTGAAAAAGACGACTATCTGATCGATATCCTCGTGGACCTGGGCTACGTGAGCCCGGACAAAGTGGCCGAGCTCCGCCAGGAAGCGCAGTCAGCAGGTGTTGGCGTAGTGGACCTGATGCTGGCCAACAAGCTGATTAAACCCGCCGATGTTACCCAGGCCAAGGCTGCGCATTTTGGGGCTGAAGTCGTCAACCTGAGCGAAATCAAGATTCCCGACGACGTCATTGCGACAGTTCCTCGGCACATCGCCAGGAAATACCGCGTGGTTCCCGTGTTCAAACACGACGGCAGCCTCACGGTGGCCCTGGCGGATCCGTCCGACCTTGATACCATCGACAGCCTGAATCATCTCCTGCGCATGGAGGTCAACCTCCAAGTCGCCTCTGAATCCGACATCGAGACGGCTCTAAGCAAGTATTACGCGGAGCGCGGAGGCAGTTCGGGCGGCGTGCGCTTGGCCGACCCCGCGCTTGCCGATACAATCAAGGAACTAACCGAAGACCACGTTGAGATCCAGTTGGGCGGACTCGAAGACGGGGGAACCGTTGATGCCGATGCCCCGCTGATCAAGCTGGTCAATTCCATTATTGTTGAGGCTTTCAAGCTGCGCGCTTCGGACATCCACCTCGAACCGTTGTCCAAGGTCTTTCGCCTTCGGTACCGAATCGACGGCATGCTTCACGAGATGAAGGCGCCACCCAAGCGTCTCCAGGCAGCCATTATCAGCCGGCTCAAGATCCAGTCGAACATGTCCATCTCGGAACATCGGATTCCGCAGGACGGCCGTATTCAGACCAACGTCGGCACCAAACTCATCGATTTGCGTGTATCCTGCCTGCCCACCAATCACGGCGAGAGCATCGTCATGCGTATTCTTGACAAGGAAGGCCTGCGCCTTGGCTTGCCGGAGTTGGGCTTTTTCACCGATGACCAGCAGACCTTCGAGCGGTTGATTGGCCTGCCCGACGGGATCCTCCTGGTCACGGGGCCAACGGGTTCGGGAAAAACCACCACGCTTTATTCCTGTCTGCACTTCATCAACCGGCCGGACCGGAAGATCATCACGGTTGAAGACCCGGTGGAATACATCCTGGCAGGCATCAATCAGGTTCAAATTAATGAAGCGGTGGGGCTTTCATTTTCAACGGCTTTGCGCTCGATTCTGCGCCAAGCCCCCAACGTCATTATGATCGGGGAAATTCGCGATCTTGAGACCGCCACCATCGCGATCAACGCCTCCCTGACCGGCCATCTTGTCTTCTCGACGCTGCACACCAATGACGCCCCTAGTGCGGTGACGCGTCTCATCGATATCGGCGTTAAGCCATTCCTTGTGGCCTCCTCGACGCGCGGCCTCATGGCCCAGCGCCTCGTTCGTAAAGTTTGCAAACAGTGCGCCGCCCCTTATGTCCCGACCGAGGACGAGATGCGTCAATTGAACCTGAACGTCTCCAACAGCCAGGGCGCCACGTTCCAGCGGGGCAAAGGCTGCTCCAATTGCTCCAACACCGGCTACCGTGGCCGGTTCGGCATTTTTGAAATATTCGTTATCGACGACGACGCCCGCAAGTTGATCTACGAAAAGGTTTCCTCCTCGGTTTTGCGCAATCGCGCGCGCGAGATGGGGATGCGCACGTTGCGCGAAGACGGCATCCGCAAGGTCCTTGCGGGGTTGACCACACCTGACGAGGTCATCCGGGCGACTGTCGGCGATGTCGAGTGAGAAAAAGTTAGAAGCGGAGGGGCAAAGGACGGATCGTCCTTCGTGCGCGCGTTATCGCCGTATGCTTTACGGCACGCACAGCCTGCAAACGGCTTCGTTTCCGCCAGGGAAACGCTTAGGCACCCATTTCGCCAGCCTTAAGGAGAGCGCCTTCCCCGTTGCTCCGGTGGCCTTGAACGAGGCCCGTCCCCACCCGGTTTCTCGTGAGGATTGTACTTCACGGCTGTCTTTATAATAGCAATAATGAGTGAATAACGTGAACGGAATTTAGCATGTCTTACTCAATGTCGGATCTGTTGCAGTTGGTGGTTTCGGAAGGCTCTTCCGACCTGCACATACGTGTGGGCACACCTCCGGTCATCCGCGTGCACGGGATCCTGCACCGCGTCGAAGGACCTTCCCTCAAGCCCGAAGATACCGAGGAACTGATGCGCAGCATCACTTCTGAAGACCATATCCAGCACGTGCGCGAACGCGGCGGCGCCGATTTCGGCTTCGCATTTGGTGAAATGGCCCGCTTCCGCGTCAGCGTGTTCAAGGAAAAAGGCAACTTCGGCCTGGTCCTGCGGCAGATTCCCAGCAAGCTGCTGACGATGGAGCAAATCGGCATTCCGCCCTCCGCCAAAGAATTGCTCTACAAACCCCGCGGTCTGGTGCTTGTGACCGGCCCGACGGGTTCGGGCAAAACCACGACCCTCGCATCGATGATTAACATCATCAACGAGGAGCGTGATGAAGCTCACATCATCACGATCGAAGATCCCATCGAGTATTATCACAAGCACAAGAAGGCGCTGGTAACCCAGCGCGAAATCGGAGTCGATGTCCCGAATTTCGCCGAAGCTTTGCGCCGCGCGCTGCGCCAGGATCCCGACGTCATTCTGGTCGGTGAAATGCGCGACCTTGAAACGATCGACGCCGCCATCACAGCGGCCGAAACCGGGCACCTTGTCTTTGGCACGCTTCATACCACCGGCGCCGCCAAAACGATTGACCGTGTCGTCAACGCTTTCCCCACCAACCAGCAGGAACAGATTCGCATTCAGCTGTCCACCGTCATGCAGGCCGTGATCTCCCAGTTGCTGATCCCCCGCATTGACAAGCCGGGCCGGGTCGCAGTATTCGAAATCATGGTCAATACGCCTTCGATTGCGGCGCTGATTCGCGACAACAAGACTTTCCGCATCCAATCCGACATTCAGACCGGCGCCAAGTACGGCATGGTCACCCTGGACTCATTCCTCATTGAAAAATACCTGGCCGGAATGATCGCCCGCGAAGAAGTCATTACCAAGGCGCAGGACCCTGTCACCATCCAGGCTAAGCTCCAGGAACTCGAATTGGCCCAGGCTGTCGGCGTCGATGTCGGCGCCGCTGCCGCTGCCGCCGCAAAGTGACCGATCCGCTATGTCCGAAGACATCTCAAACCCCTTATTGTCCCTTGTCAAAGAGCGTGGGTTGGTCGACGACCTGCAATACGAGGAAGTCGCCGGAGAATTTAAAAGGAGTGGAAAGCCGGTTATTCAGATTCTGCAGGACTTCGGGATTATGGATCTCGATGACATCCTCGGGGTCATTGCCGATCAGCTAGCGACCGAGGTTGTCAAAATCAACGAGGCCGAGATTACCCCGGAACTCATCCAGCTGGTTCCGGCCAAAACCGCCCGGATGTACCAATGCCTGCCGGTCAGCTTCGACGGTTCGACCGTCCGCATTGCCATGGTGGATCCGCTCAACCCCGCGCGCATCGACGAACTGAATTTCGTTCTTAAAAAAGACGTTCAATTGGTGGTCTCCGACCCCGTCGTCATACAAAAATGTCTCGATAAGTTCTACCCGGGCGGCGTCGGAGGGGGCGACGGGAGTTTCTCTGAAATTCTGAAGGAACTGGGCTCGGATGAAGGCCTGGCCAAAGGCGTGAAAGTCGCCGACGCTGAGGACGACGCCAACGCCATGGCGGACCTGGCCAACCAGGCGCCGATCGTCCGGTTCGTCAACCTGGTCCTTTACCAGGCCGTTCAAGACCGCGCCAGCGACATCCATTTCGAACCGTTCGAGACTGAGTTCAGGATCCGCTATCGTGTGGACGGCGCTCTCTACGAGATGTCGCCTCCGCCCAAACACCTGGCCTTGCCGGTCATCTCCCGCATCAAGGTCATGTCCAACCTTAATATTTCCGAGCGGCGCATTCCCCAGGACGGCCGTATCGCGTATCAACTCGGGAATAAACAAATCGACCTCCGTGTTTCGACCTTGCCCACGCAGTTCGGCGAGTCAGTCGTGCTCCGCGTGCTCGACCGCACCGCGGTGAACCTCGAAATCGAGAGCCTGGGCCTGCCCAAGTTCATCTACGATTACGTCACCGAAGCCATCCAGCGTCCCAACGGGATCATGGTCGTCACCGGCCCGACCGGTTGCGGCAAAACAACAACGCTTTACTCCTGCTTGCGCCGCGTCAACACCATGGATTCCAAGCTGCTCACAGCCGAGGATCCCGTTGAGTTCGACATCGAAGGAATCATGCAGGTTCCGATCAATGAATCGGTCGGCCTGACCTTCAGCAAAGCTCTGCGGTCGTTTTTGCGCCAGGACCCCGACATTATCATGGTCGGTGAAATGCGTGACCTTGAAACGGCCCAAATCTCGATCCAGGCGTCGCTCACCGGCCACTTGGTCTTGAGCACCCTGCACACGAACGATTCTCCCGGCGCCGTCACCCGTCTCATCGACATGGGCGTCGAGCCATTCCTGATCTCGTCGACGTTGATGGCCGTTTTGGGCCAACGGCTGGTCCGCCGCGTCTGCAAGAGTTGCCGCACGCCTTTCGAGCCCACCGAAGCTCAGCTCGGCATGCTCAATCTCTCGCCGCATGACCTTGGCGAGAAAGTGTTTTATTACGGACGCGGCTGTTCGACCTGCAACGATACTGGGTACAAGGGGCGAAAAGGCATTTTCGAACTGTTGATCATCAATGATACCCTGCGCACCCTGATCAATGAGCGCGCACCGACCGTTGTGGTCCGCCAAAAAGCCATCGAACAGGGCATGGTGACCCTGCGCGAAGACGGCTTGCGAAGCATTTTTGATGGTGATACAACAATTGAAGAAGTAGTGAAGTACACTTAGAAAATAAGGAGCGGTATGCCCAAGTATAATTACGTGGCAATGGATCCCCATGGGAAAGAAGTAAAGGGGACCATCGAAGTGGCCAGCCAGAACGAGGCCATCGGCCGCGTCAAGGAGATGAACCTTTTCCCGACCAAGATCGTCGAGGTCGACAAAGCCAAGGAAAAGGAAAAACCAGCCGCGGACAAAAAGGGCAAAGCCAAGGGCGGCAAAAGCGCCAAGGGCAAAAAGGGCGGCGTCAATATCAACATCAAGATTCCCGGCCTGAGCGGCAAGGTAAAAGCCAAGGTGCTCACCACTTTTACCCGCCAACTTGCGACCCTGGTCGACGCCGGTTTGCCGTTGCTGCGCGGACTCCGCGTTCTGGAAAAGCAGGAGCGCAATGCAACTCTAAAGGGCATTATTGCCGAACTGGCCCTCTCCATCGAGGGCGGCAGCACCTTTTCCGAAGGCCTGGCTCAGCACCCGAAGGTTTTCAATCGGCTCTTTGTCAACATGGTTAAAGCCGGCGAACTGGGTGGCGTGCTGGAGGTCGTGCTCAACCGTTTGTCTGAGTTCATGGAGAAAGCTCAGAAGATTAAGGGCAAAGTTATCGCCGCCATGTTCTATCCCGTGGCCGTCCTCTGCGTGGCCACCGGCATCTTGATGATTCTGATGGTGAAGGTCATTCCCTCCTTCAAGTCGGTGTTCGAGGGCATGTTGGAAGGCGCTCAGCTGCCGGCCTTTACCCGCCTCGTCCTGGGCATCAGCGATATGGTCAAGGATCACCTGCTGTGGACCGTGATTATTCTCGTGGTGGCGTTCATCCTCTTCAATCTCTTCACCAAAACCAAATTCGGCCGGCTCGCGTGGGACAAAGTGAAGCTCAAAATGCCCGTGCTCGGGCCTGTGATTAGCAAAGTAGCCATTTCACGCTTCACTCGAACATTGGGAACGCTCGTCAGCAGCGGTGTGCCTATTCTCCAGGCGCTCACCATCGTTAAAGAAACGGCGGGCAACGTCATTGTCTCAAACGCCGTGAACTCGGTTCACGAAAGCGTTAAAGAGGGTGAAACCATTACCGCTCCGCTCGAAGCTTCGGGAATCTTCCCGCCCATGGTTATCAGCATGGTGGACGTCGGCGAACAAACCGGCGCGTTGCCGGAAATGCTTCTCAAAATTGCCGACAATTACGACGATGAAGTAGACAATGCGGTAGCCGCGATGACGTCGTTGTTGGAACCAATCATGATCGTGTTCCTGGCGGTGATCGTCGGCAGCATCGTCATTGCCATGTTCCTCCCGCTGATTGACCTGATGAATCGAGTCGGTGAATCCGGTGGCGGCAAGAAGGACGAGTAAGGTCCGCGACGTCGGAATCAGTCGCTCAGCAAGCCGCCCGGTGTTGGCGAGGTGGCTCTTGGCGCTCTCCTGTGTGAGCCACCTGGCTGTGAGTTTTTTCTGACCGGCTACCCGATCTGCTTACCAGGCGGTAGAATCCAGGCTGAAGGATGGTGGTCGAAACCGATTTTTGGGTAGTATTCGCGCGCTTGAGGCGCTGCCAGCAGGATTAGGTTCGCCCGCGGCCCAAGCTTCGATTTGGTGATGGCAATGAGTTTGCGCCCAATTCCTTGTTTTTGGTAGTCCACATCCACTGCCAGGTCTGAAAGGTAGCAACAGTACTCGAAATCAGTGACCGAGCGGGCGACGCCCACAAGCAGTTTCTGGTGCCACGCCGTGCAGAGTAGGTTCGCGTGGCGCAACATCGCGTGAATGCAATCCTTGTCCTGGACCGGCCTCCGCTCGGCCAGTGTGGACCGGTTCAGGACGTCAATGAACTCCTCGTCGGTGATGGGCCGGTCCGTTTCGTAACGAATATCCATCCGCGGTTATTTCGCCAGGAGCACAATTGCCGTCAGGCGTTTCTTCCAAGAACTTCGCGCACCCAGGCCTGGTGATCAAGATACCATCGGACCGTTTCGCGAATGCCTTGCTCAAAATTATGCGCTGGAACCCAGCCCAGTTCCTTTTGAATCTTGCTCGCATCGATCGCGTAGCGGCGGTCATGCCCAGGGCGGTCCTTGACAAAAGTTATCAGCTTTCGGGAGCCCCCGCCAAGTTGAGGAGCCATTTCGTCGATCAAGTCGCAGATGAGCTCCACAATCCGGATGTTGGCCCATTCGTTATGGCCGCCGATGTTGTAGGTCTCGGCGTTTTTGCCGCGTGTCAGCACCGTCCAGAGCGCCTGGGCGTGATCGCGCACATAAAGCCAGTCGCGCACATTCATTCCATCTCCGTAGACCGGCACGGGTTTGCGCGCCATCACACTCTGGATAACCACGGGAATGAGCTTTTCCGGAAACTGATACGGCCCGTAATTGTTCGAACAGTTGGTAATGACGGTGTTCAGCCCATAGGTGTGGTGGTACGCCCTGACGAGCATGTCGCTGGCCGCTTTACTCGACGAATAAGGCGAATTGGGAGCGTACGGTGTCGTCTCGGTGAAAAACCCCGTTGGCCCGAGGCTGCCGTAAACTTCGTCGGTCGAGACGTGGTGAAACCGGGTGGCGGTTCCGGGATCCGTCCAGCAAGCGCGGCAGGCTTCCAGCAGGTTGAATGTGCCCACTACGTTGGTGTGGATGAAATCGCCGGGACCCGTGATCGAGCGGTCCACGTGCGATTCCGCGGCCAGGTGCATGACATGCGAGATCTGGTGGCGGTTCACCACATCTAACACGGCCGTTTTGTCCCGCAAGTCCACTTTCTCGAAAACGTATTTCGGGTTCTTGTCCACCATTCGCAAATTGGCCAGGTGACCTGCGTATGTGAGACAATCGAGATTAACGAGCCGCTCGACTTCGGGCCGGTCGATAACATGCTGGATAAGGTTCGAGCCGATGAACCCGGCTCCGCCTGTGATCAGGAGTTTCATAGGAACTTGGAAAGAGTTAGGCGTGCTCCAGTACTTGCTTGAGGCTCTCCGCCCAATCGGGCATTTCAAGCCCGAATGTGTTCTTGAGCTTTTGGCAGGACAGCACTGAATACGCCGGGCGTCTGGCCGGGAGCGGGTATTCCGAGGTCGGAATGGGCTCCACGCAGCGGCATTTCTTTTCCGCTTCCGGCATGAGCCCGATAATGGATTCGGCAAAACCGTGCCAGCTGGTTTGGCCGGAGGCGGCCAGGTGGTACACACCTTTGAAATCGGCTGGGTTGTTTGAGGCGAAAACTCGAGCCAGGGCCAAGGCGGTGGTTTCGGCTATCATTCGGGACCAGGTCGGGCAGCCGAATTGATCCTGCACTACACGCAATTTTTCGCGTTCCCGGGCCAGGCGCATCATGGTGAGCATGAAGTTTTGCCCGCGCGCTCCATAGACCCAACAAAGACGGAAGATCAAGTGCTGGCCTTCGGCCGCAATCACCGCCTGGTCACCGTTGAGTTTTGACCGGCCATAGGCCCCCAGCGGATTTGGGGCGTCGGCCTCGGTATACGGCACGGTCTTGGTGCCGTCGAACACGTAGTCCGTTGAGTAGTGCACCAGGAGCGCGGATAGCTTCTTGGCCTCTTCGGCCAGTATGCCCGGCGCCACGCCGTTGATCAGATTGCAGCGGTCGAAGTCCGTTTCGGCTTTGTCCACCGCGGTATAAGCAGCAGAATTGACGATTACCTGGGGCTGGGTGTCCCGGGTCCATTTTATAATCGAGTCCGCCTTCGTCAGGTCAATGTCGGGATAGTCAACCGCCACAACCTTGCCCAGTGGCCCGAGAGTGCGGCGCAATTCCCAGCCAACCTGCCCGACTCGGCCGATAACGAGAATAACGGGAGGATTCATTTGAAACTGAAAAGACGGTCGGGAGGAATATCCTTAAGCAAAAGCCCTTTGGCATCTTTGTCCGATACAATCGGGTCCCCAGCCGGCCAATCGATCCCGATGGCAGGATCATTCCAGCGCAGCGTCATTTCGTCCTTTGGAGAATAGAACTCAGTGCACTTGTAATAGAACATGGCTGTTTCGCTCAAAACCAGGAATCCGTGCGCAAACCCCGGAGGGATATAAAACTGGAGCTTATTGTCGCTGGACAGTTTGACTGCCTCCCATTTGCCGAAGTCCGGCGAGCCGCGGCGCAGATCCACCACCACGTCCAGCACCTCGCCTTGCAACACGGTCACAAGCTTGCCCTGCGGGTTCGGATTTTGGAAATGCAACCCGCGCAAGGCGCCACGTTTCGAGACTGAAATGTTATCCTGCACGAACGGCCCTCGGAAACCGGCCTGCTCGTATTTGCGCAGGTTCCATGTCTCCATGAAAAAGCCTCGGGGGTCGCCAAAAACTTTTGGCTCAATGACAAACAGGTCTCGGATGCGGCCAGGCGTGACGTTCATGCGGACTTACTTCGCCAGCCGTTTGGCTTCGGAAATGACTTCGTTCAAAAGATAGTCCCGGTACTCGCAACGGGGCATTTTCTGCATCAAGGCCTCGAGGGCCGGCAGTGACAAAAAGCCTTTGCGGAAGGCCGCTTCCTCGGGGCAGCCGATTTTGATTCCCTGCCGTTTTTCGATCGTCTGCACGTAAGCGGAAGCTTCATGCAGGCTGCTGCTGGTTCCGGCGTCCAGCCATGCAAAGCCCCGGCCCAGTCGATGCACTCTCAAGGCATCGCGCCGCAGGTACTCGACGTTGACATCGGTAATTTCGAGCTCGCCGCGCGCGGAGGGCTTCAGGTTTTTGGTAATGTGGACGACGTTATTGTCGAAAATGTAAAGGCCGGGAACGGCGTAATTGCTTTTGGGCTCTTTGGGCTTTTCCTGGATCGAAATGGCCTTGCCGGCGGAGTTGAACTCCACAACGCCATACCGTTCCGGGTCCTGCACATGATAGCCAAAGATGGTGGCCCCCGTTTTGAATTCAGCGAATGCCTTTTGAAAGCTGTCGCCGCCGTAGAAGACGTTGTCCCCAAGGATCAGGGTGACCGCATCGGGACCAATAAAAGATTCGGCAATCAAAAAAGCCTGGGCAATCCCTTCAGGCTTGGCTTGTTCGCGATACTCTATTTGTAAGCCCCACGAAGTGCCGTCGCCGAGCAGTTGCCGGAACCGGGGCAAATCCTGGGGAGTTGAAATGAGGCACACCTCCCGAATCCCGGCTTCGATCAGCGTGGTCAATGGGTAATAAACCATTGGCTTGTCGTAGACTGGTTGGAGCTGCTTGCTGGCCACGAGGGTCAGCGGGTACAGCCGCGACCCTGCGCCGCCTGCGAGAATGATGCCTTTCATTACGGCGCGGAAGATAGTTTAGCCCCGCCAAATTGCATTAAAAATGTGCCGCTGAATCGGCTATTTCCGTGTCGGAAAGAGTACTGTCCGCAATCCGTATTTTCCCCGGCACGCCCGAAGCCGAATAGGCTGAGCGCAGCGCTTGCGTGGGAAATTTTTGACCTGTGTTGTGCAACAACAGAGGGCGGGGCGCCGCTAGCATCGCGGAATACTCAAAGCCGCCCATGGCCAGGAGGCCCGGACAGAAAAGGTCCGGTGCGATCAACGCATTTTCGTCAGTCACATCCAATGAATCACAGTCAGCGATGACCGCGTCAGCCCCGGGCGCGGCGAGCAAGGCCCAAAGCCCGGTCTTGCCTCTTCCAACCAGGACCACACGCGGAAGGGCAGACGCGCGCGGCCCAATCGAGCGTGCGGCCGTGCAGACCGCCAGAATATCCGCCACGTGGCTCTGAACCTCGGTGCGATTGTATGTGGTATAGAAGTCCTTAAATGGATCCGCGGTGCTCTGCGAAGCAAACCGCTCCAACTGCAGCACCGGCATGTTCTTCTTAAGAAAAGGCACAATGACGTCGGGCGGCGTTTGCTTCGCGGTATCTGTGGACGACGTGTCCCGGGAATCCAGATACACAACGCGCCGGGCGTTTGCTTCCGGAGTGTTCGGGGTAGTCCAGTAGGTTGCCACAACCGTTTTCTCCTGCAACGGCCGCTTCAAGATCACAGGCATTCTCAGGAATTCACCGCAGGGGCTGGGGTTCTCTGTTTTGATCTCGGCACCAATCCTGGAGCCCTCGACCTGAAGGGTGTGGCGCCATGCCGGCATCATGATCCGTTGGAATTCCTTGAGCCCGCCCTTGTCTTTGGGCACCAGGTTCTCTAACTCCTGGCGATGCAATTGTCGTACCGATTTGAGGAATTGCGGGAGAGTCAGAGCGCCTTCGGGCAATTGGTTTCCAGCGAAAACCCGTAACTCGGCATCCGGTTCTTTTTGAAATGGTATTTCCTTGAGCGCCTCCGGGTTGGGAGCATGAAGCAGCCATCTCCCAAACCAGTCATAAACCGCCTCCCTGCTTGTTTGATTGTAATTATGGTCAAAATTGAACCGGACGTAGTTGAACCGCTCGGGATGCTTTAGCAGTTGGTAAATGTGCGCGATGGAGGGTCCTTCAACAGCTGGTGTGTCTTTGGTCCAGTCTCCGCTCGCCGCGACCAATATCTGAGGTCGGGGCGCCGGCACGGCCGCTATCTCCATGTTCGAGTATTCAACTCGCAATCCCGGAGCATTTTCACAAAGGCACCCGCCCTGCATCGTGTGGGAAACCATGACCACAGGAGCCTGTGCCGCTAATCGGGTGTCGATCGAGCCCAGCATAAATGTCTGAGTGCCGCCGCCGCTTTCTCCCGTGCAGGCCAGTCGTTTCGGGTCGGCATCAGGCAGGGACTCGAGAAAATCGAGTGCCCTGATGCTATTCCAGGTTTGAAGGCCCATCAGGCTTATGTTCCAAAGCAAGTCCACCTGGTTGGTCGCGATTTCGTGATGGACTGCGGAAAACGACTCGCTCGCGGGGCTCTCGGCGAAATGCGTGTCATTGTATCCAATCATGTCGTAGGAAAACGCAATCATTCCCTGGCGGGCAAAGCTAATGCAGCGTGCCGCAATACTGCCATCCTTAGTATCGGCCATCCGCCCGTTGGCCCAGTGTCCATGCGGATTGAGAATCGCCGGGAAGGGTCCTGCGCCTCGGCCCAACGGTCTATACAGGTTTCCTCCAAGATACAGCCCAGGCCAAGTCTCGAAATAGACCTTTTCGATGCTGTAACCATCCCGTTCTATTTTGCCGAAAATGTGAGCCTTGATCGGCGTCTTCTCTGGCATCGGCCAGAGCCCGCAGCTGACCAGCACGTTTTGCCGGATTTCTGTAGCTCGTAGTATCCACTGCTGGGCGTTGGAAATGATTGGAAAAGTTCTAGGTGTGTCCAGCGTGACAAGCCCGTTGGTCGAAGCCTCAACGGCTAAAGATTGCGGGCCTGAGACAAGAAGAAACACTGCGATCAACGCCGTTTGCACCAGCCAAAGATTGTTTGCGCAAAAGCATACCCGGGCCAGGGGAACGAGTTTTCGAGCACAACTCAGGGGATTCATGAGGGGCTCACTGTGCGGCGGAGCTCGGTGAAACGCGAGTCGGAAATAAAGGGCAAACAAGGATTGAACACGGGAGGGGCGGGTGGCAGCCCTGGCGACATTAGAGTGCGAGCGATTTTTCTATTTATTTTGCAACTTTTCCACCGTTCCGCTGTCAAACCACGTTGGTAGCCGAGTTTTTCCCGAAGTTTTGATGGTTCAGAACCGTAGAACCCATTGAGCCACACCTTTCTTCGCGAAACGAGGCTGGGCCGGCGACATTTATGACTACAGCCAAGGTGGATTTGGGGGAACGGGTGGGAACCGTCGATCCGGCTGGCCAACTTGCCGGCGGGTCAGGCAACGGGCGGGGGTCTCTATGTGATCTAGAGATCCCCGCCGAGGCCATCGCCGCCTTGCCGGCGGAGTTTGTCAAACGTCACCAGGTACTTCCTTTGTCGATCAAGGACGGGACGCTACAAATCGCCAGCGCCCGGACCATTGACCTTCGAGTAATCGAGGACATCAGGCTTTTGAGTGGCCTTGAGGTCGTTGAAACCATCCTGCCCGGGCCGGAGATCCTCGAAAAGATCTCCCAATGCTACCAAATCACAGTCGAGAAGATGATTGAGAATCTCGACCCTGAGACCAGTAGCGCGATTGAAGGCCGCAATCTCCACGACATCGAGGTGATGGCTAATGAGCCAACCGTCATCAACCTGGTGAACGTCATTATTTCGGAAGCAATCCGTGAGCGAGCCAGCGATATTCACATCGTGCCATTCGAGGAAACGATTCAGCTTCGCTATCGCATTGATGGTCTGCTCCAGGAAAAGCCCCCGCCACCCAAAACGCTTCACGCCGGGCTCGTTTCGCGAATCAAAATCATGGCGGATATGAATATCGCGGAGCGGTACATGCCCCAGGATGGTCACATCCAGATCAATCACCGTGGCAAACGCGTCGATATCCGGGTCGGGACCCTTCCCACCATTTATGGCGAAGGCATGGTCTTGCGGCTTTTGGAAAAGAATTCAAAGGTCCTGACACCGCTTGAACTGGGCCTGGATCCCGACCGCGCGGTGCTGATGTGGCGACTGGTTGAGAAACCTCACGGGTTATTCCTCGCAACAGGGCCCACCGGCAGCGGCAAGACCACCACGCTGTATTCCGTGCTCCAGGGTATTTACACACCTGAGAAGAAAATCCTGACGATCGAGGACCCGGTCGAATACGAACTGCCCGGAGTGGCGCAGATACCGGTGCGGCCCAGCCGAAACTTTAACTTTGCCAATGGTTTGCGGGCTATCCTGCGCCAGGATCCGGATGTGGTCATGGTGGGCGAGATACGGGATTCTGAAACTGCGGAAATCGCGATTCGCGCGGCGCTGACCGGGCACCAGGTCTTTAGCACGCTGCACACCAATGATTCTACCGGTGCAGTGACGCGGTTGCTGGACATGGGGGTGGAAGCGTTTCTCATCTCGTCCTCGCTGGAAGGGGTCCTTGCGCAACGCTTGGTCCGCCGGCTTTGCCCTCAATGCAAGGCCGAAGCTCCGGTTTCCCCTGCCACCCGCCAGCGGCTTGAACTGCTCAGCGGCCGCCCTTTGAACGGCGCTTTTTTCGAAGGCAAAGGCTGTGAAGAATGCCGGGGCACGGGTTATCGCGGCCGGATTGGCATTTTCGAGTTGCTGGCCATCAGTCCTCCTCTTCGCGAACTCATTTTGGAAAAAAGGTCCAATGCCGAACTTAAGCTCGCCGCCCAAAAGACCATGATGACCATGCACCAGGACGCTCTTCAAAAAGCTGCCGACGCCATCACTTCGCTTGAAGAAATCCTGAGGGTTTCATCGGGGGACCTCCTGGAATGAGTTCGTTCCGGTATCAGGCGATCGGAGGCAACGGAGGGCCGGTGTCCGGCGTCATTGAAGCCGAGGATAGAAAAGGCGCGTTACAGCTCCTGGGCAGCCGCGGCTTGTTCCCTTCGAAATTGGAACTGGCTCCGTCCAGTTCTGCGCCGGGCCGGAATGGCGCGAAATCTTTGACCGTGGGCGCTGCAGCCGGTCGGAGGATTACGCGCAAGGAGATTACGGCGTTCACCAGAGAAATGAGCGCGCTGCTCGGTGCTGCCATACCGATACCCCAGGCCTTGGACGGCCTTGCGGAGGAGGAGAATCCGTCGTTGCACGACGTCGTGGTTCGGATCTCCGAGAGTGTGCGCAAAGGCGCCTCGTTTTCTGCCGCTCTCGAAGAGCATCCCGCGATTTTCAGCACGCTTTATGTGAGCATGATCCGAGTCGGCGAAGAGGCCGGTGTATTGCCGAAAGTCATGTCCGACCTCGCCGACCTGCTTGAGCATGAGGATGAGGTCCGTTCGGAGGTGGTTTCGGCTGTGGCTTATCCGTTATTCGTCCTTGCCTTTGGCCTAGTCACCGTCACGGTCCTGTTGACATGGGTGATGCCGCGGCTGTTTGGAATGCTTCAAGAAATGTTGCAAGTCCTGCCGCTGCCAACACTGATATTGCTGAAACTCAGTAGTTTTATGCACCGCTACTGGATCGGAGTGGGGGCAGCAATCGCGGCAGCGGCCTGGGCTTGCTGGTCCTATTTCCGGACTCCGGACGGGGCCGAAGCCTGGGATAATTTGCGACTCCGGTTGCCGCTCGTAGGATCGGTTTTCCGCGCCGCGGCGCTCAGCCGGTTTGCGCGAACCTTGGGAACGCTGGCCCGCAGCGGGGTTTCGCTCCTGCCCGCGCTCAAGATCGTTGAACACACCATCGGCAACAGGGTCCTTGCCCGCCAGGTGGCATTGGTCGCGGAGGACACTCGCGGCGGCGATTCCTTGGCTGGGCCGTTGCGCAAGCTCGATATCTTTCCGCGGACCGTAGTTCAAATGATCGATGTCGGCGAGGAGAGCGGCAAGCTGGATGAAATGTTATTAAAAGTCGCCGATATCGAGGAACGGCACATGCGGGCCCGGACCAAAACGCTGATTTCGCTGCTTGCCCCGGCTTTAATCCTGGTCGTGGGGGCCCTGGTCGGCTTTATCGTGATCGCTCTGTTGCTGCCCATTTTCAAAATGAGCAGCGCTATTCACTGAAAGGACAAACCAATGAACACGCAATTCAGGAGACGAGCCGTTGTCGCGGGTTTCACTCTGATCGAGATCATGGTCGTGGTGATCATTCTGGGCGTATTGGCTGCGACCATCATTCCCAAATTCATGAGCACGACTCACGATGCCAAGGTGAGCGCGGCAAAGGCGCACGTGGCAGAGTTGGAGTCAGCGCTGGAACGGTTCTACGTCCACATGGACCGATATCCGACTTCCGATGAAGGGCTCAAGCTGCTGGTCGAGCCCCCGACCGGCGACGATAAGAAATGGCGCGGCCCCTATGTCAAACAGTTGCGAAATGACCCGTGGGGAAACGCGTATCAATACCGTTGTCCCGGCGTTCGGCACACGTCCGGATTCGATCTATGGTCCCGGGGCGCTGATGGAGCCGACGGCGGTGAAGGACCGGGAGCCGACATTGGAAATTGGGAATGAGAAGACCGGGGGTATTGCGGCAGTGCGGGCGGCGGTTCAAAGGGCGACAGAAGACTGGCTTTGGTATGGGATCACCTAGGCCTGCGAATGGGAGCGGGGGCTTCACGCTCATCGAATTGATGGTGGTGATGATTCTGATTGGAATTCTGACGGCCATGATTTTGCCCGAGATGAAAGGCACCTATGCCGACGCGTTACTTCGAGCGTCGGGCCGGGATATGGTTAACGTCTTTAAACTGGCTTACAGCCGTTCGGTCAGCCTTAACCAACCGCACGTTGTTCGCATCGAGCAGAAGACCGGGCATTATGTCGTCGAACGCCGCAGTAGCGGGCGGAAAAATCCGGGCTGGGAACCTCTCAAAGATGTCGCAGGAAGCTCAGGCGCGATCGACTCGCGAATCGTTGTTGAAGTGCGCAAGGAAACCGATTCGGACCGGACAGATGCCGACTCGAGTTTAAATTCGGGACGTCAGGACGCCCCGGAGAACGGGATCACTTTCTATCCGGATGGCACCGCCGATGGCGCCGAGGTGCTCCTGCGTGACCAGGCCGGGTTCGCACTGCGCCTCCGAGTCGACCCGATTACCGCGCGCGTCGAAATCCTGGACGCTGCAAAACAATAGAACCTAAAGCTCCATGCAGGGCTTGAAGCACATAACGGAAGGCGCGGCTGCCGCCCACGGCAAAGGTCGGTTGCGGGCTGGGTTTTCGTTGGTTGAGACCTTGTGTGCCGTGCTGATTTTGGCGGTGGCCTTAACCGGCATGGTGCAGGCCATCACCACTGCCCTGACTTCGACAAAAGAATCCGAGGCGCAGACGGTCGCGTCTCTGTTCGCCGCGGGCCAGATCGAAACCCTTCGGGCCGAAGGTGACTTGCGCGACGGCACAACCGAGGGCGAATGCGGCGAAGGTCTATCCCTCTATCGCTGGCAACAAACTGTGGCACCGGCCGGGATTGATGGCTTGCACGACATAACCGTGTCCATTGTAAACACAGGTTCGGGCAAGGCTATTTACGAACTTAAAACCTTGTTATTCGAGGCCCCCGAAGAAGCGACAACAAACACGCGACCCTCCGCCAACAATCCTCAACGCAGGAGGAATCGGTCCCAATGATTTACCGAGAAGCACCAAGGCAAGCATCGCCCGGCTCCGCCTGGTTGCTAAGCTTAACACGCGGGTTCACTCTGATTGAGTTGACCATCAGCGCGGCCCTGATGTCTTTAATCATCGTGAGCGCGTATCTCTGCCTGCATGCCGCGCTCGCCAGCCAAAAGCTCATAGAACCCAGGCTTGACGCCCTTCAAAGCGCCCGCGTCGCCCTGGCCCTGATGACCGCCGATCTGCGCTGCGCTTGTCCTCTGTCTCAAGACTACGAGTTCGTGGGCACGCACAGGACCTCCGGTGGTTCTCCCGTCGATAGTGTCGATTTTGCGACCCACAATTACACTCCTCGGCGCGCGCGCGAGGGCGACTACTGCCAGGTTAGTTTTTTCCTGGATAAAGATCCGCGGACCGGCCAATTGGGGCTGTGGCGCCGGCGCAATCCGCGAATCGCTGTGGACCCATTTTCAGGCGGCACCCGGGAACTGCTCGCCAAGGACGTGGCAGGACTCCTTCTCGAGTATTCGGACGGACTGGATTGGTATGACAGTTGGGGCGACCCCGATCGTAAGAAGAAAGAACAATTCTCGTTGCGGGTCAGGTCAAATCTATCGGGTTTGCCCGAAGCCGTGCGCGTCACGCTTTTGCTCAATGCGGATGCGCATCAAAAGCGAGCCGAAGACCAGGAGAATGTCACAAACGCCCCTCTATTGATGTTCCGCACTGTGGCCCGTCTGAATCTCGCCGATGCAGGCCAAGCCGGGCCTTCCTCGGGTTCGACGTCAAATGCGCCGGCGGGCGGCAACCCCGCCGAACAACCGCCGCAACAGGCTAATCCGCCATGACCTTGTCGACCCGCCAATTTCTCCCGCGACCTCGCTGCGGCACTGAGGATGCCGGGTCGGTTCTTATCGCCGTGCTGTGGTGCCTGGCGCTTCTCGCGCTGGTGGTCATTGGCGTGCTCCATACCTCACGCATGGATCTGCTCGTCATCAAAAGCTACGGCGATCGTATCCAAGCGCACTACCTCGCTTTGGCCGGTATTGAAAAGGCCAAGGCCTTGCTTTACCAGGACGCCCGGGCTCGGAGCCGCAACTCTAAGAATCACTCCGGCGAGCTTTTTGACTCGCCCGGACAATTCCAGGACGTCCGCCTCGGCCGCGGCCAGTTCCGCGTGTTCCGGCGAGCGCGGCCGGATGAAGGCGGCGGCGTTCTTTTCGGCGTATGCGACGAAGAGAGCCGGTTGAATATCAACACCGCGTCGACCGACGAGTTAAGCAAACTCTACCTGATGACTCCGGATATCGTGGCGGCAATAGTGGACTGGCGCGATGAAGACAACGCCATTTCTCCTGGCGGCGCGGAGTCCGAATACTACCTCTCACTCCAGCCGCCTTATCTCCCGCGCAACGGACCTATCCAGACGCTTCGAGAGTTGTTGATGGTTCGTGGGATTACGACGGATTTGCTGTTGGGCCAGGATACGCATCAAAACGGGTTGCTCGAATCCGATGCGGATTCAAGCACGTCAATCAGCGACACACGCGAACTCGGCTGGGCCGGCAGCCTCACTACCGCTTCGTCCGTCAATAATCTCAATGCCGCGGGCGTTGAGCGAGTCAACATCCAGTCCGCGGACGAGGCGTCGCTGACGGGTGTCAAAGGGATCACCGCCGACATTGCCAGGGCGATCGTTTCTTACCGCGGGCGCAATCGATTTTCCAGCATCGCAGACCTGCTTGACGTCGTTGCGGCCCCCAACCGCGACCAGCCGGCAAATTCCTCCCAGCCAGGACCGCCTCCCAATCAAAATTCTCCTGATACAAACCCGTCGGGTCCCAGAGTTATCGATGAGAACCTGCTGATGGAGATTGCCGACGATGTCACTTCAGATTCAGGATCCGATTTGACGGGGGTGGTCAATATCAACACCGCGGCCGTGGATGTCCTGGCCTGTTTGCCCGGCTTGAACCGCGACCTTGCCCAGGCAATCGTTTCTTTCCGCCAATCCAACGGTTTCCTGCCCAACATCGCGTGGCTGCTGAAAGTGCCGGGTTTGAATCGCGACATCTTGAAGCAACTCGCGCCGAGAATTACCGCGCGCTCGGAAACGTTCCGGATCTTAAGCGAAGGACGAATTAAGTCGACGGGTGTCTCGCAACGAATTCAGGAAGTCGTTCATGTCGGCTTGCGCGGACTTACTACCGTCTCATACCGGGAGGACGATTTATGAACGTTCAGCAGTTGTTCCATTCAACGGAGCTTTTCATAGACATCGGCCGTGACGTTCTAAACGCGGTCAGTGGCCGGGAGACGCTCCAAATTCCCCTCGAAAGGGCCGCGGATGGCCGGCTGAGCGAGGCATGCAAGGCCTTCGTGGCCGACAGGCTCCGGTCGTTTATCGATCGCAAGGCGTGGCAACCGCAGGCAAAAGCTTACTGCGCGATCGGCGCTCGTGGCGTTTCTTTGCGGGTCCTGAACTTGCCTCCCGCCACCCGTGAAGAGTTGCACCGCCTGTTGCCTTTGCAGATCGAGAACGAATTTCCTTTGCCGCCAGATCAATTAGCCTGGGGATTCCAGGTTTTGACGCGTCCAAAGCCCGCCGGATCGAACGGCACACAGGAAATTCTCGTCGCCGCCGTCAAAAAGGAGTTGCTCGAGGACTATTCAACCCTCCTTGCCGA
>Ga0070738_10003642_pt1 | contig 19809 bp, 15 predicted proteins | sample Coa_R2_2_FD_66446 | JGI IMG/M metagenome (GOLD analysis project Ga0070738, IMG submission 66446) | Surface soil microbial communities from Centralia Pennsylvania, which are recovering from an underground coalmine fire - Coalmine... | ecosystem: Environmental > Terrestrial > Soil > Unclassified ... | reverse complement strand
ATTTCCCTGCCACCACAAACACTCTCTCAACTGGAAACAATTGTTAAAGATGGTATTCATCATCCAGTAGAAAGCAGTGAATATGTGAGTTATATCGCCAATATTATGGCGAGTCGTATTTCTGCTCTATGGGATTTTACTGCTCCCGCGTTCACCATCACGGCGGTTGAAAACTCTACATTCAAAGCCTTGGAAATAGCTCAGCACTTACTAACAACTGGGGAAGCGGATGCAGTGCTAGTTGGTGCAATTGATTTAGCTGGGGGAGTAGAAAATGTCTTACTACGAAACCAACTGGCAAACATAAATACAGGTGTTGCTACTCTCAGCTTTGACCAGAAAGCGAATGGTTGGATAGTTGGCGAAGGTGCGGGGGCAGTTGTCCTTAAGCGTCATGAAACCGCTAAAGAAGATGGTGTACACATCTACGCAGTTGTTGATGCAATGAGTTTTGGAACCGCAGATGTAGCTCCCCAAAGAGTACAAGGTGGGATTCACACTCCAAATGCACAAGCTATTAACTCAGTCTGTCAAAAAGCTTTTGAGCTAGCAGGTATCAAACCCACAGATATTGAATATTTGGAAGTTTATGGTAGTGGCATCCCTGAAGAAGATGAGGCTGAAATTCAAGGGTTGATCCAGGCTTATTCTGTGGATAAAAATGATCTTAGCTGTGCAATTGGCAGTGTGAAAGCTAATATCGGTCATACTTATGTGGCCTCGGGAATTGCGAGCTTAATCAAAACTGCTCTTTGTCTTTATTACAGGTATATTCCCGCAACGCCTAAATGGTCAGGTGTGAAAAACACAGAGGTATGGCAGAATAGTCCTTTCTATGTTGCTCCAGAATCAAGACCTTGGTTTTTAGGCAAAGAGGCCAAACAGAGAGTTGCAGCCGTTAACAGCATGGGAATGGATGGAACTTATGCCCATGTGATTCTATCAGAAGAACCAATGCAGCAACAGCGCCATAGTCGGTACTTAGAGCAAACGCCTTCGTATCTGTTCCCCATTGCTGCTAGCGATCGCACTGAGTTACTAGAGCATTTGAACACCCTGAAGACGACCATCGAAAATTCTACCTCTCTTAGCGCTGCAGCTAGACAGACTTTTGCAACTTTTAAATCACGTAGTCATGCAAATTATGCTCTTGCAATTCTTGGACGCAACAAAAAGGAATTAGCCAGAGAAATAGACTCTGCTTTTAAAGGAGTGAATCATGCCTTTGAAAATTCTGAAGATTGGCAAACACCATTAGGAAGTTATTTCACACCTAAACCACTCGGGAAGAAAGGTGAGATCGCTTACGTCTATCCGGCTGCTGTCAATTCATATCTTGGCATTGCGCGAAATCTCTTCCGCTTATTTCCCAAAATCCATGAAGATGTCGCACTCAAAAGTCTTCAAACTCTTGTCGCTGATATTTCCAAACTTGTTTTTCCCAGAAGTTTGAATAAATTATCAACTAGACAATTGGAAACACTCGAAAAGCGGTTACTAGATGATTCCCTAGCAATCTTTGACACTGACATGATATTTACTAGATTCATCACGACAATTATGCGTGATGAGTTCCAAGTTAAGCCAAAAGTTGTCTTTGGCTATAGTCTAGGGGAAACTAGTATGATGTCTGCGGCTGGTGTGTGGAGTCATTTTAGCCAGGGAATTCACGCCTTACACTCATCCCCTCTATTTGCTGACAGATTATCTGGTCCAAAAAGTGCTGTACGTGAGTATTGGGGATTGCCATCAATACAACAGTTTCCAGACAATAACTTTTGGAGCAACTATGTTATTTTAGCAACTCCATCTCAAGTGAGAGAGTGCCTCAAAGGTGAAAGTCGGGTCTATCTAACTCAAATCAATACACCAGAAGAAGTGGTTATTGCCGGTGATCCTGCAAGTTGTGAAAGAGTTATTAAAGCCCTGGGGTGTAATGCCTTCCGTGCTCCCTTTGATCATGTGATCCATTGTGAAGCAATGCGTTCAGAGTACGGAGAAATTGCCACAGTAAATACCCTCCCAACCAACGAAACAATATCTGATATTGTTCTTTACTCTGCATCTGAGTATGGACCGATCTCACTCAATAGTCAGGCGATCGCTCATAGTATTGCCAAATGTTTATGTGAACCACTGGATTTTCCGCGATTAGTTAATCGAGTTTACGAGGATGGAGCCAAAATATTCATAGAAGCAGGCGCTGGTGGTGTTTGTTCTCGCTGGATTGATAAAATTCTTGAAAGTAAAGAACATATCACCGTAACACTTAATAGAAGAGGTGCAGATGATCATACCTCTATTGTCAAAGCACTCGCAAAACTTCTTAGCCATCAAGTTCCTTTAGATTTATCACCACTCTATAGTCAGTCTCACGAAACGAACAATTCCAAGAAATTAACGACTAAAACAGTCACATTGGGTGGAAATCGAATCCATACCACAATTTTAAGTGACGAAAACCGAAAATTGCTGCAAGATATCTCAGGTAATTTACAGCTTTACCGTACTGCCAAACAGTCTCACAATATCCTGCTCACAAATTCTTTTCAGGAACTAACCAATACTCTGAACGTTAGCAGAAATACTTCCGATAACAACATTCCTGCATTAAATACTCAACAAGAGGAAGTGATAATGAAACATGTCTTCAATAACAGTTTTGAACCAGAAGATCGATTACAATCTGATGAGTCATCTATAACTCCTAAATATAGCCATGCAATTAGCGCTCCTGAATTTATTCACTCTCATTATCAACAATTGAGTGTTAACAATTCCAGTGTTAATAAAGCTCATGCAGCCTTTTTAAAATCTCGGCATGAATTTAGTAAGCAAATTAGCGAACTCATTCAACTACAAATAGCTTGCGCTGAGAATTTGCTAAATCAATAACAACCAAAAACCGCAGATAGACGAGGATACACGCAGACCATTATCTGCATAGAATTCTCCTTGTTCAGTTATATCCTTATTTATCTGCTTCCATCTGCGGTTAAATTTTACATCGCTATAGTTGAAGGAATAACTGTCGTGACAAATGTTGATGTGGTACTGAGTGAACAAGATAACGGTCTAAGCTTTAGCACCAATTTTAATAACAACCAAGTTTGGAAAGGACCTTTAAATTGTGTATCTTTTGCACGTTCAGACATCAAAGATAAATTACTCAATTTAAATAAACCTTGTTACGTCGTTAAATTTTCAGGAAAAATTGGTGTTACCAATGAAGGCGATGTCTCTCTTATAGAAAATGGCAAAACAGGACAAGTAGAACTGCTGACATCAGTTCCATCGATTTTAACTCAAAATTTGGGAGATCCCAGCTTTCTCTCCTTTCATGGCGTAAAATATGCCTATGCTACTGGTGCAATGGCTGGCGGTATTGCTTCTGAGGAAATGGTCATTGCACTTGGAAAAGCACAAATATTGAGTTCATTTGGTGCAGGTGGTTTAAGTCCCAACCGTCTGGAAGCAGCGATTAAGCGTATTCAAGAAGCCTTACACTCTGGTCCCTACGCTTTTAACTTAATTCACAGTCCCAATGAACCTGCGATTGAACGTCGTGCCGTGGATTTATACCTCAAATATGGGGTAAGAACAATAGAAGCCTCTGCATTCCTAGACATAACTCCCAATATTGTTTATTACCGTGCAGCAGGACTGAGTTTAAATGCAGCCAATCAAATAGAAATCAAAAACAAAGTCATTGCCAAAATATCTCGTAGAGAAGTTGCTAGCAAATTCCTACAACCAGCACCATTAAAGATTCTCAATGAACTTGTTGAACAAGGGCTCATCACAGAACTACAGGCAAATCTCGCACAGAAAGTGCCTATCGCTGATGATATTACTGTAGAAGCAGATTCTGGAGGTCATACAGATAATCGACCACTTGTATGTCTTTTCCCTTCCATTCTGGCCTTAAGGGATGAGTTCCAAGAAAAGTATCATTATTCACAAGCTGTAAGAATTGGTGTAGCAGGAGGAATTGCAACGCCACAATCAGCCCTAGCTGGTTTTATGATGGGTGCTGCTTATGTGGTAACTGGTTCGGTGAATCAGTCTTGTATTGAAGCCGGAAGTTGTCAACATACCAAGCAATTGCTTGCACAAGCAGACATGGCTGATGTAATGATGGCTCCAGCGGCAGATATGTTTGAGATGGGAGTAAAGCTTCAAGTTCTCAAAAGAGGAACAATGTTTCCTCTGCGAGCACAAAAACTATATGAACTTTACAGAACGTATGACTCAATTGAAAATATTCCTCTTCCAGAAAGAGAGAAATTAGAAAAACAAGTTTTTCGTAAAACTCTTGCTCAAGTTTGGGAAGAAACTGTCACATATTTATCTCAGAGAAATCCTGAGAAATTAGGCAAAGCAGTTAATAATCCTAAAATCAAAATGGCTGCAATCTTCCGCTGGTATTTAGGATTATCGTCTCGCTGGGCCCAATCTGGAGAACAGGGTCGAGAAGTTGATTATCAAATTTGGTGTGGTCCAGCAATGGGTAGTTTTAATGACTGGGTACGGGGTTCTTATTTAGCCGATCCAAATAATCGTCATGTGGTTGATGTTGCCAACCACATCATGAGAGGAGCTACATTTTTATACCGTCTTCAAAGTTTGAAAATTCAAGGATTACAAATTCAGGATAGCTACAGTCAGTATTGCCCAGTTCATTCTACATTGGAGGTGTGCAAATGATGACTTCAAAAAAATCTCATACAGCAGAAGAAATTCAAGAATTACTTCTATCCCAACTGGCAGAAGCACTAAAAATCCAACCAGATGAAATAGATATTCGAGCATCTTTAGATAGCTATGGGTTAGATTCAACACAAGCTATGTCTCTGGTGACTCAAACCGAGAAGCTACTTGGATTTGAAGTCTCTCCTATGCTGCTTTGGCATTACCCAAACATTGAAGCACTATCACAGCGCTTAGCAGAAGAATCAGAAGATTTAAAATCCGAAAAGCAGACAAGTACTACTGTTGTGAAGACAACAACTGTAGATTTAAGCGCTGAAGCTGTTTTAGATCCAACTATTCGTCCTACATCTCAGTCTTTTCAATTCACAGGTAGGCTAGATAACGTTTTCTTAACAGGAGGAACAGGCTTTTTAGGTGCTTTTATCATCCAGGAACTGCTTCACAAAACTCATGCAGATATTTATTGCTTAGTACGTGCTGCTCATCAAGAAGAAGGCAAGTTAAAGCTGAAACAGAACTTGCAACGATATTTTGTTTGGGAAGAAGAGTTTAGCCCTAGAATTATCCCTGTTTTAGGAGATTTAAGCAAGCCGCGTTTAGGGATTAGTACAGAAGGATTTGAGATGCTGGCAGCTAATCTAGATGCTATCTATCACAGTGCTGCCATGCTGAATTATGTATATCCCTACTCAGCACTAAAAGCTGCTAATGTTCTAGGAACGCAGGAAGTTCTGCGCATGGCAAGTCTATATAAAGTTAAGCCTGTGCATTACGTTTCTAGTGTTGCTATTTTTGAATCCCCAGTCTATGCTGGCAAGGTTGTTAAAGAACAGGATGACTTCGATCATTGGGAAGGCATTTTTCTTGGTTACTCTCAAACAAAATGGGTTGCAGAAAAATTAGTCAAGATCGCTAGTGACCGGGGTCTTCCTGTTACTATTCATAGACCACCATTGATATCAGGTCATAGTCAAACAGGTGTATGTAACACAGACGATTTTATCTCTTTAATGATCAAAGGCTGTTTGGCAATGGGATGCTTTCCAGATGTGGAATACATGATTGACATGTCTCCCGTGGACTATGTAAGCCAGGCGATCGTTTACCTGTCAAGACAAAAAGAATCTCTTGGTAAAGCCTTCCACTTGCAACACCCTCAACCTGTCTCCTTTAAAAAGTTAATTGACTGGATGCGCTCTTTCGGTTTCCCACTTGAGCTTGTTCCTTATGACAAGTGGCAAGCACAGTTGGTTAACAATGTGTCTTCTGTGGATAATCCTCTCTACACTCTGCGACCTTTCTTACTTGAGCGCTGGTCAAAAGAGCAGCTCACAATCCCAGATTTATATCTCCAGGCAAAAAGGCCTATTATCAGCTGTCAAGATACACTCAATGCACTTGCAGGTAGCTCTATTGTCTGCCCACCTATAGACTCTCAATTGTTTATGACATACTCTGCCTACTTAATTGAGAGCGGTTTTTTAAATGTAGTGTGATAAAGGATTAGGAGTTAGGAGTAAGGGCGCAATGCCTTGCGCCCCTATTTAGGAGTTAGGAATTTGTTGGTTGGGTTAGGCATTTGCAAAACCCAACTGTTTTGTTGCATTTCTTCTTTAAAGAAAATTGGGTGGGCGTCTAGCCCAGCCCACCCTTGTGTATTAGAAAAAGAGTTTTAGAGTTATATCTGTTTGTTTAGTCAATATTGCCAGCACTTTAGATTCAATCCACGACCTTCTACAGCAACAGCAGCAACAGAATTTTTCACAGGTACAAGCTCAAATAAGCTCCATTGCTGATCTGTTTTCAGTTTTGCTGGCTCTTCTGGAGTGAGTAAAATCTCTATTTGCTCTAGCTGTGAGATTCCAGCTCCAGTTGCTTTTAAATAAGCTTCTTTGCAAGTCCAATAACGGAAAAACACTTCTTGCATTTGATGAGGTGGAAGCGATCGCATGACTGCATATTCTCCAGGTGAAAAGTAGCGTTTGGCAAGGTTGAGAACGTCAGAAATTGGGCGAATGTATTCTAGATCTATACCTACGAGGCGATCATGACCTACTGCGCACAAAGCCAATCCTTGAGAGTGAGTTAAGTTAAACCACAACTTACTCTCATTAAAGTTATCAGCTAACACTGGTTTACCAAGAGATTGATAACTAAATTGCAGTTGTTGCGGTTCAACACCCAAATATCGACCTAATATAGCTCGGAGTATACCTCGGCCTGCAATGAAACGGTGTCGATGCTGCTCTTTATAGAACCGCTTTGCCCGACCAAGTTCGTCACTGGAGAGGGTTTGTGTCAATTGTTGCAGTTGTGCTTCTGGCTGATCAAGGTTGATGCGCCAGATGTGAACATCATCCTGCAATAAAGTTAAATCTGCCGATACAGGCAGCCACTGATAATTAACAGCAGTCATTGAGTTACACAGTAACAATAAATGCGTGGATTTTGAATGCTCGACTTTTGGAGGAGACTGGTGAGGCATTCCTCACTCACTGCTGTGTTCTTCCCCTAAAAATTGTCTACTCCTACTAGTATCTGGCATTTTAATGCACAATAAGACATTTAGGATAGGTGGATTGATTTCACCATCCGAATATCAGGGTATTTAAGTGTGAAAACCCTAATTTATAATCCTAAATCATTGCTTAAACGGCGTTATCGGTGTCAGTCAGAAAAGTGCGTTGTCAAAATCAGTTTTACTTTTTGACTTTCCGTAATTATACAATTTTTTCTGAGATTATTCTAGAGACTTTGTTTGTAAACGACTATAAAGTCGAAGACCCAAATTTAACCTCAATATGGTTCGCAGAAGAAACTTATTCGTGAAAGCAAGCAGAGAAAATGGGGAAGCAAAGCGATAGAGGAGCAGTTGTGCAAATAAGAAAGCTGCCTCATCCCCCTTGTCTTCCTTCCCTTGCTCCTGGTGCCCCTCTACTTGCCAAGATCAGATTGATAGTGAACAGTACTAGTTTCCAATCGCAGGTGCTAGAGGTTGGCGTGGTGTGCCACCTCCACCAATGCTATTTGGTCCGTTATTGTCCACAACTTTGACTGCAGCAATAATCTTGGTGAAGTCGTCTTGGAGTGCAGTATCTTGGGATATCTCATGTCCAGTCACTGTTGAGTACTCCACCTCAGCACTGTGCTCAACACAGAGGTAATTGTAGTCCCAGCCCGAAGAATCAACTACGTAAGCACCGTAGTCTTGCATTGCCTGAAATATCTTTTTGCCTGCTTTGGTGGTTAGTTTTAAGCTTTGGGCTGTAACGTTGGGTGGGATTGCCAACAAAGAACCCATAACCAGTGCTCGATTAGATCCTTTGTATTGACTTGGTGCACTAGCATCAGCAAGACGGGCTGGCCAGCGACGACCAGCAGTGGGCGATGAAGGATCGTAGTGCAACCATTGACCCCAGATATCAATCTTTAATGCATGATGGATGGGCTCGTCGTTCACTAACTCACCAAGGCGGAGACTACCGCCAATACTCGACATACCTGAGCCTCCATGGCCACCGTCAATGCCATCGCCGTATATATCTTGCTGTCCAAACCAACTAGCGTAAAGTGGTCCACCCGCTTGACAACGAGTTGTTACAGTGAACGACACCAAAGTTCTACCATCTGGCTTTAGGAAGGCTGACGAGCTGTTTGGAGTGTAACCTGGTCTAGCATCTGGAATGATCAAATCATATGGAACATTCAATAGCTGGGCTGCCTCAGGATGCCACTGTGCCTGTTGCTGCGGCGTAGTTCCGCTGCAACGACCTTGACCCCATGCACCAGGCATATATGTTGGTACACTCGGATCGCTTGCTTTGGTTGTGATGAACCAGTCGGTATCTACTCCAACCCCTTTTGAGCCGATATGGGCAGCAACGTATTTTGCTCCTGATCCAATTGGTGTATTCCAAATACTATTGCAGGCGAATGGCCATATGTTCTTATCGCGTAGTTGACCAGAACCACACTGAACATTGTCTGAGGTTGATGTTGCAATAGACCTTTGATTTGTGAGATTGAGGGTATGGGCTGGGATGAAGTGTAAAAAATTGCTCAAGCTATTTTTTCTTCGGTCTTTGATACCACTTTCTCTAAGATACGAGTTCATTTGGTTTTGAGCGCTAACACTGATTACAGAGGCCCTGTTAAAAGCATGGCCAATCGCACTCAAACTACTAGGATCAAAAATTAGCATTTGCCTCTTTTTCTTATCAAATTGAAGAGCAAATCGAGTGTACTCCCGTCTGCTTATGTGGTAGAGGCTATTCCCTGCATAATAAAATCCTGATGTGATCAACTTTTAGTTGATCACACCTGAGCTGGTTAAAAACCAGAGTTCTTCTGTTTTTTTGCACACATTTTAGCCTGCTCAAAGCTCCCCCAAACTCAACGGAACGAGGAAATTTTGACAACGCTCGCTTGTCACCTTGAATGAAAAAATTGGAACAAGATGTTAGACATATGGCAGTTTTTATAAAAGTTTAATGGTAATGTTTGTTTTTTTCTGCCAAATGTAAAATCGAGACTGAGTATACCAACACATACAGAAATACGTCAACTACCCCAATTAACGCTTCACATAAGGCCAGTAAGTGCGTTAGGGGCTACATTACAGCAGTTTAGCTCACAGCTTGTTCTCAAATGGTCCACATTGAACTTGTATCATCACTGCCGTGCAGGTTCGCCCATCTCCCTGTCCCCCTGGTCCCCCTGGTCCCCCCTGTCCCCTTGTCTCCTTTATCTCCCTGCTTGCCGAAGGATCAAATTTATGGTGCGTCAGTATTACACCAGGATCAAAAGATGTACTACAGATTTGGCATCCCCAATCGAAATTAAACATGGATGTAGAGAAACATCGTATCAAGCCGAAGGAGCGCGGTGGTATTAAGGATGTCTATGATACTGATACGATGAAAATGACGAAGCATTTTTTGAAAGTGAGATTCAACGGCGATTTTCTCCCACTAAGATTCTTTATTGAATGTAAGAGTGTTAGGGAAACTTACGAGTAAATGACAATATTAAGTGCGAAATGAAGCTCAATTCGTATCAATAAATGAAATTGGATATCCACATTAAGTATGTGTAAATTGAAGCATTTTTATGTTTGTAAACTGATAAACTAACACCCCTACACCCTCAGACCCCTACACCCCTACACCCCTCTCGGTTAATTATTAACACTCCTTTAGATTAATGGAGTGAGGGGTAATTGCCCCATCTTACAAATTGCTAAATTCGATAAATTAAGTAGCCTTATTTTCCTGTTTATCTTATTGTTGAATGTAGAGTGAATTGAGAGAACTTTATTTTTTCAGGGAGCATTGTGTGAATATTGAAGATGATCGCGGTAGTGGCAGATTTCGCTCTTCTAAACTCTAGGTTTTGAGTGCTTACTTCATTTGGCAATTTGGCAACATATTCGATTTAAGAAAGGGTTATGATGTGAACTAATGGGTCAGTAAAAGCAAAATGTATAGCAAGCAAGCAGCAAATCTCTCTCGAATGGCTATAGAGAGGTCTTTGATAGACATTCAATTGAAATCCTAGATTTTTACTCTAAGGATGCCTTTGAATAGAGAAGTGGCAACATGTGCACATGTTCGTAGCGTTATGGATATCATTCTGAGTCTAAAATGCCTGCATTAGAGCTGAAGAATCCTACATGCTACCCTGCGGGAAGCCGATGCAGCATCTACGCTTCACTGACGTTCCGCTTAGCATTTGCAATATGTTATTGATGAAATGTAGTACGAAGAATGTGCCTATAACTTTTGCTCAAGCCACTGCAAAACCCGATTCCATCCCCACCAAGGGTCGGGGTCTTGTGCTTGGATCTGACCATTTTTGCTACTCAAATAGCCAACATGACCACCGTGACGGGTGAGTAGCAAATCTACTACCTTGTTGCTTGCACAAGCAGCTTCTAAATCAGGAATAATTGCTGGATCAAATAATGGATCGTCTTGGGCATAGATAATCAAGGTGGGTTTTTCTAAATTTGGTAGCAGATGCAACGCACTACTTGCATCGTAATATGCTTCCACAGAGGGAAAACCCAATTGCTCAATGACCAGTTCATGATCAAAACCCCAGATGCTGTTAGCTCGTTCAATAGCCTTCGGGTCTATAGCTCCAGGATGAGCATTATGAATACGCCATGCCAGTTTTTTCAATTGCCGGGCGATCGCTTTCTCCAAATATCTTCCAAGGGGTTGTTTGACTAGATAACTCAGCGATCGCCTCGAATCCAAACTCGGACAAATCACTGCTGCACCACCAATGTCGCTGTCTTTTAGTCCTAAATTCTCATCTTCCCTAACCAAAGCCATAGCTGCTTTTACTGCCCACAGTGCTAGCTGCCCCCCTAAGGAAAATCCGGTAAACCAAAATTTTCCTGGACAGCCCATGGCTTTGGCAGCTGCGGCAATCCGAACAAAATCTTCACCTTCGAATAAACCATCGCTTGTTAAAGTTGGGGATAACTCTGCTGTTTTGCCGTGGGCACGCCAATCAAATAACACAACAGCATATCCTTGAGCGTATGCTTTACGTCCCAACAACTTCAAAAACCATTGATTATCCAACTCACCCGTGATGCCATAAGTGCCTAGTATTGTGCTATGAGCATTTTCGGGAATGGCAACCCAACCGAAAATCGGCACATCTTGTCCGCCTATAAATATTTTTTGCTCATAAGGTGGTTTTGGGTGTATTATAGTATGCTTCCAACTACGACTTGCCCATAAGGTAGTGTAGATGGTCATTAGCGTACCACTTTGTAGAAACCAGGGCGGATTGAATGATGCGTAACACATAACAGCTTAAGCTGAGTTATAGTTTTGTTTTGGTTCCATAATCCTTAATCTTAATCTTTATGTTAGATTTAAAAAATTTTTTATAATCAATGAAGCAATCTTTGAATTTACCAAAGGTTCTTATTCATCCTTTATAAGCAGTCATATATCTTTAAATAATGCCGAGGATTCTTGTCATAGACGATGACCCAGCAATTTCAGAACTTGTTGCCGTAAACTTGGAAATGGCCGGCTACGATGTTAGCCAAGCTGAAGACGGCATCAAAGGGCAGGCGTTGGCACTCCAGCTACAACCAGACTTGATCATGCTTGATCTCATGTTACCGAAAGTAGATGGGTTTACCGTTTGCCAGCGCTTGCGTCGAGATGAGCGCACTGCCGAGATTCCTGTGCTTATGTTAACGGCTTTAAGCCAAACTCACGATAAAGTGGAAGGCTTCAATGCTGGCGCGGATGACTACCTCACCAAACCGTTTGAGGTTGAAGAGATGCTGGCACGAGTGCGGGCATTATTGCGACGTACTGACAGAATCCCCCAAGCTGCAAAGCACAGTGAGATCCTCAACTATGGACCATTAACCTTAGTTCCAGAACGTTTTGAGGCAATATGGTTCGGTCAAACTGTAAAACTGACTCACTTAGAGTTTGAGCTCCTCCACTGCCTACTCCAAAGACATGGTCAAACAGTTTCCCCAAGTGAAATTCTCAGGGAAGTCTGGGGATACGATCCAGATGACGACATCGAAACAATTCGAGTACATATTCGCCACTTGCGAACTAAGCTAGAACCAGATCCACGTCATCCCCGATACATTAAGACAGTCTACGGTGCTGGATACTGTCTTGAACTTCCCAGCGCCCCAACAACAAACGAAGACGTTTCAACAGCAGGTGTGGAGTAATAACTAGCAACACTTCACGGATGTTACCAGTCAAGAGGTAAATTGTGGAGGCTCCTCTCCAAACCTCTCTCAATTAGCTAGTCCAAAAAATTGGCACTCTATATTCTTAAAGAATACAGAGAGTGCCAATTGTAATCATATTACGTATATATTTCATCAGACATATTGGAAGTCAAACGTCAAGTTTCAAAAAAAAGAAGGGGAAAATTGGTAGGACATCCCTGAATTTATTTTTTTTGATGCGGTTTTTCTTTCTAGTGTTATTTTTGACTTTTGACTTTTAAAGATGATCGCCGGGAAATGAAGTAGATGCCCAGCACACCTAAACCCACAATTGTTGTAGGCTCGGGAATCTTTTCTGGAACTCGAACCCTGATAATTCTGGCAAAAAGAGCCGCTGTTGTTCTTTGGTTTTCCAAAACACGAAATTGACTCACATTTGTCTGACCGCCATCTTGGCTAAAGCCAGTTAGCTCAAGTGTATACTGAAGCCCATCAAATATGAAACTCTGATCGCTAAACTTTTTGTTTACCGAAATATAATCTGCATTTTCCTCAGGATTACTTGATATGTTGGGTGTGTTCACCAAGTCAAAGTCAAAATCAAAGACTTTGCTGATATTGACAGGGTCTTGAAATGCAACACGGAGGTTTAACGGTACGCTGTCAACGTTAGTAAACTCCGGTACAGTTCCGTTATAGTACTCCAACTCACCGACTTTAAACAAAGAATTCGTTTCTGTTGAAAATGAATTGCCAGCAAAAGTCAGTTGATTTGGAGGTGTTCCATAATTAGGATCATTTGGCTCGGGTTGTCCCCAAGTAAACAAGTTGGTTCCCACGCCTGTATAAAACGCGTTAGGATTATCACTTCCTGGAGTGGGTATTCCCCATTGACCACTCGAGCTGCCTGAAAAAGTAAGACCCTGAGCTTGACTGGAGAAACCAAGTGCTGCCACAGTAGCGACAACAAACGTGGAAACAGCAGTCGTAAAAACCGAACGTAGTTTCATGGTTAGGCTTTAACTCCCGTCCAGGAGCTTTTTCAAGTAGTAACTAGTCCACATTAGTAAATTTACGAACAATGTGACAATAAAATTTCATGAAGTTTATTGAATCTTTAAATGTCCTTCGTGATTCTTTTGCTACACTTCCAAAGCCATTACAGGGAGTTTTAACTGTCTTGCTATTACAAATTGAGTAAATATAAAATTATTTTATGGTTTTATTGGAGTATTAAATTATACTATGATTTTCACTTTTAAAAGTCGATTCTAAGTACCGTATTTTTACTTAATCTCACTTTATCTGTCTGAACTGCAACAATTTTTTCTGTAGAAAAACCTCATGTATACAGATTAACTTTACCGATATACATGAGGTTACCGCAAATGAATACTTTCATAATTCATCTTAAGGTGCAAGAGCGTTCCCACGCAGCAGACTACCTATAGTTTTGGCAGTGATTTTAAGTTGAGTGATGGGGTTTGCGGGAACAACAGTTTTATACAGGTAGCTGTCAAAGGTAAGCCGTTGCACATCAAGGTCAGCACACATTTCGACGAAAGCTTCGCGGGTAGCGTCCGACCGATAGAATACGGTTTGGAGAATGTCTAGTACCTTGTAGGTGAGTCCGTATTTCTTATCCCAGCGCTTAATGTACAATTTGAGTTCAGCTTCTGTAGGGATACGGCTACCACCGTTGGAAATTTCTACAATGGTTTCGGCACACATCCGTCCTGATTTGGCAGCAAAGTAAATACCCTCACCCGAGGATTTGGTAACATATCCCGCAGCATCACCTACTAAAGCTATACGACCAACAACACGACGAGGACGAGGATGCTCAGGAATAGGGTGAGCCTCTACTTTGATAATCTGACCACCAGCTAGTTTTTTTGCAGCACGAGCGCGGATACCAGCTTGGAGTTGTTTAATACTGGCTTTGTTAACGTGCATTGTACCAGTACCAACAGCTACGTGATCATATTTAGGAAATACCCAAGCGTAGAAGTCAGTAGAAACGTCATCGCCAACATACATTTCAGCAAGATCGTTGTAATATGACATCCTCTCTTGAGGCAAACGAATGCGCTCTTGAAAAGCGATCGCATAGTTGTAATCTCCTGCATCCATTTCCTTTGCAATGCGGGAGTTAGCCCCATCCGCCCCGATAATAAGATCAACTTTCAGGGTTTTGGCAGTGCCTTGAACGCCCCCTTCTGAATGGTCTACATAATGGATGGTATACGGGTCTGTATTGTTTGTAGGAATATTAAGTTTATGAACGGTGCCATTAATTAAATTTGCACCTAGTTTGGCTGCACGATCACGCAGGTAACCATCCAGCACTTCACGACGGCACATTCCGATATATTCTTCTTCTTTTTCTAAATTGATATCTACCTCGCGATTTGAGGGCGAAATCATTTTCATCTTCCGCACCCGGCGGTCGATAATGTTCTGTGGCAGGTCAAATTCACTCACCATACATAGGGGAATTGCACCGCCGCAGGGTTTGGCATTGTCTAACTTACGTTCAAATAGAAAGGTTTCAATTCCAGCCTTTGCCAGTGTTTCAGCAGCAGATGAACCAGCTGGACCTGACCCAACAACAGCAACCCGTAGTGTCAAAGGTCTTCTCCCAATCTTAAAAATTTACCCAAAGCATCGTATCATGCACTTTTACCTGAATTCTCGCCTCAAGCCCGACTTTTGACACAAATACAATATTCCTTAACATTTCGCTATGAAATTAGTGCCGATTCTCATAGCATTTGTAAAATTCTTGATACAAATCCTCCCCCTAGTCCTCCTTGTCTTTCTTCTTCCCCCCTGCTCCCTTCCTTCGACCCAAAGCTCATTTTTCAGGCTGCAACCGTGTGACTTTCACAGTGAATGGACCACCTTCTCCCTTACCACCAAAAGCACGTACTCTCACAATGTACCTACCAGCTTTGACAATCCGGGCAAACAAAAGGGAGTTGGTAGTTCCATCTGGACCATCATCGTTTTCTCCCACTGTAGAGCCATTGGGAGCTAGTAAGGTAACAATAGTGTCAAAACTATCAGACTTCACTTCGATAACAACTTGATCACCTGCATTCAAATGAACAAGGTAATCTCGGGCAAAGCCACCATCTCCTGTAGGAATATCTTTATTCGAAAGTGTATCCTTAAACTCTTTACCAAACTGCGGTAACGCAATGGGTTGGTACTGTTGTACTTGAGCATAAGCTCCCAAAGAACTTAGACAAACTGCAAATAAGCTCAATGGGACTATTAAGTATTTACAACTTTTAGGCATTTTTAGAAAAATTTGTCATCACTCTTCACACACTATTGAAACTTTAGATTTCATCCACCCATGAATATAGTTTATGAGTTTAAAACCTGAATTTCATTGAGTTGATTGATCACGACATCTGCACCTTTAACATGCTCCGCCTTTTTTACCCAAGTGATACCAATACAACCAGCAGCCTTGGCATGACGTGCCATTTGCATATCACCTACAGAATCACCAATCATCAGTGTAAACTCTGGTTCCACTCCTAAAGACTTACAAGCTTGTAAAAACAGTACTGGATCTGGTTTACTAGGACCTTCATCAACTCCCATAGACAGTTGAATGTAATCGCTTAACCCATGATGTTTGACAAAAGCATGTACTTCTAATGTTGTAGCTGCAGAAAGAATCCCAATCAACAGTCCTGCTTTTGATAAAGCATTCAAAATTTCCAAACTTCCTGGAAATAACGGGGAAGGTGTCTGAAAAATGTATTTTTCCGCCTCTTCCAAAGCTTGACGAGCGATCGCCAACGACTCAAACCACCCCCGCCCAGTTTCAGCTATGTAGGCTGCTGCGGCTACTTCTGTTTCTCGGCGACTTGCTACTGAGATTAGTCCTGCTGGATCTAAGCTATTACCATTGATGCCAAAGGCCATAAGTAGTGGTTCACCGATTCCAGGAATTTGAGCGTCTATCAGTCGCGCTCCTCGTTGTCCGAGTGAGCGCAAATATGCTTGTGAATCTTCTAATGTGCCATTTTTATCAAATAAAACCGCTTGAATATTAGAAAATGTGACATTTCTACATTTAATTGTTGCCAATAGCTACCTCCTATTATAGTAAACTGCTAAAACTTAGTACCTGGTAATTTTTAACTATTATCCCACATAGCAATCCTAATTTATTCGTGAACAATAAGAATCCCGGTTAGGTTAAAAAACGGAATTCTGAGACTTTTAATTTTTACAGTTCATCTATGACTGCTATAGCTTAACCAAAATGTATTTATTTACTAGATTCCCAAAAATAAAGCTAATTATTTAGGATAGTTATTATGTTTTTTGTCCTTTGTAGCTAATGAGATACTTTAATTTTTATCTCGAATCACCTATTAGGAAAGCATCAAAACCAACTGCAATCTGTACTGATATATGGCCTATACGTATTAGGAACAATATGTTTTTGACCAGTAAATTGCCTACCATAATAACCATCTTCAAAGCCACGTGCAAATTCACCACCAGCAGTTCGTGGCTTAAATTTTTCTCCTTTCTCTGCGCTCTTTTTTCCTTGACGATAGCCATCAGAATATGCATGGGGATGATAGGCTGGGTCTTCGTTAACTAACCATCGTGTATAAGGATAGCAGTATCTCCCTGGATAGGTATCATAGAAAGGATAGTAGTCGTAAAAACGTGGGTAGTGAGCTTTAACGGGCTGAATGTTGAGTAGAAATCCAGTCGTAGCTGTCAAAGCTAACAGGCTAATCTTAATAATATTGTTCATACATTTTCTCCAGAGTTAATTAACACTGGTACTTCTAAGTTAGCGTTGGGAGATTATTTAAAACATCACCTCATAGAATGACCATTGGTACTTCAGAGTAGCCATTTTCTGTTTATTGATATAAAAATTAAAATTAAAAAAGAATTTACAAATTTTTTTTAAACCTAGTTAGAAGTAATTTAATTTACAGAGCAGTTATCTGCTTACTGAGACACCTGCAGAATATAGGATTATAAATTACGACAAAGTGCCACATATTTCTTTACAGATAAATATCATCTGTTGTGGCAAGCACTTTCTCTTTTTCTCAACAAAAGTTAAGGGGGTTATTCCCCATACTATTGGGTAAATCTCCTACTGTTATTTGTTTATTGATTTTTCTAACCTGAGGATATAACTAAATATGATTTATCAGAGTTTTTAGTAAGATTTTTCTTCAGTATTTTGGGGTTCTAAACATGGAATATTTATTAAGATCTCTTAGGGAATTGCCTACCGGATTAGTCACTGGTAACAGCAATATGAGTAGGCATATTTGCCCAAGCTGTTCGGACATTTTACTCCGTCATATACGCTCAGGAGAAATTTACTGGCGTTGTAGCACATGTTATCAGGCAATGCCAGTGTGTGACATTAGACCAGGGGTCGTGTTATAGGTAGACTGTCAAAGCTGCTATAAAGCAAAAATGGGTGAATTGGATCTGTTGCTTAAAAACATTAGATCAAATCCACCCGTTTTGTATAATCAAAAAATCATAACTACCCTAAGCTTGGTGTAACAACTTCTCAAACGACTTAAACTATTAGACCTGAGCTACATCGTCTTGAGCTAATTGCTGCTCAACATTACTGATAGCAGCATTCAAACCGGCAAGCCTAGTTTCTAAATCATCGCGAATCGTTTTGAGAAATCTCAATTTATTTTGTAGACGAGCCTTGCGCGACATCGGCTCACCACCATAGCAGGGGTTATTCCAAAAAGGAAATGGAAACATAATCCACCTTGGCTAATATGACCTTCATTTAAATTGTGACGAAATTTTCGATGAGATAGGGTAAAGATGATGGGAGGAAAACCGATCTCAATCAGCCTGATTCGATTGTTGTAAGAACAAGGACAAGAAATGAAGAGAAAAAAGTATAAAAACACCATAGTGCCTGAAAATAAACGCCTAACGCACGTATGATGTTTTTCAAATTGAAAAAGTTCAGTTTTCGGGCATATCACTTATATATAGTACATAAGTTCCATGTTTCTCCTGGTTGCTCGCCGTTCACAAAGATCTTGGAGCGTATATTTTTGTAGAACGGAGTTAGCTGCTTGACGCGCTTCTTGCCAAACATCAAAGATCACCTCACTTTCTACTGTTTTGGGAGGCTCATTCTCAGCAGGAACTCCAGCGTCTGCCCCTTCAATACAAGTGAAAGCATCTAGAATTGTAATTTTTCGCGGATCTCGTGCGAGCACGTAACCACCTTTAGCTCCGCGTATACTCTTGATCAAACCTCCACGCCTCAAAGTAGCTAGCAGCTGTTCCAAGTAACGATTGGGAATATCTTGTAGCGCCGCTATCTGCCGGATTTGTAATGATTCACCAGTATTGTAGCAACTTGCCAGTTCTAACAGAGCCAGAAGTGCATATTCAGATTTATTAGAAAGTTCCACGGGCGTAATGTTCTAGGTTCACACCTAAGATATGCAAATTAACTGACATTGTTCCCATTCATTAAACCGAAGGTCCTTTGAACTGAAACTCCATCGAGTTATGAATGTTTAATTTTACTTTAGAAACTCTTAGGCAATAAAAGCAAACACTTTTTCTTTTTAATTTGATAAATAAAAGTGATTGCAAAAAACAACTATATGTAATATCACAAGTGAGCCGTTGGAGCAACGCACCCACACACTAGTTATAGTCTCAGTTAATTGCTTTAAGAGCAACATGAAATCACCCAGTTCAAAAACTTTTAGAGGCGGGCAAAATGCCCACCTCATCAGTTCATTTAAAATCGTGAAGTGCTTCAACTACAAGAGTTCAAGCTTCTTGGGCACACACAAGCTTCTCGGTGTTATCCTAGTCTTGCAACTAGCTCCTCAAGCGTGAATTCCGGCACTCCCTGCCGTACAACCATATTGTAGCAAGGAACAAGTGATTTCCGCCAATACTCAAACAGAATTTTAAAGGAGTAAACAATGGCTAAATTAGATCCTTTCTCTTTACAGATGCAAATTACCCGAATGTTTGAGCAAGGGCAATCATTCTTTGCCACAACCAAAGTGCAAGAATGGTTGAAAGAGCATAATCATAATCCAGCGGAATATGATATAGTTTTCCATCAAAAACCTGCTCCCCCTGGTTCCAAACAAGTGATGGTAGTTGAAATTGAGTTACGTCGCAAAGATGGACAACCTGTAGATCCATGGTTACAAGAACAGGCTAATCTTCAAGCGTAAAGCAGAAGTGGGAGAACTGATAGGGGGAGACAATAGGGACAAGGAGGACTAGGGGGACTAGGGAGACAAGGAGGACTAGGGGGACTAGGGGGACTAGGGGGACTAGGGGGACTAGGG
>Ga0070738_10003640_pt1 | contig 19827 bp, 15 predicted proteins | sample Coa_R2_2_FD_66446 | JGI IMG/M metagenome (GOLD analysis project Ga0070738, IMG submission 66446) | Surface soil microbial communities from Centralia Pennsylvania, which are recovering from an underground coalmine fire - Coalmine... | ecosystem: Environmental > Terrestrial > Soil > Unclassified ... | reverse complement strand
CGGCTACAACACCTCGTTCTTCCTGCTCGGCTGGACGCCGGCCACGCAGGATTCGCATAACGTGCTCCACGATATCCTGGGCTGCCGCAACGACCCGAAGGACTCCACGCGCGGCGAGGCCAATCTTGGCGGCTATTGCAACAAGGATCTTGATGCCCTGACCGACAAGATCCTGGTCGAGAACGACACCGCCAAGCGCGACCAGATGATCAAGCAGGCGTTCGAGATTTCGATCAAGGACTGGGCCTATATCCCGCTGCACCAGCAGGCGCTGTCCTGGGGCGTCTCGAAGAAAGTAAAGTTGACCCAGCGCGCGGACAACCAGGTCCTGCTCTACTGGGCGACCAAACAGGAAGAGTAAGTGATCTCGTCTTTGGAAGTCCCGGGAGCACTGGCTTCCGGGACTTGTCGTTTCTGGCAGTGCGGTGCGGTCGCGTTTACAGGAAGGTGAAAGGAAAAGATGCTCGCTTTCACGCTTCGCCGGGCCATCCAGTCCGTCGCCGTCATGATCGCGGTCGGGATCATCGCTTTCTCGATGTTCCGCTTTGCCGGCGATCCCGTGAATCAGATGGTCTCGATCGACACCTCGGCCGCACAGCGCGCCGCGATCCGGCAAGAGCTCGGGCTCAATGATCCGGTGCTGGTGCAGTTCACTCGCTATTTCACCAATGCGCTGCAGTTCAAGTTCGGCGTCTCCTATCAATTCCGCCTGCCGGTGGCCGACCTGTTGAAGGAGCGGATGCCGGCGACGCTGGAGCTTGCCACTTGCGCCACCATCCTCGCGATGGTGTTCGGCATCCTGATGGGCGTCTATTCGGCGCTCCGCCGGGACTCTGTTCTCGCAAAGGCTTTCCAGGCGATTTCCCTGATCGGCATCTCGTTACCGACCTTCCTGATCGGCATCCTCCTGATCTATTTGTTCTCGGTCACGCTGGGATGGCTGCCCTCCTTCGGCCGCGGTGAGGTCGTCAAGATCGGCTGGTGGAGCACCGGGCTGTTGACGCTCTCGGGCCTGAAGGCGCTGATCTTGCCCTCGATCACGCTGGGATTGTTCCAGATGACGCTGATCATGCGGCTGGTGCGTGCCGAGATGCTCGAGGTGCTGCGCACCGATTATATCCGCTTCGCCCGCGCCCGCGGCCTGACCACGCGTGCGATCCATTTCGGCCACGCGCTGAAGAACACGCTTGTTCCCGTCATCACCGTCGCCGGCCTGCAATTTGGCTCGGTAATTGCATTCGCGATCATCACCGAAACCGTGTTCCAGTGGCCCGGGATGGGCCTGTTATTCATCCAAGCCGTGCAAAATGTCGACGTCCCGATCATGGCCGCGTATCTGCTGATGGTCTCCCTGATTTTCGTCACAATCAACCTGGTGGTTGATATCCTCTACACCATCGTCGATCCGCGCCTGCGCGCGACCATCAGCCGTGCGGCCTGACGCATGAGCGACGCCGTCGTCCCACACAAAGCCGAACCCGCCGCAGACCGTGCGACCACGAGTTTCCTGACGCGCGTTTTCGAAAGCGATCTGTTCTATTCATTCCGCCGCTCCAAGCTTACGATGCTTGCGGGCGCCGTGACGCTGTTGTTTTTCCTGGCAGCGATCTTTGCACCGCTGGTCGCGGTGCAGAACCCGTTCGACCCGGCGCAGCTGCAGCTGATGAACTCGCGGATCGCTCCGCTCTGGACCGCCGATGGACAAAGCCCTTTCCTGCTCGGCACCGACGAACAGGGTCGGGATGTCCTCTCCGCAATCCTCTACGGCCTGCGCATCTCGCTGATGGTGGGCCTGCTCGGGGTTGCCTTTTCGGGCGCACTTGGCATTCTGCTCGGGCTGATCGCAGGATATGTCGGGGGCGCGGTCGACAGCCTCATCATGCGCGTGGCCGACGTTCAGCTCACCTTTCCCGCGATCCTGATCGCGCTGCTGGTGAACGGCATCGCCAAATCGGTGCTTGGCAACCGGCTCGAGGCGGCGAGCATGCTGGGCGTGCTGGTGCTTGCGATCGGCCTGAGCTTCTGGGTGCAATATGCACGCACGGTGCGCGGCTCGGTCCTGGTTGAGAAGAACAAGGATTATGTCGCGGCAGCCCAATTGATCGGCCTGCCGGCCCCGGTGATCATGCTGCGCCACGTGCTGCCCAACACCATGGGCCCGATCATGGTGATCGCCACCATCAACCTGGCGCTCGCCATCATCACGGAAGCAACGCTGTCCTTTCTCGGCTCCGGCATGCCCGACACCATGCCCTCGCTCGGCACCCTGATCCGGATCGGCAACAACTATCTGTTCGCGGGCGAATGGTGGATCGTCGCCTTTCCCGGCATTGCGCTAGCGGTGCTGATCCTCTCCATCAATCTGCTCGGCGATTGGCTGCGCGACGCACTGAATCCGAAGCTCAGGTGACGCATGACCGAGCCTGTGCTTTCCGTCCATGACCTCCGGGTCGAGTTTCAGACCCGCCGCCAGACGCTGCGCGCCATCGACGGCGTATCCTTCGATATTGCCAAGGGCGAGGTACTGGGCGTCGTCGGCGAATCGGGCGCCGGCAAATCCGTCACGGGCTCCGCCGTGATCGGCCTGATCGATCCGCCCGGACGGATCGCCGGCGGGGAGATCCGCCTGTCCGGACGGCGCATCGACAATTTGCCGCCCGAGGAGATGCGCAAGGTTCGGGGCAAGCGGATCGGCATGATCTTCCAGGATCCGCTGACCAGCCTCAATCCGCTGTACCGGATCGGCGACCAGATCGTGGAGACGATCAGAACCCACATGCCACTCTCCGAGCAGGCCGCGCGCAAGCGCGCCATCGACCTGCTCGCCGAGGTGGGCATTCCCGCGCCGGACAAGCGCATCGACGGCTATCCGCACGAGTTCTCCGGCGGCATGCGCCAGCGTGTCGTCATTGCCCTGGCGATCTGTGCCGAGCCGGAGTTGATCATTGCGGATGAGCCGACCACCGCGCTCGATGTCTCGGTGCAGGCGCAGATCATTACGCTGATCAAGCGGCTCGGCCGCGACCATGGCACGGCGGTGATGCTGGTGACCCACGACATGGGCGTGATCGCGGAAACCTGCGACCGCGTCGCCGTGATGTATTCGGGGCGCATCGCCGAGATCGGCCCGGTGCAGGATGTCATCAAGAACCCGCTTCACCCCTATGCCAAAGGCCTGATGGGCGCGATCCCGACGCTCACAGGCGAGGACCACCGGCTGGTTCAGATCCCCGGCGCGATGCCGCGCCTCTCCGCGATCCCGCCGGGCTGCCCGTTCAACCCGCGCTGCGCCCAAGCCTTCGACCGCTGCCGCGTCGAGCGACCGGAGCCGCTTGCGCATGGTACGCAGGCCGTTGCCTGCCATCTCTACGATACCTCAATGACCGAGAGCGCGGCATGAGCTTTGTCGAAGTCAGGAAGCTGCGCCGCGCGTTCGACGTCTCCAAGCCGTGGCTCAACCGCGTGCTCGAGGGCGGCCATCTCGAATACTTGAAAGCCGTCGACGGCGTCTCCTTCGACATCAGGAAGGGCGAAACCTTTGCCCTGGTCGGCGAATCCGGCTCAGGCAAGACAACCGTCGCGCGCATGGTCGTTGGCCTGCTGCCGCCGAGCTCAGGCGACGTGATCATCGACGGCGTGTCGATGACGAGTCCACGGCAGGCGCAGGCGCGAAAGCTGTTGCGACGACGCATCCAGATGGTGTTCCAGGATCCTTACGCGAGCCTCAACCCGCGCTTCCGGGTCGATGCCATCATCGCCGAGCCGATCCGCGCCTTCGGCCTGATCCAGGGCGAGCGGCAGATCAAGGAGCGCGTCGGCGAGCTCTTGAGCCTGGTCGGCCTGCATCCCGACGATGGGACGAAGTTCCCGCATGAATTCTCCGGCGGCCAGAGGCAGCGCATCGCGATTGCGCGCGCGCTATCGTCGGAAGCCGAGTTCATCGTCTGCGATGAGCCGACGTCCGCGCTCGACGTCTCGGTGCAGGCGCAGATCCTCAACCTGATGCGCGATTTGCAGGACCAGTTCGGGCTGACCTACCTCTTCATCAGCCACAACCTGGCTGTGGTGCGGCACATGGCGAGCCGGATCGGCGTGATGTATCTCGGCCGCATTGTCGAGATCGCCGACGGGCGCGAACTGTTCAGCCATCCGCGCATGCCCTACACCAGGATGCTGCTCGGCGCGGTCCCGGACCTCGCGATGTCCGGCCGCCAGCGCATTCCGGTCAAGGGCGAGATCCCCAATCCGATCAATCCGCCGAAGGGCTGCGCCTTCAACCCCCGCTGCCCGCTGGCATTCGATCTATGTCGCAAGGAGGCGCCGGAGCTGATCGACGGCGTCGCCTGCCACGCCGTCAACACCGCGCCTGCCCCCGCGTGATCGCGCAGATGCGAGGGCGGCATGCGGCAGCGCCTGTTGGCAGCCACCCACCGCTGTGATCAAGTGCGCTCCATTCGCGTTGCATGCCAAATAACGGATACGCCATGGCCAGTAAGATCAATCCCGATCCGTTCACGACCCGGCCCGAAATCGAGGGCACGTTCGGGGTTGTGACCTCGACGCACTGGATCGCAACCGCGGTCGGCATGGCCACGCTGGAAAAGGGCGGCAACGCGTTCGACGCCGGCGTCGCAACCGCCTTCGCGTTGCAGGTGGTCGAGCCGCATCTCAATGGTCCCGGCGGCGACGTGCCGATCATCGTCCACGACGTGAAACGTGGCCGCACCGAGGTCATCTGCGGCCAGGGTCCGGCGCCGGCGCGCGCAACCATCGCTCACTACAAGAACGAGGGACTGGAGATGGTGCCCGGCACCGGGCTGCTCGCAGCCTGTGTGCCCGGCACCTTCGAAACCTGGATGCTGCTGCTCCGCGACTACGGCACCTTGCGGCTGCGCGACGTGCTGGAGCCGGCCATTGCCTATGCCCGCGACGGCTATCCGCTGGTCGAGCGCGCCTGCGCCACCATCCAGACCGTCGAGCAATTGTTCCGCAAGCACTGGCCGACATCGGCTGCGGTCTATCTGCCCAACAACGAAGTTCCGAAACCCGGCACCACCTTCACCAACAAGCAGCTCGCCGACACCTACACCCGCATCCTGAATGAGGCCGAGAGCGCAGGCGGCGATCGCGTCACCCAAATCGAGCGGGCGCGCGCAGCGTGGTCCAAGGGTTTTGTTGCGGAGGCGATCGACAAGTTCTGCCGCACGCAGGAGGTGATGGACGTCTCCGGCTCGCCGCACAAGGGTGTGCTCTCCGCCGACGACATGGCGCGCTGGCAGCCGACCGTCGAGGCGCCGCTGACCTACGATTACGGCCGCTACACCGTCTGCAAGGCCGGCGTCTGGAGCCAGGGCCCGGTGATGCTGCAGCAGCTCGCGCTGCTCAAGGGTTTTCAGCTTGACGGGCTCGACCCGACGGGTCCGGACTTCATCCATCTGCAGATCGAGTGCGCAAAGCTCGCCTATGCCGACCGCGAGACGTTTTACGGCGATCCCAATTTCACCGACATCCCGATCGCGACGCTGCTGTCCGACGCCTACAATGACGCGCGGCGCAAGCTGATCTCGGACAAGGCTTCGCTCGAGTTCATTCCGGGCTCCCTGGAAGGTTTCGGCTCGGTGGTGAAGCTGCGCCGTGCCGAAGGACATCGCGAGGCGGTCGGCGCGATGGGCGCGGGAGAGCCCACGGTGGGGCGCTTTGGCGAGGTGCGCGGCGACACCGTGCATTTCGATATCATCGACACCGCCGGCAACATGATCTCGGCGACGCCCTCCGGCGGATGGCTGCAATCCTCTCCGGTGATCCCCGAGCTCGGCTTCTGCCTCGGCAGCCGCGCGCAGATGTTCTGGCTGGAGGAGAACCACCCGGCCGCGCTCGCGCCGGGCAAGCGTCCGCGCACCACGCTCTCGCCTTCCATGGCGCTGCGCGACGGCGAGCCGTACCTTGCCTGGGGCTCGCCTGGCGGCGACCAGCAGGATCAGTGGATCACGCAATTCTTCCTGCGCCATGTGCATGCGAACATGAACCTGCAGGAGGCGATCGATGCGCCGGCCTGGCACTCCGAACATTTCCCGATCTCGTTCTGGCCCCGCACTGCGCGCCCCGGCGTGCTTGTGCTGGAAAATCGCGTGCCGAAGGCAACCGTCGATGAGCTGAAGCGGCGCGGCCATGTTGTGGAGATCGGCCCGGACTGGTCCGAAGGCCGCCTCACCGCGGCATCGCGGGTGGGCCGCCGCCGCCGCGCCGCCGCCAATCCGCGGGGGATGCAGGGCTACGCTGCAGGGCGCTGACAGAGACGCTGACGGATCATAGCGGGATGACCTGGTCGATTATCGCGAAAGATACTGCTACCGGCCAGATCGGCATCGCCGTCGCTACAAAGTTCTTCGCCGTCGGCGCTCTGGTGCCTCATATCGCGCCCGGAATTGGCGGCATCGCAACCCAGGCGCTGGTCAATCCCTATTACGGCATCGATGGCTTGAAGTTGCTGCGCGAGGGCAGACATCCGCACGACATTCTCAATGGACTGATCGCGGCTGACAGTGGTGCCGAGACACGTCAGCTGCACATTATGGATGCATCGGGGCGGATCGCCGCCCATACGGGACGAGCGTGCGTCGACTGGTGCGGGCATGTTCAGGGCGACGGCTTTTCGATCGCCGGCAATATGCTGGCGGGTGCTGGAGTGCTGGACGAGACGGCGAAGGCATTCGTCACGAATGCGCACCTGCCGTTTCCGCGGCGGCTGCTCGCTGCCATGCGCGCCGGCGAAGCGGCCGGCGGGGACAAGCGCGGCAAGCAATCGGCGGCACTCCTGATCCACGACACCGAGGACTGGCCGGCGCTTGACCTGCGCGTCGACGATCATCCCGATCCGCTGACCGAGCTGGAACGGCTGGAGCAGGTCAGCCGCGAGCGCTGGGCCCATTTTCGCAAGTTCCTCCCCTCCCGCGCCAATCCTGCCGGGATCACCGATCGCGCGGTCATCGAGGCCGGCGTCGAAGCGGCGCGTGCGAGCGAGCAATGACGGCGAGCCCCCTGATCGAGATCGAAGGCCTGCGCGTCCTCTTCCACGGCGATGACGGCCGCACGACCCATGCCGTCGACGCGCTCGACCTCAAGCTTGCACCGGGCGCGACGCTGGGCCTGGTCGGCGAGTCCGGCTGCGGCAAGAGTGTCACCTCGCTCGCCATCATGGGACTGCTGCCGAAACGATCGGCGGACGTGACGGGCGCGATCCGCTTCGACGGCTTTGATTTGTTGCAGACGCCGGACGAGACGCTGCGAGACCTGCGCGGCAACCGGCTCGCGATGATCTTCCAGGAGCCGATGACCTCGCTCAATCCGAGCTTCACCATCGGCGATCAGATCATCGAGACCATTTTACGCCACCGCGGCGGCTCACGGAAATCGGCACGCGAGCGGGCCATCGCGCTGCTGCGCCGCGTCCACATCCCCTCGCCCGAAAGGCGCATTGACGATTATCCGCACAAGCTCTCGGGCGGCATGCGCCAGCGGGTGATGATCGCGATGGCGCTCGCCTGCGATCCGCGCCTTCTGATCGCGGACGAGCCGACCACCGCACTCGACGTGACCCTGCAGGCGCAGGTGCTCGACCTGATGCGGGAGCTGAAGGCCACCAGCGGCGCGGCGATCATCCTGATCACGCATGACCTCGGCGTAGTCGCCGAGGTCTGCGACGAGGTCGCGGTGATGTATGCCGGCGAGATCGTCGAGCGCGCAGCCGTCGACGAATTATTCACCTCGCCCCAGCATCCCTACACTGTCGGCCTGCTCGGCTCGATCCCGCGGCTCGACCGCCGCACCGATCATCTCGCCACCATCGATGGGCTCGTGCCGAACATGACCAGGCCGCCGACAGGCTGCCGCTTTGCGGCCCGCTGCCCCTTTGTCGGTGAGCTCTGCACCAAGGCACCGCCGCCGCTGGTCGAGGTCAGCGCCGGCCACGCGTCGCGCTGCATCAAGGCGCCCCTGGAAAGGCTGGTGTCGTGACCGCGCTGCTCGAAGCCGAAGGCCTCGTAAAGCACTATCCGGCCGCGCGCTCACTGTTCGGCCGGCCGACCGCCTTCGTGCGCGCGGTCGAAAACGTGAGCTTTTCGGTGAAGCCAGGCGAGACGCTGGCCCTGGTCGGCGAATCCGGCTGCGGCAAGTCGACAGTGAGCCGGCTGGTGCTGCGCCTGATCGAGCCGGACGCAGGCGCGATCCGCTTCGAGGGCCGCAATCTGCTCGCGCTCGGTGCCGCCGAGCTGCGCGCGTTTCGTCGCAAGGCCCAGCTGATCTTCCAGGATCCCTATGCCTCGCTCAATCCGCGCATGACCGTCGGGCAGATCCTGGCCGAGCCGCTGGCGCTCCACGATCTGGTGCCGGCCCCCGCACGTCGCGAGCGGGTCGAGCAGATCCTGCGCATGGTCGGGCTCGAGCCGCGTGTGGCGCGGCGCTACCCGCACGAGTTCTCCGGCGGCCAGCGCCAGCGCATCGCGATTGCGCGCGCGCTCGCGGTCGAGCCGAAGCTGATCATCTGCGACGAGCCGGTGTCGGCGCTCGACGTCTCCATCCGTTCGCAGATATTGAACCTGCTACGCGACCTGCAGCAGCGGCTTGGCCTCGCCTATATTTTCGTCTCCCACGACCTCGCGGTGGTCAAGCATATCGCCGACCGGGTCGCGGTCATGAATCTCGGTCAGATCGTCGAAACTGCCGCGACCGAAACGCTGTTCGCCGCGCCACGCCATCCCTACACGCGGGCGCTGCTTTCGGCGATTCCGGTCCCCCGGCCACAGGCCAAGCGGAGCCGTATCGTGCTGCAGGGCGAGCTGCCGAGCGCGCTCAATCCGCCCGCGGGCTGCCGTTTCCATACCCGCTGCACTTACGCGATCGATCGCTGCCGCGCCGACGCTCCAGCCTTGATCCCCGACGGGACGGGTCACGCGACCGCCTGCCATCGCGTCGCGGAACTGCCGTCGGCCGATGCCATCGTGCCGCACGACGGCGGCTTCTCGCCGGCATTGGAGAAGCTCGTCGCCGCTTTCAGCCTTTCGGCGGAAGGACCGGCGCGGGATGGTGTTGATATAGTCGGCGCAAGCAGGCCTGCGGGTTGAGACAAGGATGAGATCGATGAAGATGTGGCGTTTGGTGCCGGTATTGGCGGCTCTGTTGTTTTCGTTCATCGCAACCGCGCAGGCGCAGACAACGCTGCGCATCGGCCTTGCCGAGGATCCCGACATCCTCGATCCCACATTGGCGCGCACCTATGTCGGGCGCATCGTATTTGCCGCCCTCTGCGACAAGCTGTTCGATATCGACGACAAGCTCAATATCGTGCCGCAGCTTGCGCTGTCGCATGAGACCTCGGCAGATGGCAAGGAAGTCACCATCAAGCTGCGGCCCGGTGTCAAATTCCAGGATGGCGAGCCATTCGATGCACAGGCCGCCAAGTTCTCGCTGGAGCGGCATCTGACCATGCAGGGCTCGTTCCGCAAGCCGGAGCTGGCCTCGCTCGACCATGTCGATGTCATCGATCCCCTCACCATCAAGCTGGTGCTGAAGACACCGTTCTCGCCGCTGATCGCCCAGCTCACCGACCGCGCCGGCATGATGGTGTCGCCCAAGGCCGCGAAAGCCGAGGGCGACAAGTTCGGCCTGCATCCGGTCTGCGCCGGCCCCTACAAATTCGTCGAGCGCGTGCAGCAGGACCGCATCGTGCTCGAGAAGTTCAACGACTACTGGAACAAGGACAACGTCTTCATCGACCGCATTGTATATCTGCCAATCGTCGATCCCACGGTCCGGCTGGCCAATCTCAAATCCGGCGGGCTCGATCTGATCGAGCGGGTGCTTGCGACCGACATCAAGGATGTGCGCGCCGATCCCAACCTGACGCTGTCAAAGGCCAACGAACTCGGCTACCAGGGCATCACGCTCAACATCGGCAATGACAAGGCCAAGGGCGCGCTCAGCCAGTCGGCCAAGGTGCGGCAGGCGCTCGATCTGTCGATCGATCGCGAGGCGCTGAACCAGGTGGTGTTCAACGGCGAGTTCGTCCCCGGCAATCAATGGGTCAGCCCCGACCATCCCTATTATCAGAAGGCGTTCCCGGTTCCGGGCCGCGACGTCGAGAAGGCCAAGGCGCTTCTGAAAGAGGCCGGCGTCACACCGCCGGTCAGCGTCGATTTCATGGTGCCGAAAAATCCCGAAGTGGAGGCCGCCGCACAGGTGATCCAGTCGATGGCGGCAGAGGCCGGGTTCGACCTGAAGATCAGGGTCACCGAATTCGCGACCTCGCTGAAGCAGGCCGAGGCCGGCGAGTACCAGGCCTATATGCTGAACTGGAGCGGCCGCATCGACCCTGACGGCAACAGCTACATTTTCCTCCACTCCAATGCACCGCAGAATTACAGCGCCTGGAGCAATGCCGAGGCCGACAAGGTGCTCGAAGATGCGCGGCTCATCACCGACATGGCCCAGCGCAAGGCGCTGTATGAAAAGCTGACCAGGCTCGTGCTGCAGGACGAGCCGATCCTCTATATTTATCACCGCGGCATCCTGATCGCGCACATCAGGACGCTCGAAGGCTACAAGCAGATGCCCGATGGTCTCGTGCGTGTGGTCGGGCTGAAGCTGAAATGAGCATGACTGGCCTCGCCCTGGCGCATGGAGACTTAATCGCGCCATGCTGAATTTTCTCGCCCGCCGCATCGCGCAGCTGATCCCGACGCTGTTTTTCGTGTCGCTGCTGATCTTCTCCTTGCAGCACCTGTTGCCAGGCGATCCTGCACTGGTGATGGCGGGCGAAGAGCACGACCCGGCGGTGATCGCGCAGATCCGGAAGCAATACCGGCTCGACCAGCCGATCCCGGTGCAATATGTCTATTGGATCAAGGGAGTCGTCTCGGGCGACTTCGGGGAGTCGCTGCGCATCAAGGTTCCGGTGCGCGACCTGATCGCGCAAAAGCTGCCGGTCACCCTGCAGCTTGCGGCGATGGCGATTGTGATCGCCTTCCTGATCGGCATCCCCGCGGGGATCATTTCCGCGGTCAAGAAAGGCACCGCCTGGGACTATGGCGCCAACCTGTTCGCGCTCTGGGGCATCTCAACGCCGAACTTCTGGCTCGGCATCATGCTGATCTTCTTCTTCTCCATCAAGCTCGGCTGGCTGCCGGCTTCCGGCTTCGTGCCGTTGACCGAGAACTGGCGCGCAAGCCTCGCGTCCACCATCATGCCCGCCTTCGTGCTCGGCAATGCGATTGCGGCGGTTCTGATGCGGCATACCCGCAGCGCCATGCTGCAGGTCTTGGAAAGCGATTACGTGCGCACGGCGCGCGCCAAGGGGCTCTCGGAGCGTTCGGTCATCCTGAAACACGCCATGCGTAACGCGCTGACACCGGTGATCACGCTCGGCGCGCTCGAGCTCGGGACGCTGTTGTCTGGCGCAGTGCTGACCGAGCAGATCTTCACCATTCCCGGCTTTGGCAAGCTGATAGTGGATGCCGTGTTCAACCGCGACTATGCGGTGGTGCAAGGAGTGGTGCTGGTGACGGCGACGATCTATATCACACTGAACCTGATCGCCGACATCGCCTATATCCTCGTCAATCCGCGGCTGAGGGGATAGGCGCATGAGCGACACCGCCCTCCCCGGGATTGCCGCCGCCGGTGCCGAGGAGGTGCTGGAGAGCCCGGCACGCCGCGCGCTACGGCGGCTGATCAAGCGCAAGGGCGCGGTGATTGGCCTTGCCGTGCTCGCGCTCTTTATCGTGCTGGCGGTTCTTGCGCCGCTGATCTCGCCTTACGATGCCATCGCGACCAGCTGGTCGCTGGTGCGCAAGCCGCCGTCCGCGCCGCACTGGTTCGGCACCGACGAACTCGGCCGCGACGTTCTCGCCCGCGTCATCTATGGCGCACGCGCCTCGCTGCTTGCCGGCCTGATCTCGGTCACCCTTGCGATGTCGATCGGCGTGCCGCTCGGCCTGCTCGCCGGTTACCGTGGTGGCCTTGTCGACGCGCTGATCAGCCGCATGACCGACGCCATGCTGGCCTGTCCGTTCCTGATCCTGGCGATCGCGCTGGCCGCATTCCTGGGGCCGAGCCTGGGTAATGCCATGATCGCGATCGGCGTCTCCGCGACGCCGGTGTTCATTCGCCTGACCCGCGCGCAGGTGATGGGCGTCAAGGTCGAAGACTATGTCGAGGCAGCACGGTCGATCGGCAATCCGCCCTGGCGGATAGCGCTGGTGCACATCCTGCCGAACATCCTGCCCGCGCTGCTGGTGCAGGCGACGCTGTCGATTGCAGCTGCGATCATTGCCGAAGCTGCCCTGTCCTTCCTTGGGTTGGGCCAGCAGCCGCCCGCGCCGTCCTGGGGCAGCATGCTCAACGCCGCGCAACGCTTCCTCACCAATGCGCCATGGATGGCGATCTGGCCGGGGTTAGCTATCTTCCTGGTCGTGCTGTCGCTCAACCTGGTCGGCGACGGCCTGCGCGACGCGCTTGACCCAAGGGAGCGATAAGCGCAGGCTGGCTTAGATCACCACCTCCCGCAGCACGCGGCGGCAATCCATTTCGTATTCCAGGTCGATCACCGGCGGGCGGGCGAAGTGCCAGGTCAGGCCTGAGCGCGCGGCACCGCGGCGGACGAGCTCGTCGCCGAGCACGGGGTGGAAATCGCGGATGGAGTACGCCTGCACCCCGGTCGTGTCCGTCCAGCCAAAGCCAAAGGCGGCAAGGCGCTGCTCCATGGCACCTGCGGTGAACCGGACCTTGTCCCCGATTCCGTCAGGCGACAGATCGCGATAGCGAACGATGCGCTCGGCATAGGGGCCGGTACCCTCACGAGCCTCGGCGCCGCCGGCAATGACAAAGCTCGGCGACGTGGTCTGGCTCGGCCGGGTGAAGGAGAAGGCGTAGAACGACGGCTCGGCCGGCGGATCAATCTCGGGGCAGACATTGCTGCGTGCCACCGGATTGGTCATGCCGTCATAGATGCCCCATTCGGCCAGCGTCTTCACATAATGCAGGTTGAAGGCGCGAAAGCCCTCGTCGGTGAAGGCGGCCGGCGAGCGCAGCTCGCACGCGCAAAAGGATGTGAGCGGCCGGCCCGCGGCTTGAATATAGTTCGCGATTTGCGCAAAGCCGTCCGCCAGCGGCACCAGCTGATCGAAGCGCACGCGCTCGATTTCGAAACCGGCGTCGGCGGCGGCGCCGCTGGAATACTGAAACACGGCGGGAATGAAGCGGTAGTTGCCGGCTCCGAAAGCGCTGACCATTCTTCTCCTCGTATTCTATTCCAGCTGCATGCGGACGCCCTTGGCGCCGTTCAGCAATCGCCTGAGGTGAAACCCGGCGAGCGGATCGTCGGAATGCGAGCCAACCAGCGCGGCAAAGGCCGGCATGGCGGTGATATCGCCGGCCTCGAGCCTAGCGAATGCCTCGGAATATTGCGCGATCGCCGGCGCCTCAAATTCGGCAGGCTGCAGCGGCTCGAAGGCGCGCAACGGCTCGCTGCGGCCGCGCAGCATCAGGTCGCCGATCGGGCGGCCCTGGAAATCCGGCACGCTGGCTGCGATCGCCGCACTGACGCAGATACGCGTCCCCAGGAACTTGTTCGCGGCTTCCAGCCGCGCCGCCGTGTTGATGGTGTCGCCATAGGCGGTGTAGTCGAAGAACCGGCCGCCGCCGAAATTGCCGACCAGCGCAGGTCCCGCATGGACGCCAATGCGGGTGGCGCCGAAACTGACGCCCTTCGGTTGCCAGCGCTTGCGAAAGTCCTGCGCCCAGCAATCGAGATCATGCGCGCAGGCGACCGCGCGCGACGCAAAATCCGGCTGGTCGCCGGGCGCATTGAACAGCACCTGGATGGCATCCCCGATGATCTTGGCGACCGTGCCTTCATGGGCGAATACGACGTCGGTCATGCCGCCCACATATTCGTTGAGGAGCGCGCCCAGCACCTCCGGCTTCGCGCTCTCGACCAGCGAGGTGAAACCGGTGATATCGGTGAAGATTGTCGCGACATCGCGCCACTGCACCTCCATGCCGTCACCATCGCCGCCCGCGCAGGCCAGGCGGCTGGCGATCTGCGGCGAGAAATAGCGCGACAGCGACGCATGCGCCCGCTCGGCCTCGGCCTGCCGGCGCCGCGCCTCGCGCAACATCTCGACATGGCGGATGGTCTTGTCGATGGTGGTCTCGAGATCGGCGAAATCGATCGGCTTGGTGAGGAAGTCGAACGCGCCGCGGTTCATGGCGGTGCGGATGTTGCTCATGTCGCCATAGGCGGAGACGATGATGGTCGACTTCTTGTCCTCGGCTTCCTGCAGCTTGGCAAGCAGCGACAGGCCGTCCATCCGCGGCATATTGATGTCGGAGACCACCATATCGACATGCGGATGCGCCTCGAGCGACTGCAGGGCCTCGAGGCCGTCATGCGCGAACATGAAGGTGACCGCGCCATCGCGGATGCGCTTGCGGAACTTCTGCAGCACCAGCGCCTCGAGATCAGGCTCATCGTCAACAAACAGGATCGTCGCCGTCATGCCGCCTGCCCGCCTCCAGTGATCGTTTGTGCCGCGAGCTTGCGCGGCAGAGTGATGATGAACTCGGTGTAGGCACCCGGCCTGGTGTCGACGTCGATCGTGCCGCCGTGCTGTTTCACCACGATGTCGTGGCTCATCGACAGACCGAGCCCCGTGCCCTCGCCGGCCGGCTTGGTGGTGAAGAAGGGATTGAACATCTTCTCCTTCACCTCGGGCGGAATGCCCGTGCCGTTGTCGCGAATACGGATCTCCACCCTGTTGCCGAGGTTTTTGGTCGATGCACCGAGCGTCGGCTCAAAACCCTGTTCTCCCGCCTGGTTGCGCTTGGCCGCGGCATAGAAGCCGTTCGAGATCAGGTTCAGGAGCACCCGGGTGATCTCCTGCGGATAGAGATCGACCATGCCGGCCGCGGGATCGAGTTCGCGCTTGAGCGTGATGTTGAAGCCGGCCTTTTCCGCCCGCGCCCCATGATAAGCGAGGTTCAGACTCTCTTCGACAATGGCGTTAATGTCCGCGGGGCGATGCTCGCCGCTGCCCTCGCGCGAATGCAACAGCATGTTCTTGACGATGGAATCGGCACGCTTGCCATGCTGCACGACTTTCTCGAGGTTGCCCTTGAGCATATGCGTGAGCTCGTCGATCTCCTCTCGCGTCTTGCCGTCGAGATTGGCCGATTTGAGGACCTCGTTCAATTCGTCGATCAACTCCCCGGACAGTGCCGAGAAATTGTTGACGAAATTGAGCGGGTTTTTGATCTCGTGCGCGATGCCGGCGGTCAGCTGGCCAAGCGATGCAAGCTTCTCGGTCTGAATCAGGCGGTCCTGCGCTGTGCGCAAATCATCGAGCGACTGCGACAGCTCCGCCGTGCGGCTCTCGACCTTCTTTTCCAGGTCCGCATAGGATTCCTGCAGCCGCGCGCCCATGTCGTTGAACTGGTTGGCAAGGCCTTCGAGCTCATCGCCGGTCTTGATCGAGATGCGCTGGGAGAAATCGCCGCCGCCGATCCGCGCAGCACCGGCACGCAGTGCCTGGATCGGGCCGACCATGCGTCGCGCCAGGAAGATTCCGGCCAGCACCGCGAAGATCGAGGCCGCGAGCAGCACGATGGCGAGCCGCTGCAGGGCCGCGTAGAGCGAGGCATAGGCCTCCTCGACGGGCATCTCCACGAACATGGTCCAGCGCAGCGGTGGGATCGGCGCGGAGGCGGTCAGGACCTTCTGGCCCTGGATGTTCGGCGCGCCCTGCAGCTCGTCGGACATGACTTCCCCGGCAAGCGCCGCCTTGACCTGCACCAGCTTGGACATGTCGGTGTTTCGCAACACGAGGCTGATGTCGGGATGGGCGATCAGCTGTCCCCGCCGGTCAACCACATAGGCACGACCGTGCTCGCCCACCTTGATCTGCGAGACCACATCCCAGATCAGCTTGAGGTTGACCTCGGCGATGCTGACGCCCGCGTCCTTGCGGGTGCCGGCGAGCGCGAGGGTCATGTAGGGCTCGGACTCCCTCCGGAAATAGACCGGGCCGTAATAGACCTTGTGCGCGACCGCCTCGGTGAATTTCGGATCGTTCGACAGGTCGATGCCGCTGTCGATCACGTCCATGGCAAGCCGCGACACCCGCAGGCGTTCCCTGCCGCTGGAATCGACCTGGGCAAGCTCGGTGATGGCCGGCACCTGGCGCAACAGGCGGAGCGCGTCAAAGCGGCGCTGCTCGATCGAGCCGGCCGACCAGGGCAGCTGGGTGGTCCAGCCGAGCTGGCTCTCGATCTCCTTCACGAACTGGCTGATCTTGGCGGCCGCCGCCACCGCCTGTTCATGCTGGATGCGGATCAGGGCAGCCTTGTGCTCCCGGTAGTAGAAGATGACCTCGAAGATGCCGTTCGAGAGCAGCGCCACGGCGACCACGGCAACGAACAGCGCGACATATTTGATGAACAGCCGGCTCCTGGCCTGCCCCGCCGGGCCGGCCTTTGCCAGCACCGCGGCAGCGGCCGGCGACGCCGCCATCGCCTGGCCCTCCGAACGGGCTTCGGACCGGGCTTCCGATCGACCTTGGGGCGTATCGGGGTGCAGGGAAATGGTCATCGGCCACGTTCTAGCAAGACGGCCCGAACTTGTCTCTTGCCGCAGTGCGGTAGGGTTATTCAATGACCTCGTCGGCCAGCGCCAGCAGCGTCGGCGGAAAGGTCAGGCCCATGGCCTTGGCGGTCTTGAGATTGAGAATCAGGGGGTAGCGGGTCGGCTGCTCGAAGGGCAGATCGGCAGGACTCGTCCCCTGAAATATCCGGGCGATCAGATCGGCGGTCCGCTCGAAGCATTCATTGATGTCGGGGCCGTACGACATCAGCCCGCCGTCGCGGGCGAGGAAATCAAATTCATAGATGGCCGGGAGCTTCCTGGCAGCGGCAAATTCGAACACCCGTTTGCGGTTGAGATTGGTGAGGGAGTCGGCAACCATCAGGATGGCATCCGGCCGCTCGCTGTCCATCATCGTGAAGGCCTCGTTGAAATCGTCGGGCTCGCTGACCCCGAGCGCCAACACGGTGACGCCGAGCTCACGCGCCGCCTTGGCCGAGGCCTCGTAGCGCAAAGTCATACCGAGATCGTCCTTGTTCCAGAGCATCGCCACCTTTTTCAAATGAGGCGCCAATTGCGTCAGCAGCGACAGCCGCTTTGCCGAGAGTTCGGCTGCAACATCGGAGATGCCGGTGATGTTGCCGCCGGGATGGGCGAGAGACTGGATCAGCCCGGTCGCCACGGGATCGCCCAGGCCGACCGCTGCAACCGTGGGAACGCCCAACGATTTGGCGGCAAGCGCTGTCGGGTAGCCGATGACGACAAAGGCATCGACGCCCTGCGCCTTGAGCTCCCGCAGCAGCGTGGGAATTTTACTCACATCGCCTGACGCACCGCGGGCCTCGATCGCCAGGTTCTGCTCGATCGCGTAGCCATGCTTTGCGAGCGCCGCGATCAGGAATTTTCCAAACGGTGTGGCCTCGGTCATGGCGAAAACCGGATTGACCGTGCCGAGGCGAAAGATCCTGGGCTGAGCCCGTATCATGGTGGGCGCAGCCAGCAGGGTCGTCCCGAAACCGGCCAGGAAATCCCGTCGCTTCATCACATGATCCCGCGCCCTTGCCGTCGCTCGGCGGCGCCTCGCCTGAAGCATATCACGGCACAGAGCCCAAACGGGAGCGGGCGGCCACATGGGCCGCCCGCTCTTTGTCTGGTTTTTCTCATTTGCCCGATCATGTCGGCTTGAGTTGCCGGCCGAGATCGAGCTCCTCGATTTCCCTGGCCCGCTCGGACGTGGCAGCGGCGCGGTGATCGGTGGCGATCGCCACATAGACCGCCGGCAGCACGAACAGCGTGAACAGCGTGCCGATCGACATGCCGGCGACGACCACGAGTCCGATCGAGAAGCGGCTGGCTGCGCCCGCGCCGCTTGCCGTCAGCAGCGGCAACAGGCCGGTGACCATCGCCGCCGTCGTCATCAGGATCGGCCGAAGCCGGACCCGCGCGGCCATTTCGATGGCGGAGCGGCGGTCGAGCCCTTCCTTGAGCTGCAGCTCGTTGGCGAACTCCACCATCAGGATGCCGTGCTTGGAAATCAAGCCGACCAGGGTCAGGAGCCCCACCTGCGTATAGATGTTCATAGTCGCCAGGCCGAAAAACAGCGGAATCAGGGCGCCAACGATCGCCATTGGCACGCTGATCATGATGACCAGCGGGTCGCGCAGGCTTTCGAACTGCGCCGCCAGCACCAGGAAGATGATGATCAGCGCGAAGGCGAAGGTGATGGCGAGCTGATTGCCCTCCTGCACATATTGGCGGGAGTCGGCGAGATAGTCGTGGCTGAAGCCTTGCGGCAGCTTCTTCGCCTCGCCCTCCAGGAAGTCCACCGCCTGGCCGACGGTGACGCCCGGCATCGGCACGGCGGAGAAGGTCGCGGAGTTGAGCTGGTTGTAGTGCGTCAGCGCGTTGGGATCGGTCGCGGTCTCGATCGAGACCACGGTCGACAGCGGCAGCTGCGAGCCCGTCGTCGTCGTCACATAGTAGTTGCCGAGCATTTCCGGCGTGAGCCGATCCTGGCGCGGCACCTGCGGGATCACCTGGTAGGAGCGGCCCTCCAGGTTGAAGCGGTTGACATAATTGCCGCCGAGCATGGTTGCGAGCGCAGCGCCGACGTTCTGCATGTTCACGCCGAGGTCCTGCGCCTTGTTGCGATCGACCTTGATCCGCACCACCGGCTGGTTGAACTCGAGGTCGGAGTCGCTGACGATGAAGAGGCCGCTCTTGCGCGCGGCATCCTTGAGCTTGTTCATCTGCTCATAGACGGATGGGAAGCCCTGCGTCGAGTTGATCACCATCTGCACCGGCAGACCGCCCGGCCCGCCCGGCAGCGGCGGCAGGTTGAAGGCGAATGCGTTGATGCCCTCGATCTTGGACAGCTCCGCCTGCACCAGCGGTTTCAGCGCGATCGACGAGCGCTTGCGCTCATCCCACGGCTTGAGCAGCATGCCGGCGATGCCGCCTTGCGGGCCATTGATGCCGTTCAGCACAAAGCGCAGGTCGGTCTCGGGAAACTTCTGGAACGCCTTGTCGAGCTTGTCGCCATAGAAATCGAGATAGTCGATATTGGCGTATTTCGGCGCCTTGGTCACCGCGAACACGATGCCCTGGTCCTCCTCGGGCGCGAGCTCCTTGGAGGTGTGCATATAGAGGAAGCCGACCAGACCCAGAATGGTCAGCGCGAACAGGCCGGTAATCGGGCGATAGTCGAGCGAGCGATCGAGCTTGCGCCCGTACCAGCGCGTCATGGCGCCAAACACGCGGTTCACGAGTTTTGCAAATCGTCCCTCTTCGGCGCTCCTGAGGAACACCGAGCACATCATTGGCGACAGCGTCAGCGCGATCACGCCCGACACGATCACCGAGCCAGCGAGGGTGAAGGCGAATTCACGAAACAGCGAGCCGGTGAGGCCTCCGAGGAAGCCGATTGGCGCGTACACGGCCGCCAGCGTGATGGTCATCGAGATGACGGGACCAACGATTTCACGCGCGCCCAACAGCGCCGCCTGCACCGGTGGCGCGCCCTCTTCGAGATGCCGGTGGATGTTCTCCACCACGACAATGGCGTCGTCGACCACAAGGCCGATGGCGAGCACCATCGCGAGCAGCGTGAGCAGGTTGAAGGAGAAGCCCAGCACCAGCATCAGGCTGCAGACGCCGATCAGCGACAGCGGGATGGTGACGACGGGAATGACCACCGA
>Ga0070738_10003637_pt1 | contig 19847 bp, 19 predicted proteins | sample Coa_R2_2_FD_66446 | JGI IMG/M metagenome (GOLD analysis project Ga0070738, IMG submission 66446) | Surface soil microbial communities from Centralia Pennsylvania, which are recovering from an underground coalmine fire - Coalmine... | ecosystem: Environmental > Terrestrial > Soil > Unclassified ... | reverse complement strand
CGCGGCGGGAGCTTCAGCAGCCATGTGCATCCTCCGGATGGGTGGTGCGGCTCAAGGTACCACGGCTAGCAGTATGGCCGAAAAGCGCTAGGCGGGCCGCCGAGGCTGGGTGCAATCGGAGCACGCCCGAGCTCCGCCGCGAGCTTTCCGGCCATACTGCTAGAGGATGGGCCGCCCGCCGAAGCGCTCCTTCCAGGCCGGGATGACCTCGCGGTTGAAGACGTTGTCAGGCGGCAGCTCGCCCTTGAGCGCCAGCAGGATGGAATCCGTCGCCCAGCCGATGGCTGGCTCGAGGCCGCTGCCGACGTTGTTCGAGATGACGTGCGGCGCCAGCAGCACCTTGTCACCCATCTGGCGCAAAGGGCTGTCCAGGGGCAGCGGCTCGCGCTCGAACACGTCCAGCGCGGCGGCCGCCACTTTGCCGTCGTTCAGCGCCTTTATCAGCGCCGACTCGACGACCACCGGGCCTCGGCTGGCGTTCAGGAACACGACGCCCGGCTTCATCATCGCGAACTCGGCCTCGCCGATCATCCGCGTCGTCTCGCGGCTGAGGAAGGTGTGCAGCGTGATGACGTCGGACTCGCGCAGCAGGGTGTGCAGGTCCACCTTGGTGGCGCCGTGCTCGCCGAAGTGCGTGTCGGGAATGTATGGATCGCAGGCCAGGATGCGTACCTTCCACGGCCGCAGCAGATCAGCTACGCGCGTGCCAACGCGGCCCATGCCCACGATGCCGATGGTCAGGCCCGGATAGCCGTCCGCGCGCGGGCCTTCCGTTCGGGCGCCCAGGTACGTCCCCGTGAGCTCGGGCGTGCGCCACTCGCCGCCGGACTTCAGGTGCCGGTCGCGCTCGCGCAGCTTCTTGAGGATGCAGAGCATGTCGGCGATGGTGCCCTCGGCCACGCCGCCCCAGTTCGACTCCGTGGGCCCGTGCGTCACCAGGATGCCCAGCTCGGTCGCGGCGTCGGTATCCACGTCGTCGCAGCCGATGGTGTATTTGGCGACGATGCGCAGCTTATCGCAGCTGGCCAGCACGCGCTTCGAGAAGCTGGCGCCGCGCATCATCGTGCCCGTGACGGCGTCGCAGTCCTTGAGGATGGCGATCAAGTCGTCGTCCGTGTGCCCCGTCGGCGAGATCCAGCCCTCGTCACCCAGGATCAGCTCGCAGCCCGCCGCCTCCAGCCGCCGGTGGGTCGCGCCGCTCGTATCGATCGGGCAGAAGATGAACACCTTAGGTCCAGCCATAGGGCAGCAGTTTACGATACGCAAAATGTGCCCTCGTGCAGGTGCAGGGCAGCAGCCCTGCCGGGGTCTGGGGTGTCCCCAGAAACTACAGTGATGCTGGGGTGGGGGTCGCCGGCCATCAGGCGGGCGACACGGCGGCATGCCTGAGCCTTGGTTCGTCCACCTCGAAGCGTTCGCTGAGGAAATGATCCCCTCAGACGACCTCCCGGGTGCCAGGGAGGCGGGCACGGCCGAGGCAGCGGCGAACGTGTTGCGAACGGCGCCCGGCCAGGAGCAGACCATCCGAGGGCTGGAGGCGCTGCACCGGCTGGGCTTCGCGGACATGCCGCCAGCCCAGCGCCTGCAAACGATGGAGCAGCTGGCCAAGGGCGCGCCCCCGCCCGGTTGGACCGCGGCCGACCCGCCGGCGGGAAAGTTCTGGCAAGCCCTCCGAGCCCTGACTGTCAGCCTGTTCTACGGGAGCGACACCAGCCGCCAGGTCACCGGCTTTCCTGGACCTTCGCTGGACAGCGGCGGCTACGTCCGGAATATCGTCGAGCGCCAGCCACGATGATCCTCGAGCACGAGCCGGTCGACGTCTGCATCGTCGGCGCCGGCGCGGCCGGCGGCCTGCTGGCGCGGCTGCTCACGGACGCTGGTGTCCACGTCGTGCTAATCGACGCGGGGCCGTACTACTCCGACCCGAAGACCATGTTCCACGAGGACGAGATCGCCGACCGGCGCATCTGGTGGCCCGAGGACATGTACGTCCAGACTGGCACCGCCCCGCGAGGGCTGAACTCCGGCCTCGGCGTCGGCGGCGGCACCCTCGTCTGGACGGGCGCCACCTTCCGGCTGTTCCCGGACGACTTCCGCGTCCTCAGTGTGGACGGCCAGCAGCCTGGCGCCAGCGTCGCCGACTGGCCAATCGGTTACGCCAACCTTGCGCCCTACTACGACATGGTGGAGCGCCACATCGGCGTGGCGGGCGCATTCACCCCCTGGGACCAGCCCGACCGGCCGCCCTATCCGCAGCCGCCGCACGGCTACTACGGCCACACGGTCGCCATCCGCAGAGGGTTCGAGCGGCTCGGTCTCCGAACTGCCCCAGGTCCGACAGCGGTGCTGAGCAGGGCCAAGCCAAGGCGGGCAGCCTGCTGCGGCTGCGGCTTCTGCATGCACGGCTGCCGCACCGGCTCGATGTACAGCACCGCGGTGGCCGAGGTCCCGCCGGCTCTCGAGACCGGCCGGCTCGACCTCCGGCCCGAGTGTGTTGGCCGCCGGATCTCCACCAGCGAGGACGGCACGACTGCCGAGGCGGTGGAGTACGTCCACAAGGACGGGCAGGTCCACCTTCAGCCCGCGAGGGTGGTCATCGCCTCCTGCCACACGGTCGAGATCCCGCGCCTCCTGCTCGCCTCCGCCAGCGCCAAGCACCCGAACGGCCTGGCCAACTCCAGCGATCAGCTCGGGCGGAACATGATGTCGCATCCCAGCGCCCATGCCATCGGCACCTTCCCCGAGTCGGTGAACCCCTGGGAGGGGTACGCGCTGAACCACATGTGCTGCCTGGACTTCGCCCAGACGCAGCCCGGCAAACCGTACGTCCGTGGCTTCACAATGGAGACCAGCGCTCCGCTACCAGCCGGAGCGGCGACCGGCTCGCTGGCTCGCCTGTGGGGCGCCGAGCTCAAGCGTGCGATGCGCCAGTACAGCCATATGGCGGGCTTCTTCACCATCTGCGAGGGGCTGCCGATGCCCACCAACCGCGTGACCATCGACCGCGAGGACCTCGACCGTTTCGGCCTGCCGCGCGCGCATCTGCACTACGACTGGCACACCAACGACGTGCGCCTCATGGACGCCGCTCAGGAGAAGTCGGTCGAAGTGCTGAAGGCCGCGGGGGCGACCGAGGTCTTCCGCCAGCCCTCTGTCCAGGTCCACCCGCTCGGCACCGCGCGCATGGGCAGCGATCCGGCCAGCTCGGTGGTCGATGCCAACGGCGCCAGCCACGACGTGCCCAATCTCTACCTGGCCGGCGGGGCGCTGTTCCCCACCGGCTCGTCCGTCAACCCGACCCTCACGATCCTGGCGCTGGCCTGGCGGACCGCCGAGCACGTGGCGGCGAGGTTCGGCCGGCGTATCCTGTCCCCCGAAGAGATGGAGCAGCTCGATTCATGAAGGCGGACCAGACGCGCGGGCCGTTCGATCCCGGGGGCCAGCCGGAGACCCGCAGCGGCCAGCCGATGGAGCTGGGCCTCTTCGCCTGGAACCTATCCTCCGGCCTCACCGCGTCCAAGGCGGTGCTGGCGGATCCGGATCGCATGCGCGATTTCTGGCACTGGGACACCGCCCTCCACCTCAACCAGGAGGCGGAGCGCATCGGCTACGAGTACCAGGTGCCCTACGGCCGCTGGCGCGGCTACGGCGGAGCATCGGGCTGGAACGATGACTCGCTCGACTTCCTTGGCGCCGCCGCCTGCCTGGCTCCCGTGACCAGCAGCCTGGCCCTGTTCTCCACTGCGCACGTCACGTACAAGTTCCACCCCGTCCACCTGGCCAAGATGGGCGCGACCATCGACTTCGTCTCCAAGGGCCGCTGGGGCCTGAACGTCGTCACCGGCGCCGGCAACCAGAACGAGAACCGCATCTTCGGCCAGGAGCCGGTCCACCACGACACCGCCTACGACATGGCCGACGAGTTCATGACCTGCCTGAAGTGGATCTGGGCGAGCGACGAGCCGCTCGACTTCGAAGGCGACTACTACCAGTCCTACGGCGTGCGCATCAGTCCCAAACCGGTGCGGCAGCCTCGGCCAGTCCTGATGAACGCCGGCAACTCCGACGTGGGCATGGCCTTCGCCGCCCGCCACTGCGACTGGGCCTTCCTCACCGGCCGTACGGTCGAGGAGTACGGCGAGATGGTCAAGAAGGTCCATGCCCTGGCGGCCGGCTACGGCCGCAAGATTCGGGCGGCGACGATGGTTCACGTCATCATGGCCGACACCGACGCCGCCGCCAACGAGATCGTCGATTGGGTCCGCGCCGAGGTCGACGAGGAGGCCGTCCGCAACTTCTTCGTCAATCACGCCTCGGAGTCGACGAGCAACATCCGCCAGCGCTACCCGGGCTGGGACCTGAATGACGAGTACCTGGGCATGGGCCGCGACGTGTTCGTGCGCTGGGCCATGGGCATGAGCGCCTGGAAGCTATACGGCAGCTATGAGACCGTCGCCGAGAGCATCCGCGCCCTCCACGAGGTCGGCGTGGAGAGCATCCTCACCTGCTTCCTGGACCCCATCCGCGGCCTCCACCAGATCGAGGACGACCTGCTGCCCATCCTCAAGAAGATGGGCCTGCGCAAGTAGCTCCTACCGGTCGTAACTGGCCAGCTCTTCCTCACTGAGCGGGTGGCTGTAGATCTCGTTCCGGAGGCGGAGGTGCTGGCGCATGATGGCTGTCAGAGCGCGGCACGCCAGGTCCAAATCTTCCTCGGTGTGAACCTGTTGTTGAACGAAGGCGTGCACCTGCTCGGGGCCGTGTTGCAGCTCGTCGCCGGCGATCTCGCCCATCACCTTGGCGAAACGCCGCTGGAACTCGTCGCCGTTGAGTTTGCTGGCCTGCAGGAAGGCCTGTCCGCCACCGCCTTCGGAGATGGTCTTCGCCCCTGACAGGATATGGGGCGGGATCGTCGCCGCCAGCTCGCGACTTACGTCCACCATCCGCCCGGATTCCGGCAGCAGCGGGTTGTGCATGTAGCGATCGTCCACGCCCTCGTCGTGGAAGGCGTGGACTTCGTACTTCCGCAGCAGGCTTGCGTCGAGCTTGTGGCCAACCAGCCATTCGGCTAGATCGGCCAGCAGCGCATGATGCTTGAGCTCATCCGCAACCTGCTCGACGCGGCGGTAGAGGTCCCAGCGGTCGACACCATTTTCGAGCTCGCGCCCCATCGCCGCGATGCGATCGAGCATGTGCGCCACCTGAACCTCCCGGCCCGTCTGCCGCAGCAAGACCTCGAGGTACTCCTCCTTGCTGCGAGGCCGGCTGAAGAAGGCCCGCACCACCGCACCCTCACCGCTCGAGTAGCGCTGCAAGATCTCCGTGAGCGCCTGCTCGGCCTTCTGCTTGATGTCGATGCTTACTGCCATGGTTCGTGCTCCTTTCGTCGAAACACTAGGGCTTCGCGAATTTGTCGTCGTAGAAGTCTTCGGGCTTGGCGTCTTTGGCTTTGGGGTTGGTGGGCGCGAGGATGTCCAGCTCGGTGGCGAGCTGATCGCGAACGGGGGCGACATTCTCGCTGAGGAGGGCCGCGGCGTCGTCGTATGACGCCTGCAGCAGCTTGTCGTCGCTGATGCCGATCACGCTCTTGATCAGGCGCTGGGCGATGTCGCGGTTGCGCTTGAACTCGGCTACGCCCTCGGAGTAGCTCTGCACCATGTCGCGGACGGTGGCGGCGTTCTGGCTGGCATAGCTCTTCCGCACCGCGATGCCGGTGCCCGGGAACGGGTATTCCTTGCGCAAATCGACGAGCATCTTCTTGCCCTGGGCCAGCGCCTCGGAGTCCTGTGGCGCCGTGTACAGTCCGGCGTCGATCTTTTTGGTGAGCAGCGCCGCCAGGCCTTCGGGCCCGCCGCCGACCGCGACGACCGTGGCGTCCTTCTTGGGATCGAGTCCGTGCTGGCGGAGGACGTACTCAGCGAACAGGTTGGTGAGCGAGCCGAGCGTCGTCACGCCCACCGTCTTGCCGCGCAGATCCTCCACCGAGGTGATCTCCGGCTGCGCGATGAGCACCACCGGCGGCCGGGGCACGCCGACGGCCACCCATTCGGCGTCGCCGCCCTGGAGGCCGGAGTTGACGATGGCCGGGTCGCCGGTCTCGATGGCCTGCATCTCGCCGCTGACCAGCGCCGCCAGCGTGGTGGGCCCGTCGCGGGTGTAGGAGATTTCCACGTCCAGCCCGTGCTTAGCGTAGATACCCGCCTCCTTGGCCACGTACACGGGCAAGAACGAGGCCGCCTGCGTGGAGTAGGCGATCTTGAGCTTCCGCAGCGCGCCGGAACCGGCGCTCGAAGCCGCTGCCACGGAGGCCGGCGCCGAAGCTGCCGCGGGCTTAGCGCTGGCCGGCGCAGACGCGGCAGGCGACGGCGCGCCGGCGCTGGCCGGAGCCGGCTTAGCCGGTGCCGCCGAGCTTGCTGCCGCGCTCGGCGGAACGGACTCCGTCGAAGGCGCCGCCGCCCCGCCGCACCCGGCCAGCAACAGCCCCAGGATCCCAGAGACAAGAACTTTCCGCACAGCCCGCCTCCTACCGTCTGTTGTCTACTTGTAGGGCCCCAGCTTCGCCGCTGCCTGCTCGGCGAAGCGCGTGTCCACCACCTTCGTGAAGTCCAGCCGCTGCTGCTGCGAGCCGGTCGAGAGGAAGAAGTCCTGCTGGTCGTTCAGGCTCTGCATCCGCAGCTTGCCGTCCGGATCGATCAGGAAGAACGAGGTGTACTTCTCGTAGACCGAGCGGTCCTTCACGGGCCCGTACTTGACGACGGCGTCGAAGGCCTTGTTCCGCGCATCCGGCAGCTTCTTCTGGAAGGCGTCGTCGTACACGCGCACGCCCTGCAGGTATGCGGTCATGAACGGCACCGCCAGGTCCGAATCGGCCATCTGCGGGCTGTAGAGCAGGGCCAGGCTCTGGTTGTCCGGGGCGGCCTCCCAGTCGTACATCAGGTGGGCGCCGAGGCCCTCCGTCAGCAGCTGTGTCACCGACGGCTGGATGGCCGCGGCAGCGTCCACCTTGCCGTTGGACATGGCGACGGCGAACTCCGTGGGCGGCATCTCGATGGGATTGATGTCCTTCATGGTCAGGCCGCCCTTCTGGAGCATCTTCACGATGGCGTACTCGACGCTCGTCCCGCGCACGGACATGCCCACGTTCATGCCCTTCAGGTCGGCCATGGTCTTGACCTTGCCGCTGTCCATCAGCGACTTACGGACGATCATCTCCTGCTGCGGGAAGCCCTGCTCCACGTGGCCGGCGTCGGCCACCACCCGGACGTTGACGCCGCGGTTCACGGCGTTCCACAAGCCCGCGCCAATCGCTCCCGAGCCGGACTCGATCTGACCGGCCCCGAGCGGCGGGATCATGTTGGCCGCCGAATCGAAGCGCACTAGCTCGACGTCGATGCCCTGGTCGGCGAAATAGCCCTGGTCCATGGCGATGAACGGATTGAAGCCGGCGCCGACCGTGCCGTAGCGCACCTTCTTCAACCCCGGTTTGGCCGCCGCGCTGGACGATGGCACGGGCGAAGCCGCCGCCGAGCCGGCGGGTTTCGCCGCGGCCGATGCCGCTGCACTGGCGGCTGCGCTCGGCTTCGGCGAGGCGGGAGACGCGGGCGCAGTGCTGGCGGCGGTGCTTGGCGGCGCGGCCGATCCGCCACACGCCTCGAGCACTGAGCCCAAGCTGGCGGCGCCGGCCAGAGCCGCGCAGGTCCGCAGGAAACTTCGCCTGGTCATCGCCGCCTTGTCGCTCATCTGCCGTCCTTTCATTTGGGAACCTGGGGACGGATTATCCTACCAAGGCCCATGAGGATCGACGTCCACGCGCACTACTACCCGCCCGAGATGGTGGCCAGGATGGAGGAGTTCGGCCGCTCGCTTGCGAACGCGGTGCGCATCACCTGCGAGTGCCCCATCCAGGAACGGCTGGAGGCCCAGGCGCTCCTGGGCCTCTAAGCAGAGCCGAGCACGTCGACCGCCTTCTTGGCGTAAGACGGGTCGACCATCGTGGAGGCATCCACCTTCTGCTTCAGGGTGCCGTATTTCAGGAACGAATCCGCCTCGAACTGGACCTCCTTCAGGTCCATCTCGCCGTTGGGATCGACGGTGAAGGTGGCCATGCGCGCGAGTAGGTTTGTGTCCTTCACGGGCGTGTGGTTCTGGAGGATCGTGTACTCCTCGTCCGGCGGCGTGTCCTTCTTGACGAAGGCGTGCCACACGTCGCGCTGGCCGCGCAGCCAGGCGGTGACGAAGCGCTGCGTCGCCTCCGGCTGAGCCTTGGCGAAGCCGGGGCTCACCGCCAGCGTCTGCGCCGGCAGGCCGGGGTAGACCTTGCCCACCGGCACCACATTCGTCGCCGTGTGCTGCTTCTCCATCACGCTCACGAACGGCTCGACCACGTAGGCCGCGTCCACCGCCTTATTCGCGAATGCCGCCGGCATCTGGGCGAATGGCACCACCGTCTGGCGGATATCGTCCAGTCCCCAGCCGCCCATCGCGCCCAGCTTCTCGGTGTAGACGTCCGTCTGCCCTCCGCGCGCGCCGTTCGCGGCGAACAGCATGCCCTTGAAGTCCTTCACGTCTTTCCAGCGGCCGCTGTCGATAAGGTCCTGCCGGACGACGAACCCGGCCGAGGTGCCGTACGGCGCGATAACCGCCGTGTAGCCCACGATCTTGACCGGGATGTCGCGCGCGGCGGCGTTGAACAGCGCCGCGTCGGAGGCCACGGCCCCGAACTCGATCTGGCTGCCGATGAGCTGCGGCAGGATGTCCGAGGCCTGGGCAATGATGTTCAGGTCGACGTCCAGCCCTTCGGCATTGAAGTAGCCCTTGTCCAGCGCGGTGAAGATGCCCGCCTCGCCGACCAGCCCGGTGCCCGCCACCTTCAGCTTGACCGCTGGATTCAGCGGCATAGGCGAGTACGCCGCAGCACTCGCCGCCGGTTTGGCCGCCCCGCTGGCCACCGACGCCGCCGGCTTGGCGCTGGCCGAAGCCACAGCTGAAACCGCTGGCTTACTCGCCGAGGCCGATGCTGGAGCGGTGCTCAGCGCGGACGGGCCTGGGGTCGCCGTCCCGCCGCAAGCGGCCAGGGCTAATCCCGCCGCGAGCAGGCCAGCCCAGGCTCGTCCCAGGTCGCGCCCTGGCAGCTCACACATCGCCCAGGCTCGCACCGCGAAACACGCGCAGCTCCGTACCTCTCACGACCAGCTTCTCGCTACTAATTACCCGACATGGGCGGCTTGGAACCCCATTGGTCTGCCGTGCGGGGGCCGGGCTGCCGCACGGGCGCAACGTAATTGGGATCGGTGATCTGCTTCACCTCGGCGGTCCACTCCACGACGTTGCCCTCGGGGTCCTTGTAGTACGCGAACAGGTTGTTGCCCGCCAGGTGGCGGCCTGGGCCCCACTCGCGGATCAGCCCGCGCTCGCCCATCCAGAACACCGCCGACAGGAACTCCTGCCAGTCCTTGGTGTCGAAGGCGGCGTGGTGCAGCCCAGTCTCGCCCTGGTGGGCGGCGCAAAAGGCGATCGAATGGTGGTTGGCGTTGCACCGCCAGAAGGTCATGAAATGCGGGAGCTCGTCGGACTTCTGGAAGCCGAGATAGTCCCGATAGAAGGCTTCCATCTTGCCCATGTCCGAAGCGAACAGCACCACGTGGTTGAGGCCCTTGGGCTTGACGTCGCGCGGTCCGTAACCGTCGTTCACCCGATCCACTCCGGCCACCAGCTCGACGACGTTCCCCTCCGGGTCCTTGAAGCGCATGGCCTTGCCGATGCCAGGCTCGAGCCCGGCCGTTGGCGGCGTGACGATCTCGACGCCGTGGCTGGCCAGCAGATCCCTCGCTCGGTCGAGGTCTTCGGCCGAGCCCACCTCGAATGAGACGTGGTCCAGCCCGGTGGCGTCGCCCGAGGTCAGCTGGAAGATGTGGTGATCCGGCGTCTCGGCGTGGAAGAACATCTCCCCGCGGTGCTCTTCGATGGGCTCCATACCCCAGCGGTCGGTGTAGAACGCCGCCTGGGTGTTCAGGTCCTTGGTCGCGAAGCTGACGTGCGCCAGCCTCGTCACTGCCAGCGAGCCGCCTGCCATCAGATGAACCTCCTCAGAAAATGAGTGGCGCCAATTCTAGGCTCCTAGGCCTTGCCCAGCTTGCCTACGGCGTAGCCGGCGAAGCTCATGTCGATGGCCTTGTCGATGTCCACCGGCGTCTTCACGTAGCCGTTGTCCACCCACCACTGCTGCATGTTCTTCATGCTGGCCGGCAGCATCGCCCCGTTGCGGTCGAAAACGGGCATGGACATGCGGCTGTACAGCGCCGGGTCCTTCACGCTGGTGTTCTTGGTCAGGATCGAGACAATGGCGTCGCGGTCCTTGTTGTTCTCGAAGGCATCCATGTAGTCGCGCACCCCGTGCAGATAGCCCACCATGAAGCGCTTGCCCACGTCCGGGCGCTGCGAGATGAAGCTGGCCGAGTACATGATGACGGTGTTCTGCAGGTCGCCGAAGATCTCGTCGATGCCCTTCCAGCGCACGGCCACGCCTTTGTCCACGGCCGAGGTTGTCAGCGGCTCCACGTTCATGCCCGCATCCAGCGCCTTGTTGCCCATGGCGCCGATGCTGTCCGGGAAGGGGATGTACTGGAGCTCGGCGTCGGCCGGCTTGAGCCCGCCCTTGGCCAGGATGCGGTTGGCCCACATGTCCACCAGCGAGCCCTTCAGCACGGCGTTGATCTTCTTGCCCTTGAGGTCCGGGTAGTCCTTGATGGCGCCGCTGTCGATCAGGTCCTTCCGCACCAGGAAGGCGGCCGAGCTGTGGCCCTTGGTCGTATGTCCGCCATCGGCCACGAACTTGATGCCGATGCCCCGGCCGATGGCGTTCAGGAAGGCCGTGGACGGGTCGGCGTTGATCACGTCTAGTTGGTCGGCCGCCAGCGGAGTCGCCATCTCGGCCGCTCCGGCGAATGGCACCACCTCCACGTCGATGCCCTGATCCTTGAAGTAGCCGCGGTCGATGCCGATGAAGAAGCCGGCGCTGCCGACCGCCGGGCCGGTGCCGACCTTGACATGATCGCCCGCCCCAGGCTTGGCCGCCGCCGCGCCTGATGCCGCCGCCGAGGCCGCCGGCTTGGCCGATGCCGATCCCGCCGGCTTGGCGGACGCCGCCGCCGAAGTGGAGGCAGCAGCGGCGGGCTTGGCCGAGGCCGCCACGCTGGGGCTGGCCGGCACGGCGTTCGAAGGCGAGCTGGCCGGCGCCGCGCCGCCTCCGCAAGCAGCCAGGACGAGAGCAAGCAAAGGGGCAAAACGAACAATCCGCATAGCGCGCCGTTTGTACCACAGCAGCTCATTGGCGGATATACTGGTCATGTTGAAATGACCATCAAGGCTGTATCGAAGGCCGAGTTCAAGGCCAGGGCGCTCGAACTGTTTCGGCACGTCGAATCTACGGGTGAGCGGGTGATTGTCACCGACCGAGGCCGGCCGGCCGTTGAGATTCGGCGCTACCGCGACGAAACGTCGGAGCCCTTGGATGCGCTTCGAGGCTCCGTGCTGCAGTTCGATCGTCCCCTGGAGCCGCTCGAAGAGGAGGACTGGGAAGCCCTCGAGTGATCGTGCTCGATACGCATGTGCTGGTGTGGTGGGCGGGCGACGATCGCTCGCAGCTGTCGAAGGCGGCGCTCCAAGCCATTGAGCGGGAGCTGGCCGGCGGTAGGGTCCTACTGTCCAGCATTTCCGCGTGGGAAGTTGCGGTGTTGGTGCGCCGGGGCCGGCTCAGGCTGTCGATGGCCACATCACAGTGGCTTTCGTTGATCGCCGACATATCTGCCGTGCGATGGGTGCCTGTGGACAATCAAATTGCTGTCGCCGCCACCGACTTGCCTGGTGATTTCCACAAGGATCCCGCGGATCGCTTCATCGTCGCCACCGCCCGGATGTCCGGAGCGTCGCTCGTAACCGCGGACGGGAAGATCCTGAATTACGGGCACGTCGACTGCATCTGGTGACATAGCGCTTGGGCCAGCCCGGTCGGGTATCCTGCCGGGCATGACCGTCCTGAGCCGCGGCCCATCCGCCCTGGAAGCCTGGCAGGCGGCCGCGCACGAGTTCGGCAGCCGCGCGCGAGAGACCGAGCAGCTCGGCCGCTTGGCGGACGAGACCGCCGCCCGCCTCAAGGAGCTTGGCGTGCCACGGATGCTGCTGCCTCGCCGCTGGGGCGGCGAGGAGCGCGACCTGCAGGAGGTGCTGGACATGGCCGTCACCCTGGCGCGCGGCTGCATGTCCAGCGCCTGGTGCGCCGCCATCTGGGCCGAGCACCCGTGGGTGCTGTGCCACTTCGACGAGCGCTTCCAGGCCGAGGTCTGGCGCGACGGGCCGGACGAGATCGTCTGCATGGCGATCATGGGCGCCTCCACGATCCGCGAGGCGAAGGGCGGCTACGAGGTCGAAGGCCAGTGGCGCTTCGTCTCCGGCTGCGACCATGCCAGCTGGTTCTTGTTCATCGGCGGATGGGAAGCGGTCGACGGCCAGGAGCCCAGGCCGCGCCTGTTCGCCTTCCCCAGGCAGGACGTGGCCATCGACCACGACAGCTGGAACGTCGCGGGCCTGCGCGGCACCGGCAGCAAGACGGTGAGCGTGTCCCGCACCTTCGTGCCGGAGCATCGTGTGCTAGACCTGGCGCAGCGCCCTGGTCCCGGCATCACGCCCGACATGCCGCCGCTGTTCCACCAGCCCATTCCCGCTACGCTCGGCCACGCCCTGGCCGCCGTGTCGGTCGGCGGGGCCGAGGCGGCGTTCGACCTGTTCCTGGAGAACACGCGCCTGCGGGTCCTCCGCCCAACCGGCACGGTGCAGGCCGCCGATCCGTCGGCGCACCTGGATGTGGCAGACGCCATCGCCCGCATCGACAGCGCGAAGCTGCTGCTGCGCCACAACGCCGACGTTGCGCGCGCATCCGGCCGTCCGGAGGGCGAGCTGCCGGCGACCGAGATGGCCAAGCTGCGCATGTACAAGGGCCACATCGTGCGCGAAGCCGTGGCCGCCGTCGACCGCCTGTTCGCCGCCAGCGGCGGCGGCGCGCTTCAGGAGACGAATCCCCTCCAGCGCATCTGGCGCGATGTCCACGCCGTCCAGGCCCACGCCGGCCTGACCTGGGCCAACGGCGCACGCAACTACGGCGCCCTCGCCGTCGGCCTCCCGCCTACCAACAAGCAGCTCTTCTAGCCGTTGTCCCTGCCGGATAGGTAGAACTACCCGGATCCCCCTGCCGCAAGCTGAAGCTTGGGGCAGGGCATCGAAGGATGGGCAGTTTCTTGTGGGGGAGCGCAGACTGGCACCACGAGCATGGCTGGATACCCCAAGGCGGTCACGCTCATGGCGATTGTCCTCCTCGGCCTGATGGGATTCCAGCTGGCGAAGCTCGCCGGGCCGGCGAGAGCCGCGAACCTTTCCCCGAGCTTCCCGCGGCTGGCCACGCTGTACGTCAAGAACAACATCACCAGCTCGGCTACTGAGCAGGCCATCGCCAAGAACAACCTGTACATCACCGACGTCATTAACTGGCCAGGGCCGAGCGCCACGCCAGGCGAAACGCTGGGCCAGTACCTCAAGAGCCAGAACCCCAGCCAGATCGATCTTGTTTACTTCCACTCCATCCTCGTCGGGGATGGGGAGTGGTCGGCCCAGTACAACACCGTCAACGGCACGACCTACTACATCGATCCGCGCTGGTTCTTCACCTACGACGGCAGCGCGCTCACCGCCAACGTGGGCGCCTCGGATACCAGCCTGCCCGTCTCCGACCTTTCCAAATACCAGGTGGGCGACCGCGTGATGCTGGGCGGGGTGAGCGGCCAGAGCCAGGCCGAGCTGGCGCAGGTAACCGGCATGTCGGCGTCGTCCGGCGGCGGCACGCTGACCGTTGTTCGCGGGGATATGTCCCAGAACGGGAAGTTCCCGGCGGTGGCCCACTCGTCCGGCGATTGGGTACGGACGGTGGCTCACGCCTTCGGCGACGGAAGCGTGCTGCTGGTCAATCCCACGGCGAGCGGCGTCAGCAGCAGCGTCAACCCCGGCTTCGGCGCCGAGACCTGGAACCAGTATCTGGCCTCCTTTTTGAAGACCTACCTGAACCAGCCCGCCTACTCCAATCTCGACGGCGTGTACCTGGACAATTTCCTGGATCGCTCCATCCAGATCTTCAACATGCCGTGGCGGGTGGACGTGAACAACACCAATCAGCCGACCGGGATCACCGACAGCACCTGGACCCCGGGGATGCAGGACCTGGCCTCAAAGGTCCGGGCCGCGCTGCCGTCCAACTGGATTCTCATGGGCAACACCGGCGGGCAGGATCAGAGCACGTTCGGTCAGTGGCTCAGCGCCGGCATGATCGAGGGCATCAATCAATCGGGCAGCTCTGGCCTGGAGGGGGACACGGCTGGGGCGCTGGCCTTCTACGACGGCTGGATGTCGGCCGGCCAGAGCCCGAAGACGTTCATCATGAACGCCAGCCCGGCCGTCAGCAGCCTATCGGCGGGCCAGACCGATTACCAGGCCATGCGCTTCCTCTTGACTCTGACACTCACGTCCGATGGCTACTTCTCGTTCGACGAGAAGAACATCGACCAGGGCCACCAGACCACGTGGTGGTACGACGAGTACGACGACGCCGGCCAGGGCACCGGCTACCTGGGCCAGCCGCTGGGGCTGGCCACCCAGCCGATCTCGGGTGTCTACGCGCGCCTGTTCGTGAACGGCATGTCTCTGTGCAACACCACCGCTAGCGCGCAGACGGTCAGCCTGGGGGCCACATACCAGAAAATCAAAGGCACCCAGGACCCCATGGTGAACGACGGCAGCCTGGTAACGAGCGTCACCCTCCAGCCCGACGACGGCATCATCCTCCTGAACGCAAGCGGGACGGTCACGCCGACGGTTACCGCTACCGCTACCGTGACACCCACGGCGACCGTGACCGCCACTCCGACCCCCGGCGTGCCGCCCGCCCCAACGGGCCTGAGCGGCGGCTACAGCAACGGCGGCATGAGCCTGAGCTGGAACGGCAGCATCGGGGCCACGAGCTACAACGTCTATCGCGGCTGGACCAACGGCAGGGAGAGCCTCTACCAGACCGGCGTCACCGGCACCAGCTTCCAGGACACAAACCTGCAGGCGGGCGTCGACTACTGGTACAAGGTCACCGCCGTGAACAGCTACGGCGAGAGCGCGGCGTCGAACGAGATCATCACCTACACCCCCAACAACTTCACCCCGGTGCCCACGGCCAGCGCCACAGCCGGCCCAAGCGCCACCAGCACCCCCACGGCGACTGCGGCCTCTTCGGCCAGCTCAACCCCAACGGCTACCTCCTCGGCCAGCCCGACCCCCACGGGCGTCAGCAGCGGCTTGCCCGCGGCTCCAACCAACCTGAGCGGCGGCTACAGCAACGGCGGCATGAGCCTGAGCTGGAACGGCGGCAGCGGGGCGACCAGCTACAACGTCTATCGCGGCTGGACCAGCGGCCACGAGAGCCTGTACCAGACGGGCGTGACCAGCACCAGCTTCTTCGATACGAACCTGCAGGCAGGCGTCGACTACTGGTACAAGGTCACCGCCGTGAACGCCTCGGGCGAGAGCGCAGGCTCGAACGAGATCATCACCTACACGCCCAGTAATTTCACGCCTAACAGCGCCACATCCACGCCGGCTGCCAGCTCCACTCCTACGCCGGCCGCCAGCCCGACCTCCACTTCCACGCCTTCCACGGGCGCCAAGCCCGCGCCGCCGAGCAACCTGAGCGGCGGCTACAGCAATGGCGGTACGAGCCTGAGCTGGAACGGCAGCAGCGGAGCCACCAGCTACAACGTCTACCGGGGCTGGACCAGCGGCAACGAGAGCCTGTACCAGAGTGGCGTGACGAGCACCAGCTTCCGCGACACGAACGTACAGCCGGGCATCGACTACTGGTACAAGGTCACAGCCGTGAACAGCGCCGGCGAGAGCGCGCCGTCCAACGAGATCATCACCTACACGCCGAACGCAACCCCCACGCCGAGCGCGAGTCCCACGCCAACCCGCACCAGCAGCCCAACTTCAACACCCACGCGCACTCCGACTCCTTAGCGTCGATGTACCCTGATGTCAGCTATGCCGCTGACTTCAGAGAAGCGAGCCGTCCAGGTGGGCGGCTGCGACATCCATTACGTCGAGCTTGGCGCTGGCCCCGCCATGGTCTTCCTGCATGGGTCGGGCGGACTGCGCCTTGATGAGGAGACCTTCGGCCTGCTGTCGGAGGACCACCGGCTGCTGGTGCCGTCCATGCCTGGTTTCGACGGCTCCACGGTAGGCCCGGTGACCTGCGGCGCGGACATCGCAGACGTGATGGCCCGGTTCATCCACGCGACCGTTGGCGGACCGGCGATTGTGATCGGCGAATCCTTCGGCGGGCGCATCGCCGCCTGGCTGACGGTGCGTCACCCTGAAGCGGTGGAGCGGGCGATCCTGGCGGCGCCGGGCGGCCTGCGACGCAGCGGCGGCGACCGCGGGCTCGATCTGTCGCCCGCCGAGCGTGAGACCCGCCTCTACGGCCGGCCGCTTGGGAACCGCCCCTCTCCGGAGGAGGCGGCGCGGCACCGCTCCAACGTGCTCAATGCCACCCGTTTCGGCGGCCCTCCCTGGGACGAGGAGTTGTACCAGCAGCTGCCCTCGATCACGCGGCCGGTGCTGATCCTCTACGGCACCAACGACCAGACGATGGAGCGCCGCGATATCGAGCTCTACGCCGAGCGCATTCCGGGCGCCATCATCGAGTACATTGAAGGCGTGCCGCACGTCCTCTCATTGATGTACCCGAACGAATTCGTCGCCCACATTCGGGCCTTCGTCGTGAACGGCGCCGGATCCTAGAGCCGGTTAAGGCCTGGGGTCGCCGAAGCCGGGGCCGGGTCGCTCGATGCGCACGCGGTGCGAGGGTGGCTCCGCCTCCTTGGACTTGGCGGCGCCGTCCGGGTAGCGCGACGTCGGCCCTACGCCTGCCGGCTGGGCGCCCACGCGCAGCATCACCAGGTTCTCGGGCCCAAGGCTTTCGAAGCGATAGTAGGTGCCCTTCGGCAGCATGACGCCTTCGTATGGGCCGACCACGCGCGCGGCCTCCTCCAGACCGACATAGAACCTGGCGCGGCCCTCGAGCACGATGAAGCTGTGGTCCTCGTGGACGTGCGCGTGCAGGTTGTTTTCGCCACCTGAGGCGTAGACTTTGATGGTCACGCCCAGTACGTCCGTGCGCGCCCTGTAGTCAGTGGTGATGCCCTCTTCGAGGTAGGGCGTCTTGATGTCGAAGTACGTGGGCTCGGACGAGATAACCGAGGCCGCCGCCGTGCGCCCATCCATTTCAGCCGTGACCAGTGCCAAGTTGACTCCTCCTGAGGCGCTTAGAGCGCGTAGAACTTCTTAGGGTTGTCGTAGGTGATCTTCCGAACCGCTTCCTGAGGAATGTCGCCGGCGTCGGCTCGCGCCTGCAGGCGCTCGACGAAGCCGAGCTCCTGCGACAGGTCCGTGTGGGAGTAGTCGGAGCCGGTGAGCAGGTTGTCGTAGCCCACCTGCTTGACGATGTAGGCCAGGTCCTCGTCTACCTGGATCGTCACGTACATATTGTTCCGGCTCAGGATGTCGTTTTCGACGCCCGCGGTCAACGCGCCGGCGGCCAGCACCTGCCGCTGACTGCTCACGCTGGCCAGCCGGCGCAGCCGGTACAACACGAACGGCAGCCACGAGGCGTTGGCCTCGATGAAGCCCCAGCGCAGCTTGGGGAACCTGGCGGGCACGGCATCGACGATCAGGTTGTTGAAGGCGTGCAGCACCGGCAGAATCGTGGTGTAGAAGGTGCCCAGGTTCTGGAGCGACGGCGGAGCGTCGCTGGCGCCGCCATTACCGGTATGGAAGCAGATCGGCAGGTCGAGCCGCTCCGCCTCCTCGTAGAGCGGGAAGAAGTAGGGGTCCGTCGGCCAGTGGCCGGCCTCAAGATTGCCCTTCTTGACCACGCCGCAGGCGCCGTGGTCCTTGGCCCAGCGCAGCTCGTCGATGGCCAGATCGATGTCCGTAAGTAGCGGCATCGCGGCCCAACGGAGCCGGCCGGAAGACTGCGAACAGCGGTCGGCGAGCCAGCGGTTGTAGCTCTTCCGCAGCGCGGTTTGCGGCTCGGGCCGTTCCGTGAATTCCTGGATGAAGAACGTCGGGAAGATGACCTGGACTTCGACGCCCATCTCGTCCATGTGGCGTAGACGGGCAGCCACGTCGTGCAGCTCGCGGGTCGCAGCGGTCGTGCCCGTCTCGCTGTCCTTCCGGATCTTGCGCGTCCGGCGCAGGCCGTCGATCAGCCAGAAGCCGCTGCCGGTCGCCGCGTTCGGATCGCCTTCCTCGAAGTAGCCCTTGACCGGCCGGTAGCGCTGCTCGGCCTCGTCGATGAAGGCCCACGCTTCGTCCGGCTCTTCGACATGCGTATCCGCGTCGATGATTGGCATTGGAACCCCTCCTTAAGGCCGGAAGACTGCGAACACCTTATCGGAGTTGCACGTCCACGATTCCAGGAAGCGCGACTCGTTGGGCTTGCGGCCCAGCTCGTTCATGGCGCCGGCGAGGCAGAACCAGTTCAGCAGCTCGTGGTGGCCGCTGGCTTCGGCTTGCTCCAGCGGCGTGTTGCGCCACACCTGCCAGTCGCCCTCGACCAGCGCCTCGTAGTAGCGCTTGTCGGCCTCCACGTCCGGGTGCGTGTACCACGAGTTGGACGTCAGGAACGAGTGCGACCAGCTCGAGGAGGCGATCAGGGCCACTCGCCAGGGGCTGTCCGCCATCGCCCGTGCGATGGCCGCGCCCAGGTCGAAGCAGCGGAATGGGTGCGGCGAGGGCGGGTCGCATTCCTCGCCTTCCGGCACCAGCGACAGGTCGTTCAGCACGGTCCCGCGCAGCTTCACCAGCCCCCGGCCATAGGAGTTGAGGGCGCACGGCAGGATGGCGTAGGGGAAGCCTTTGCGGTCGTAGTCGAGGTAGAGCACCGTGTTCAGGAAGGCGTGCGGCATGGGGTGGTGCAGCGGCTTGTAGGCGTAGGGGATGTCGAAGCCCTCGGCCAGCAGGCGCGTCACCAGGTACTTGCCCGCGGTGCGGTTGCCTTTGATCCGGAACTCCTTGTCCGGCGGCTCGTCCCAGGCGTTCTCGCCGCGCATGCGGGCGCCGTGCTCCCAGGGCTTGGCCACGAACTCGTCCCAGGCCAGGATGGAGAACGGCGGGACCATGTCCTCCTTGTGGTTCTCGTACTGGTCGTCGCCCCAGATGATGCACAGGTCGGGGTTGAACCGATCCAGCTCCTCGCGCACCCAGCGCATGCCGTCGATCAGCTCGGCACGGTGCGCCTCCGAGTGCGCCCAGCCCTCGTCGTCGGCCCACTCCTTGCGCATTGGCTCCGGCCAGGTGGAGGGCTGGCGGTACTGCTCCGGCAGCAACGGGTCGTGCATGAATTTGCCCATCCGGGCGGCCAGGTTGCCCTTGTACGCCAGCCCGGGATAGTGGGTAAGCCCGAGTCCGAGGATCTGTCCCATGTGCCTGCTCCTTTATCTAACTGTTCCCTCTCCCTCTGGGAGAGGGCTAGGGAGAGGGTTCGCCTGATGGTGAGGGTGCGTCTCGTAATGGAGGCGCAGCAGGTCCTTGCCGTAGTCGTTGCCATTGGGCGTGCGGACCACGGTGTGGATGTGGTCGCGGTTGGGATTGTCGTCGTCCAGCGCCAGGCCCGCCTGGTGGTCGAACTCGATCAGGATGACGGGGCTGTGGACGCGGTAGTAGAACACCGCGTCGTCGTCGCAGCGGCCCATCCAGGCGAA
>Ga0070738_10003636_pt1 | contig 19855 bp, 20 predicted proteins | sample Coa_R2_2_FD_66446 | JGI IMG/M metagenome (GOLD analysis project Ga0070738, IMG submission 66446) | Surface soil microbial communities from Centralia Pennsylvania, which are recovering from an underground coalmine fire - Coalmine... | ecosystem: Environmental > Terrestrial > Soil > Unclassified ... | reverse complement strand
TCCGCGAAGAAATCCGAGCGGCTACCGGGGGTCGCGTGGAGTCGGAGGAGTTTTCGGACTGGGCTATCCGCCTGCTCGATTTGGCCGCCTGACTGTAAGAATCTCCCAGAAAGTACAAAATAAATGACTCGCCATGCCAGAACCGGACGAAGCCCCTTAATAAAGGCGATTACAGCCTGTGGGTGGCAATTAATCACTTCATCGGGGTATAAGAGGGGCCTTCCAATTTCCTTCGTGTTCTGGCTGCTGGACGAGTTATAGGTTGCGGAGGGTTTGGCAGAATCGCGGTTCCACCCATACTGATCGTTCGCCTCTGCGGTAACGATGCCTCGATTGCCGAGCATTTCGCTGACGTACTTTGCTGTATCCAGCTCATTCACCGCCCAGAAGATCGGCGTGGTATTTCCCAGCACCACGGCGGACTTGCGGGGGAAGGTTTCAGATACCTGCCCGAATGACTGAAAAATCAGGTTCAATCTGATACCAAAGGACCGCCCCAGCACCAGCGCTTCGTCTATAGCCGGTATGCCTCCTTTCAGGACCGTGGCCGCTTCATCCAGAATGAAGTGAATCGGTGGGCAATTGTCCTTGCCGATATTCAGCCTCATTATCATGCGTACCAGCGATACCACCGCCAGGCGCATCCAGCGTGAACAGGCTTCGTGGTAATGAGCGGGGAGCACAAGGTATATGGACATCTTGCCCGTTAATAGCTTGCGCGGATCGAAGCTGCTTCGGGAAACGCTCTCTGCGATTTCAGGGATGCTCAAGAAGTCAAGGTGTCGATGACATGTAGATATAATCCCCGACCCTTCTTCCGTTCCCATTTCCTCCATTGACGCCGCATTGTCAGCGAATATGCCGCCAAGCTTACGCATGGCCTCGGCACTCCCTGAACGAACTTTCGGGTCCGCAATAATGGACCGAAGTGATAGCAGATTCCTCATTTCCGGGTGCATGTCGTAAGCAACCAAGGCCAGCGCGTTCGAGATTAAGTTTTCGGATCGGTCATTCCAGTGCGGATCCTTTTCTTCTCCCGTGCGCACCACCATCGCCGCAGCGAGGGCCTTGGCCTCGCCGATGCATTCCATTCCATTGCCTATCAGATCAAGCGGGTTAAAGGTGTCTGGCGTCTTGGTGGAAATGCGAAACGGGTCGAGGCACACCACCTGATGCCCCATTGCTTTGCGCCAGAGGGCAGTCAGAGCTACGTTCTCTCCTTTTGGGTCAGACACGACGACTGAACCAGGAATGCCGCGCCTCAACCAGGGCACAACAAAACTCACACCTTTGCCTGCACCTGTAGGGGCAAATAGGGCCGTATGAACAACATTGTTCATGCGAATAAGCTGCCCTCTCCCGGTCTGACCCAGAATCAGGCCATTGCCCCGCAGCATCCCGGCGACTATCAGATCGCGGAGTGACGAAAATCTCCCCGTTCCGTGTGCGCCAGGCGTATTGCGGAATGGGCGCGGCATGAATATCAGCTTCACGCCGAAGGCGATGCCAATCAGGATGAGCAGGCCCCAAGCCGAGCGGTAGTCCATGTACGGAGTCTCCGCGGGGCGAGATTGAGGGCGCAATCTCGCCTAGGACGGGCGATCTTAAGTTGATGAAATCAGCTATGCGATGGAGTGTTGCGTTACCCCTTGAGTAGCGACGGTAGCACATCAGCCAAGGCCGGGTCTCGCTCTATCCGCTTTAGAACTTCGATGCCCTTTGTGATGAATGCCTTGAGCGTTGCAACCGGCTCGCCCTTAATGACGCCGCTGATACCGCAGGCGGAGAATTTGAGGGGCTTATCTTTCGCCTTTCGGCCATTGCCGAGGAGCTTTTTTACCGCCTCTTCTACACTCTCAACGGCCATAGGTAGCTCCGCCGCTTTTCGAGCCAGCTCGATCTGCTGCGGCATGGGAAGACGGCTTATTGCGTAGGCTGCCCGGGGCGCTAGCCTGCGGGCGGCAACAAGCTCTTGCACTTCGGGAGCCGCCCTCCCGGATATGGCGAGCGTACGCGCCACCTGCCCAGCGCTGACGTTTATGGCAAGGGCAAGTTGAGATTGGGACCAGCCGTTTATCCAAAGCAAATCGCTGTAGACGGAAGCCAGTTCCAGCGGGTCCATATCCTTCCGCATAGCGTTCAGGAGAAGCTGGCCTAGCTTCATATCACCATCGTTCGGCTTCTCCTCGTAAATCAGCACCGGCACAGATTCCAGACCGGCCAGCATGGCTGCGAGGCGTCGCGTTTCGCCGTCGATAACGCGGAGCCTGTCGCCTTCGCGGTAGACCATGATCGGCTGTCGGATGCCATTTACGGCAGCATCGGCGGCGAGGCGAGTGAGAAAATCACGGTTTTCTTGGGTGTTTCGGTCCCTTATATCGTTCAGGACCGCAAGCAGAATGACGGGGTGGACGTGCGCAAGCGTAGGGTGCGTTGCGCTGCAGCGGATTGCCGGGTCCAGGCATCGTTGCTCCAGTGCGCGCTGTGTGTCATTCTGTAGGCTGCTTGTCGCAGGTGCTGCGACGTGGCCATTGAGCTTGTCGGTCTGCATGCTGGTTTCCTTTCGTATGTGCGCAGCCCGATTCAGGATGCCCGTCTGCCGGCTGCGCCGTGAGTTATCTACGTGGCTGGGGTACTGTGGGAAAGGAGGAGGAGCGGCCCTCCTCCGGAAGCGGGTCATCACTTGGCGTCGTCTTCGTCGAAATCTCCAGACCGCACTTCGAGCCGGCGGCGGAAGTAATCTGCACGCGAGGCGCCTGTCCGCGCCATGTATTCCTTCTCCTGTTCCTTCACATCGCTGACCTGGCTGATGATCTCCCGGAGAATGTTCCTCCGTTGCTTTCTCCTGTCTTCCCGTGGCAGGGTATTCGATTCGTGGCGGAAGTGATGCGATGCTTCCCTGACACTAGCGGCAACCAGGTCCCGCCAATGGGTGTTGGACCAATCGGACTCCCACTGCAAGTAGGTTTGAAAGCTCTTCTGCTGCAAACGCAGGTCGAGTGGGCAGCCGGCCGCACGGCACTCTTTCAGGAGGTGCTCCGTGATTTCGAGGCATTCTTGCGGCCCGATCACCAGCTTTTCCTGCTGCCTGTATCCCCGGCTGGCCAGGTCGCGCATCAACGCCGTCAACTCCGCATCGTTTACGTCGAGCATGTGAACTTCGATCCGAGTAGCCAGCGCCCGCAATTCGGGCAAATCGCAGAGCTTGCGGTTGCTCAATAAAATCAAACCGCCGCTGAACACATAACGCTGCGGGCCATCCGTGGCAGTGGTCCAGGTGACGACCCGCTCGTGCCCCGGCTGCGCCCACAGAGCGCTTCTCAGGACGCCCTGGGCGTCGGGGTCTTTGGTGATCCGCTCCATGTCCTCCAGGACGTGGACCGCATCCGGCGCATGTTTCAGGCCCAGAAACAGCCCCTTGGCCGTCATCCGCGTATTCCACAGCACATGCAGCACGTCGAGCCGCCGTAGCTGATCCAGTACCGTGTACGATTTGCCAATCCCACCGGAGCCGTACAGGAATAGCGCGGTTTTAAAGCCCTTGGAAACGGCAGTGACGTGATCCCGGACAAGATCGAACTTCCGTCCGAGGCTGGCCAAGGCCGCGGGATCGGCCAGCGACTGCAGATTGTCGTCCACAATCGGTATCCTCCTTTCGTTGGTGCCTGTGTCAGCTCTCAAGCGTGAGAGTGGAGACTGGAGACTGAAATGCTCTTCATGACTGGCTGCCCCAACGGGTGGCAGCATTCACTCCGCCAGCTTATGGCGGTGAAGCACATTACCCGGCGTCATCCCCGCCAGTGCTGGAGCGACGACCTGTGCGATCATGGCCCTCTCGTCTTCGGTGCAGTGAATAGCATCGGCGACCCCCCACACGAAGAGACCCGCGCGCTCGATGTCGCAAAGCACGCGGTATAACTCACCGTTTCCGGGCTTCACAGCAGGTGACTGGGCAGCCTCAGCATCGGCGTTCCTGGCCTGGATTACGGCTTCACGCAGACCGGATACCAGACGCTGGCGTCGCTGCCGCGCACGGCTTCTTGACCTGGACATTGATACCTCGCTGGAAAAACACCATGATCTTGAGGCTCTGGCGCCCGCACGCGCGCGGTTTCAGCCAGCCAGTGTAGGACCGCAACCATCAAGGCCGCTGGTCAGAGAGAACCACCGCCCGATATGCCCGGCGGCGGTCAGCGTTACAGGGAGAAACTGCATTCCGCTTGGAAGGTTCGGCAGGTGTGTTAGCTGCTCCTCTACCAGTAGAAAGGCGCGGGCGCTAGCGCTGGGCGCGATTTTCACCGGGAATGAGGCGAGGCTCCAATGCTGCCAGTTCCTTTCTCAAACGGTCGAACGCGGCCTTCACGTGGCGGCAAACAGTAGAGACCTTGATTCCCATCTCGATGGCGACCTCAGCCCGCGTAAAGCCATGCATGCAGGACAGTACCACCGCTGTTCTCTGTTTTTCGGTCAGCCGGGCCATTGCTCGCCTTACGGTGAGGGCGAGAGCCGGTTCATCATCGTCCGCTGCCCAGCGGTAATCCGGTGGATCGCAGTTCAGGCACACGCAAGGTATCTCTTTCCTTGCCGCCCTGAAGGCCGCCCTTATGGCCAATTTCCAAAGCCATCCGGCGCGCCGCTCAGCGCTCATGCGGCGGGCCTTGCCTGTGGCGAGAGCTTTCCTCCCGGCGGCAAGCGCCCTATCGCGGCCAACCAACGCGGCCGCGTCGCTGAAACCTCGCCGCCGGAGCAGGAAATAGATGCGGTCGAGGCGCTTCAGCAAGCATTCCAGACTGGCAACGGGGTGAGGAGGCAGCGGTAGGCATTTTGACAGTGACGGCGAGCTGTTGCGGGATGGACCTTGCATCATTTTGTCTCCTTGAGACAGCAGTGCGTGCGGGCTGACTGTGGGCAAATTCATCGGTCTATTCCTCCTTTTCACAGAAGATGTTGATACATACACTTGACTCGCATGTGTTTCTTTAACCGTTGGCGCCAGCGGACTGCACGCGGTAGAACTCGCTGCCGCAGGCCAGGCAGAGCGCGTGCAGTTCTGTTCCGGAGGCCACCCAGGCCGAGGCGCAGGCGCCGTGGCAGGTCCACTTGGCCAGCTTTTTCTGCTTCTTGGTTTGCACCAGCAAACCGCCTTCGCTTTCATCCCCTGCCGCAGTGCCGCCGATGGTGCGTACCCGCGCGGGTGCCGGCGGCAGGCGGAACAAATCGAATGCAGCCGGGTCGGGCCGCAGAGCGGCGATCCGGTCTCGCAACGCCGGCGTGAGACTGGTTTTGGCCCAGCCGTAAGCTCCCATTCGTTCGCAGGCCAGCCCCACGCTCAGAGCGCGATCACGGAAATGCCGGTTGTGATACTGATTGGAGGAGCAGTCCCGGATGCCGACGACATAGTTGGCGAGATGGACCAATTCATGCAGCAATATACCCGCGATGTCGAATACGTCCCGGTTCAAATATTCAGGGACGAAGTTGATTTCGTCGAGGATAGCTCCATCCTGGCTCTCCCAGCGCGACCAGGCGTACCAGCCGAGCGCATTCCGGCAGCCGCTTTGGATCGTGATGACGGGGAGGGGGAGTTTTTGTGGTTTAAACCATAATCTGAACTCCGCCGCCCAGCGCTCCAGCTCGCCGGTTGGCCGACGCAAGCTGATGGCGTCGTAAAGCACGGATGCGTCGTTGCGGGGTGCTTGCGGTTGCTCCACCGGAAGGCTCCCTTGCAGAGAGTTGTGCGAATATTCCCGGCCAGTTCGGTTGCCCGCTCAGCGAAGAGTGGGTAAAATGCTGCGGTCGTTTTTTCAGAGAACCGACGCCATGCTCCCATTGAAAGCGCCACCCCCGTTGGCGCTTCGTTGGCGCGCATGCGTTTTCTTGCACACGCTGACCAGCAAGCCATGAAACTAGATGTTCCCCAATCGAACCGCATCCGAATCGATAAGGGGTATTCACTGGGGCGCATCGCAACAGAGGTGGAAACTGACAAAAGCGCCGTTTCGCAATGGTTCAATGGCAAACGCGGGATCGGCCTTGAGAATGCTCAAAAACTAGCCGAATTGTTTGGTTGCACGATAGGACAGTTGCTAGGCCAGGAACTTTATACCGCGTCCTCTTCATTGCCTGCTGATGGCAAATCAACAATCACGGCTGAGCACGAAATAGAAGAAGGCGAAATAAGACTAAAGCTGGTTATTGAATTAAGCGGCATTCCCAATACGGATATGCAATCCGCTAAACTAAGCGAAATAATAGCATTTCTCAGCAAATTCCTGCCAAACGGCAAAGGCATTGTGATAATCGGATCGTCATTCGCCGCAGCCACAATCGGGATCAAAAAGACGGCGGCTAACGAAATGACCATCAACGATCCTGTTTTGAGAGAACAACTCGCCGACCGAGGCATACTAGACTTCGCCATTACCGAAACTGTGCGCAGAATACCAAATGTAATGGTTTCATCACCGAAACCTCCTACAAGAGATGATGAAAAAAGGAGCCTCAGAAAAGACATCGAAAAACTCAATTTGATTGATCTATGGGAGCAAAAACTAATCACTGGTAAAGAATTCAAGGAAGCATCCGCCAAGCTCGAAAGAGGTGAAATGCCTCCCCCTGGGGGGTATTTCCCTGACCGTGGACGATAGGATCTTGGCGAATTTGCCGTCATATTCCGATCAGTTATAATCGTATGAGTATCTGCAACAATTACACGGTCGATCTAGCACCTATTCGGCACAATTGGCTACTCTCACGCCGCTCGCACGAGCAGCATGGACGCTCACGCGCGGTCCTAGCCAGTCAGAGAAGGTCTCAGTGCCCAGTTTGTACCAGCTCAGATTCTCACTTGAGAACTAAGCATAACCGTGATAGGAGTTGAATCGTTGCCAACGAGTGTGTATTGCTTTTGCGCATTGAACTAACGATTAGCCTAAAACCTGAGGATGCCGAGCGCTTGATCCAGGCGTTTAACGAAGGCAAGTTGGCAGAGTTAGGTGTACTTGATATAATACAAGTGACAAAGCCAGGGACTTCTGAAGTCACAGGAAAGAGCTGGGCGAGCGCTGAGGGCGAAAAACGCGAGGCACTTAGACAGGATGATTTCCCATTTCGAAAGTAGAACCGGAAGCGTTCCCCAGAGTAGTACGCGCCTCTGCTTTCAAATGCTTGATCTCTTCCTTTCTCGTCGAGTGTCTGAACAGCAGCGTGGCATAATAGAGGTGGCATAATAGAGATCGACTGTCAATACTGCTGCTCGTTGGGTGCCACAAGCGAATTGCCTGTTAACACCTGGATGACATTGTTAACCATTCCTGGCATGGCCGGCCCTCTCCCGGCCCGATGCCTATAGTTCGCCTAACCCACTTTCGGTGAACTGAAAAGGCGCCTTTCATTCCTGCATAGACGAGCACAGGAAAAAGCTTTCTGCGTGGGAGGGGCCGAAAGCGCCGGTGCCGTCGGTAGCGCCAGCGGACGTGTTGCCTGTGCGGGAATGCCTTGAAAGCAGCGTGCTGCGGCGGTCCACGTTCACTGTGTTCGCCTGATGATGTAACCCAACCGTGCCTCAACTGCATCGCTGAATTTGCCGCTAATCGCTTTGAACAGGGCACGCGGGAGCAGCCCGTAGGCCACGCTTTCCGTGCCGCCTGGCTCCTTCAGTCGCAGGTCTGGCCCAGGCCAGACGAAGCGATTTGCCTCGGTCAGCACGACCCAGGATCGCTTTGCATCCAGACCAAGACGCTGTTTCGTCGCGTAGGGAATTTCCACGGCCACAGCGGCATCAGGGGGAGGGGTATGTGTTACCGGCAATACGGTGACGACGTTTTCGCCCTGAGCATTGGTGACTGCCAGGACAACCGCGCAGGGGCGATCCTTCGTCCCTTCCTCCTGGCCGCGTTCGTATTCCCGCCACCACAGGTACGAATAACGAATAACCAGGCCAGGGACCGGCTCCGGGAACGCCACGGTCAGCCGGTCACTTCATGGTCGAACGCGGCGGCTTCTGCCGGCGGCTCTGCTTTCCGTATGGCTTCCAGGTCCGCTTCCATAAAATCCTCGACGCGGAGCACCTCGCGGTCACGCCGCTTGAGGCGTCGGTATTTCTCAATCGACATCATCACCAGCCGTTCGCGGCCGTTACGGGTTATAAATACGTCTTCGACCAAGGCCCGGTCCTGGTAATGGCCGATCTTTCGCTGAAACTCGGCAGAGGAAACAGTCTCCATGTTGCTACCATCCATGTATATTACGTGTAGTACAAACAATAAGCCAATTCCTGTGTACATGTCAATTACATAAAATACATGGCTTCCGCAGCTTCCAGCAGCCATGTAGAGTTGCGACTCTGCCCGAAATGCTGTGAAAGATAAAGGACGTTATCTTTCACATATGGAGTAATTAGGCGTTTTGGTCGAAGTACATGCTTCGCACTACCTGATTGACATTAACAGTCGAATTGATATATGCTGATTGCATTAGCCACTTCAAACAATCATTTCGCGGGATTCTATGCGTCAGGTCAACTCAACCGATTTCAAAACCCGTTTCGGCGAATTCGTCGATGCTGCCCGGAACGAACCCATCGAGGTGCTGCGTGGCAGCAAGTCGGTCGGCGTATTCATGTCGCCCGAGGACTACGACCATCTTCGACGCCTGGACGACGCTTACTGGGCGGCGCGTGCGCAGGCTGCCGAAGCTGGCGGTGAATGGATTGGGCACGCCGAGGCCATGCGTTTGCTTACCGACCGGCTCAAGCGCATTGAATGAGGAAGCTCGTTCTGAACAAGGCTGCGTTGAAGGAACTGGAAGAATCGCCAGCCAAGCAATACCGGCAGGTCGTCAGTGCCATTCTCGATCTGCTTGCCGAACCTTGTCCTCACTACTCGAAAGCGCTGGAAGGAACGCCGTACCGGCGATTAGCCTTGGGCGAATGCCGCGTGGTTTATCGGGCTGACGAGGAGTCTGTCTACGTAGCGGTTACCGGGAAGCGCAACGATGATGAGGTGTACCGCAGCTTGCGGCAGAAGCAATGAGGCAGTATGCGCATCCCTTCCCCGCCGCCTGAAGACACACCAATCCAGTTACCCGCGCTGACGCTGGAGTTTAGCCCCGCGGCTTCCGATGCACAGCTTCCGGCCATCCTGGCATCGGCCGGCGAAGATGCCATGACCCGCTTCGTCGAATTCTTCACCGCCAACATCCGCAACCCCCACACGAGGCGGGCCTATCTGCGCAACGCCCTGACCTTCCTCCGCTGGTGCGAAAGCCGCAGAATTTCCTCGCTCAAACAAATCAAGCCCGTGACCGTGGCCGCATATATCGAGCTGCTCCAGACCAGCCACTCCAAGCCTACGGTCAAGCAAAACCTTGCTACCATCCGCATGCTGTTCGACTGGTTGGTGACGGGCCAGGTCGTGCCCGTCAACCCGGCCACTTCTGTGCGCGGCCCCAAGCATGTCGTCAAACAAGGCAGCACGCCGGTCTTAAGCGCCGAGGAGACGCGCGCGCTTTTCGAGAGTATCAAGCCTGTGACCGTGGTGGACAAGCGTGACCGCGCTCTTCTGGCGGCGATGTTCTTCACTTTTGCCAGGGTGGGCGCCGTAGTCGCCATGTCGGTGAAGGACTACTACCCGCAGGGCAAACGCTACTGGCTCCGGCTGCACGAGAAAAACGGCAAGCAGCACGAGATGCCCGCGCACCACACTCTGGAAGAGTTTCTTGACGACTACCTTCACGCTGCGGGCATCGCGGGCGATGGCAAAGCCCCCCTGTTCCGGACTGCAACGAGGACGGGAGATGCGTTGACTAGCAAGCCGATGCGGCCGGCCGACGTGTGGCGGATGATCCAGCGGCGCGCCGGGAAGGCCGGCATCACGACGCGGATTTGCTGCCACAGCTTCCGGGCTACGGGCATTACGAATTATCTTCAACACAGCGGCACGCTAGAAAAAGCGCAGCAAATGGCTTCGCACGCCAGCCCACGGACCACGAAGCTGTACGACCGCACAAACGACCAAATTACGCTGGATGAAGTCGAGAAGATAAGTCTGTAATGCGATGGAGCACAACTCGTAGCTTACACGCAATCGCTTGTGTAGTGCCCCATTTCGCGACACTGAGGATGAAATACCCGAGCGCTTCCTGCCACTGCTCCCGCTCGAAAGAAAGCGTCCCCAAGTAGTAATAGATGAACGGATCATCGGGCCGGTCGGCCAACTCTTTCTGCAACAGCATCAGATTACGCTGGCGCTTCTGCTCATGCACGACTGGGTCTACATATCCCATGTGCCGAATTCTGATATCTGTCCATGTCATCGGAATCCCGGCTCGCTCCAGCGCCGGATTAATCACTTCATGAATCCTGGGCTCCCAGCTGACGTTGTGTAATCGTGGGAATAGCCGCGGGTGATCTACCACGATCATTCCGTTGCTACTGGTGTTGCATACGCATCGCAGCACAAAGGTTTCGTGTTTAGCGGGGCGTAACTCCCCGAGTAAGCCTTTGAGCTTTTCTCGTTCAGAGGCTTCAATAACATCGTCGGCATCGAGCCAGAAAACATAATCGCCAGTTGCTTGCTCCAACGCCGCATTTCTCGCTGCCGCAAAGTCATCAATCCAGACAAAATCGAAGACACGGGCGCCGAACTCCAGGGCGATGTCTTTCGTCCGATCCACACTCCCGGTATCAACCACCACGATTTCGTCGAATAGCCCACGAACGGAAGCAAGGCAACGCGGTAGATTCGCCTCTTCGTTGCGCACGATCATTGTAAGGCTCGTCTTGGCGGGATTGGCTTGTGCTCGGCGTTTGCTTGAACCCTGCATGGCAGACATCACGATGCGTTGAAGGGAATGTCTTTACCCAAGAATGCTAGAATTGCACCAATGGTGATTTCTTGCTTAGGGTCCTTCGCTTGGATAGAGCTGGCAACCTTTAGCCCTCGCGTATTAATGAATGGCTGTTCCACAAATAAGGCTTTGCCCTTTTGCACGATCTGCCAAAAAACTTCCGGATTCCGGTAGTCACCTACGATACCCAATACTTCTTCAACGACCAGGTTTAACTCGTCTGGCGTCATCTCATACAGCTGCATCGGCGTATACGGGCGCATGGGCAGAAAATAGCAGCGGTGTCAATCGTGCGCAACTGCCAAGTGATGCCAGAACAAGGATCACTGGATAAATGAGCCCAGAGCGCACGGTGCAGTGCCGACGGTGATGGTGCCGGTAACGGTATTCGTCGCCGTGCTGATGACGGTGACGGCATTGGAGCTCTGGTTGGCCACGGACACTTCGGTCCCGTCAGGCGTGACCGAAGTGTCCGTCGCCCGGCAGAATTCGCAAGCCTGCGTGCCTTTCAACTCGCGCTTCTTCCAAACGACATACACAGCCCGATCGGCCTCCAGCCGAATGACGAATAACTGGCCGGAGGTGTAGCATCGGCTGCCGTTGCCGTCGAGCGGATTCCCTTGTCGAAAACGAAACAGGCACGGCTCTTGCTTCATGGCGAACGCCACTACAACTGTGGCGAGAGAACTTTAACTACAGTTCACCACGCTATGGCACGGAAGCCGCATTCTACGCACCAGCGTTTGTTTGAATTCACGTCGCATCTGGGCGACGTTGCCTTAGCTGATGACGACATTTCACCCCAAACCGAAGGAGGCCAACATGCTTTACAACACGATCTGTCAACGCCTGCTGGAGGACCGCAAGGATATGTACGAGCAGCTCCGCAGCAGACGGCTACTACCGACGACCCGAGATCGCTTGAGCAGCGAGCTAAAGAGCCGCCACGAAGCGTGGAAGGAACGCCTGTCGAAGAAGTGGCCGGACAGCAGCCCGAGCCAGATCGCCAGCGAGGCGCTGGAGATCGCACTCAAGGAGCTGGAGGATTCTTTACCGCCCGCCTCGCCGCCGGACGAGGACGAGGCGCGCTCCTTCCTCGACGCGGCGATGGCCTTCCTCCACCGTCATACGTCGGCCGCGTAAAGTCTTCACGTCAGAAGCTGTTCAGTTTCGATTCCCCTCCTGACGACGCCCCCCTTCCCTCCACGGCAGCCCCGCCGGAAAGCGAAAGCGACGGCACGGTACAGCCGCCGCCGTCTCCTGCAAGCTCGAACAGGGGCCCCCTCCCCATTGCGAGCTTGCAGGCTCCGGCTGAGGCGGCTGCTGAGGTGTGCCGTCCCGCTTCGACGGCGGGGCCGCAAACACCAGGAGAAGGAGACAACGCCATGCAAGGCACCCAGCTGCTGATGCAATTCGACATTCCCCCTCGCCTTACCCCGTCCCTTGAGCCGGAGCCGCTCAGGCAAACAGAGCCATCCACCGGCAAAGGCCCTCCCGCTCCGCTCCCCAGCATCGCCAGCCGAGAGAAGGCGAAAGCCCGCGACCTCCTGGCCGCAATCCGCACGCTCAAAACCATCGAGCGGGAACTGCGAGCCGCCACCGCCGAGGAGCGCAAGACGCTGGCCCGGTTCCCCGGATTCGGCCCCCTGGCCCGGTTGATATTTCCCAACGATCTTTTGTTGAAGAAAGAGCCAAACCACAAATATGCAGGCTACCCGGATGCCGGCTGGCAGGCCCTCGGCGAGGAACTGCGATCGCTGTTAACGGACGAAGAATACGCCAGCGCCAAGCGCACGACGTTCAATCAGTTCTTCACGTCATCGGCCGTTATCCCGACGATGTTTGATGCGCTGCAGCGCCTGGGCGTGCCCGACAACGCCCTCGTCTTGGAGCCAGGTTGCGGACCAGGCCGATTCCTTTATCTCGCTCCCGAAACGATGCGCTTCATCGGCGTCGAGCTGGACAGCATTTCCGGCCGGATCGCCAAGGCATTGCACCCCGGCCAGGATATCCGCATCGAGGATTTTCAAGTCACCCGTCTGCCCGCGATCGACGCCGTGATCGGCAACGTGCCCTTCGCCAACATTCCTCTCGACCATCACGGGCAGAAGTTTTCCCTGCACGATTACTTCTTCGCCAAATCCCTCGACGCGCTACGACCCGGCGGCGTGCTGGCCCTCATCACCAGCCATTTCACGCTCGACAAGCAAAACGCCGCCATCCGCGAGTACCTGGCGGAGCAGGCGGATTTCTTGGGTGCGATCCGCCTGCCGTCCGACGCCTTCCAGCGCGAAGGGACGCCGGTCGTCACCGACATCGTCTTCCTTCGCAAACGGCTGCCTGGAGAGATGCCCCGCCATGCGGACGCCGACTGGCTGCGCACCGAGCCGCTCGACATCGACGGCGTGGAGATGCCGGTCAACGCCTACTTTCGCCATCACCCAGAAATGGTCCTCGGCACCTGGAGCCGGGAGAACACCATGTATGGGACCGAAGGGTTCAGCGTCATCAGCAACGGCGATCTGGCCGAGCAACTCCGGGCCGCGATCGGCCGGCTGCCCGAATACTCTCCCTTCGAGCCGTCGCCCATCCACGAAGCGAAAGCTCCAGCGTTTACGCCGCCGCTGCTGCCATATATCAGCGAAGGCAGCTTCTTCGTCGGTGACGACCGCACTATCCGGCAGATCGTGGACGGCCAGGCCGTGCCAGTGGTCTACGGCGGCACCTCACTCACCGCTTACAGCAACCTGACCGGCAAACGAATGGCGGCACTGATCGGCCTGCGCGACAAAGCCCGCCTCGTACTCCAATCGCAGAACGAAGGCTGGCCGGAGGAGGCCCGCAACGAGGCACGCCGGGAACTTAACGGCGCATACGACCGCTTCACCTTCGCCTACGGCCCGATCAACAAAACTACCTTCGGTGAGACCAAAGACGGCAGCCTCATCCGCCGGATGCCCAACCTGGTGAAATTCCGCGAAGACCCTGACGCCATGCTGGTCATGGCTCTGGAGGAGTACGACGAGACCACGGGCAAGGCCACCAAGGCCGCGATCATGCAGCGCGACGTGGTGGGCAAACAAGCTCCCATCACCAGAGTTGCCAGCGCCGAGGAGGGCCTGCTGGTATCGCTGGACCGAAAAGGCGGCGTCGATCTTGCCTTTATTTCCACTCTCTACGGCAAGCCGGAAGAAGAAATCGTTGCCGAGCTGGGCGACCTGATCTACCGAGACCCGGAGACGAAAGCCTGGCACACCGCCGACGATTACCTCTCCGGCAATGTGCGCGAGAAGCTCAAGACAGCAGAAGCGGCCGGAGCGGAGTACGCTCGCAACGCCGAAGCGCTGCGTGCCGTGCAGCCGGAGGACGTGCTGCCCGGCGACATCGATGCCAATCTCGGCGCGCCGTGGATACCTGAGAGCGACATCCAGTCCTTCGCTGCGGAATTGTTCGGCGTCTCCTTCGACAGCTTCCGCATTACGCACATCAAGAAGGACGCGGTGTGGAACGTGGAAGCCGGCTATCCCGCTACACAATCCGTCGCCGCCCAGGCCGACTACGGAACCAGAAGAATCAACGGCACGGCGCTCTTCGAGCAGGCGTTGAACATGAAAACGCCGACCATCTACGACACCATTCAGAACGGCGACCGCGAGGAGAAAGTCGTCAATCAGGAGGAAACGCTGGCCGCCCGCGAGAAACTGAAACTCATCAAGGAACGCTTCAAGGGCTGGCTGTTCTCCGACCCCGACCGGGCAGACAGGTTAGTTCGGCTCTACAACGATACTTACAATAATTTGCGCCCCCGGCTCTTCGACGGCTCTCACCTGGATTTTCCAGGGATGAACCAGACGATCACACTGCGGCAGCATCAGAAAGACGCCGTGTGGCGCATCATGAGCGGCGGCAACACGCTACTGGCCCATGTCGTGGGAGCCGGCAAGACGTACACGATGGCCGCCGCGGCGATGAAGCTGAAGCAGGCGGGGCTGGCGAAGAAACCCCTGATCGCCGTGCCCAACCACCTGCTGGAGCAGTTCGCCCGCGAGTTCATGCAGCTCTATCCGAATGCCAAGATACTGGTTGCGGCCAAGGAAGACTTCACTAAGGAGCGCCGCAAGTTCCTGACCGCCAAAATCGCCTCCGGTGATTGGGACGCCATCATCGTGACACATAGCTCTTTCGAGCGCATCGGCATGAGCCGGCAATACCAGGAGCAGTTCCTGAACGAGCAGATTGCCGAATACGAGCAGCTAATCCTGGAGCACGCCGCGGAAAAGGACGGCAACCGCAACATCCTCAAGAACCTGGAAAAGCAGAAAGCGGCGCGGGAGGAGAAGCTGAAAGACCTGCTGGCCGAGGATAAGAAGGATGACGGGTTAGTATTTGATGAATTAGGGGTAGATAAAATCTTTATCGATGAGTTTCAATACTTCAAAAACCTGGAGACCCCGACGAAAATGGAGCGCGTCGCCGGCATCAACACCGGCGGCAGCGAGAGGGCATTCGACCTCTACATGAAATGCCACTATCTCGACCAGCTCCACCCCGGCCACGGCGTTACCGGAGCGACAGGCACGCCTGTAAGCAATAGTATGGTGGAGCTTTACACCATGCAGAGGTATCTCGACCCGGCAGGATTGCGGAGCCGCGGGATCGACCATTTCGACGCCTGGGCGGCCACCTTCGGCGAGGTTGTGGAAGCGATGGAAATCTTGCCCGACGGCAAAACGCTCAAACCCCGCAGCCGCTTTGCTAAGTTCGTCAATCTGCCGGAGCTGCAGCAGATGTTCCGCTCCTTTGCCGACGTGCAGACCGCGGAAATGCTCGACCTGCCCCGGCCACAGCTGGAGAGCGGCAAGGCCATCGTGATCGCCTGCCCGATGTCGGAGGAGCAGCGGAATTTGCAGGCCGAGCTGGTGGAACGCTATGAGCGTATCCGCAATAGCAAGGTCGATCCCCGCATCGACAATGCCCTGAAGATTACCACGGACGGGCGGAAACTGGCCCTCGACGCACGGATGCTATCCCCGGACGCCGAAGACTTTCCCGGCTCGAAAATCAACGCCCTGGTGGAAAACGTAGCAAGCATCTGGAAGCGGACGGCGGATCAGCGCAAAACGCAAATGATTTTTTGCGACATGGGAGTCAATCCCACCGAATGGGGCTATTCGGCGTATGAGGACATTACGGAGAAGCTGGCCGCCGCAGGCATCCCCCGAAGTGAAATCGCCTGCATCGGCGAGGCCGACAGCGACGCCAAGAAGCGATCCCTGTTCGACCGGGTACGCAGCGGCCAGGTGCGGGTGCTGATCGGCAGCACGACAAAAATGGGCACCGGCACCAACGTGCAGAAACGGCTGGTGGCGTTGCATCACCTGGACGCGCCCTGGAAGCCGGCCGAGGTGGAGCAGCGCGACGGCCGCATTCTGCGGCAGGGCAACGATAACGAACAAGTGGCGATCTACCGCTATGTGACCGAAGGCAGCTTTGACAGCTATATGTGGCAAACTTTAGAGACAAAAGCACGCTTTATATCACAAATTATGTCGGGGAAAAGCGGCGTGCGCCAGGCCGAGGACATCGGCGGGCAGGAATTGAGCTATGCCGAAGTCAAGGCCATCGCCAGCGGCAATCCCTCCGTGTTGACGCTGGCGCAAGCCGACGCCGAGATTCAAAAACTTTCGATCCTGCGGAAGAGCCACGGCGACGAGGCATACCTGGCCCGGAAGAAGCTGAAAGAGCTGCCCGATGACATCAAACGACTGCAAAAACGGACCGAAGGGCTGGAAAAGGATATGGCCGTTCTGCAGGCTCATCCCGATCATGCAATCACGCTCGGGAAAAAAACGCTGTACGGTGAGGATGCGGTGATCTCTCTGAGCGACTGGCTCGACACGCTGCCCGTCAGGGTTTCCGAGAGCCGTTACATCGACCTTGGCACCTACCGGGGTTTGAAATTCGGCGTAGTGCTGCACCCGCTTGGGGGAGCGCAGATTTATTTGCAAGGTGATGCCGTAAGGCATGGCGACATCCGTAGAGATGCGAGGGGGCTGGCTGTGTTGAATGCCCTGAAACGCCTTGCAGATGGATATGAAAGCGAAGCCGAAACCACACAGCAGCGGCTTGCGGTGGCGGAGTTGCAACTGAAGGATTACCAGGCCCGGCTGGGAGTGGGATTCGAGCATGAAGAATACCTGAAGCAGCTATCGGGTTTGCGCGAGGAACTGCGGTTTGCACTCTCCGGTTTTGAAGCAAAGGAAGGCGAAACAGCGGCGGACATCGCCGGTCGGATTAAAGAATTGCGGGGTAAACACACCGTTGAAGCGGCGCCGGAGCGTGAGGTAAAGAGCGTTACGGCCGAGGTGCCAGTCACGACGCGGATACGGCAGAGGCTGGAGGAGCCGGGGACGGAGGTGAACGGGGTGGAAGTCGAGCAGGTGAAGAGGTTGGCGGCTGGCCGCCATTAAGAAAGCATCACCACAACCAGGATGGGGCATATCAGGCCATCGGCAACAGACCGAGTGCCCTGTGATATTCCCAATCCACTTCGGCTGCAAGCTCTACACACCTGGCGTAAGTCGGAAGCATGCATGAATTGCTAAACGGCTCGCGAAGGGCATGCCAAGATTTCCGATACATTTCCCGTTCTTCGTCCCCGAGCCCATCTTGCTTGCGAATCGTCCTATCTCGAAAGGCGCCGTCTATCGCTTTCGCGATCCAGATTCCATGCCGGATTACATATTCGGTCGTCGAGGAAGCCGTGAACGCAATCGTTCCGAAGGGCCTGCGGGACACACGCGCCAACAGACTGAAGTGATCTGCAAAGGTAGGAAGCGCCGGTTCCAAATGGGCGGCAGTGTGGCCAATCCTCTCCATGTAATGGCCAACATGATACCCTTCAAGGTCCCTCATGCCACCATCACGGTCCATCCACAGAAATCGGAGTGCATCGAGGATACCGTGGGCTGCTTTCTGAAGGATCTGTAGCTCTTCCTTCTTAGCGCCCGACTCTGGTGATGCTGCACCCTTGAGTTTATTCTTGTAAATAAGCTGAGCCTGATAATCTATGAATCCGTTGGTGCATCGCGTGTGGCAGGTTCCACAAAGTGCAAGCATATGTCTCACGTCGTGGTGTTTTATTTTTGCCCAATCAAGCATGTGGTGAAACTGTAGCGGCGCACAATCTTCACAGATTGCGCATCGATGCTTCGCCTCGACGAGAAGGGTCCGCCGTACGGCTGCGGGCGGCCATCGCCCTGGCTCTTCAGCCTCAAATCTGGCCACGAATTCGTCAAACTGGTCTTCGCTAATGTCAAGGTTGCTTCCCTGCGTGGTCGTGCCGAGCTTCACAACGATCCCGGATTTCGGCAACGCCAAGCCTTCAACGATCAGCCGTTCGACACGTTCCTTGGAATAACCCAGGAGTCCAGCCACTTCATTGATGGTCATACCATGCCTCTTCCAAAGGTTATCCCGCCACCCTCACCCTCCACTCATGTCCGCACGCCTTGCAGCGGTACTTCGTCTCCGTGACTTCGGGTTCGCCCGTCTCCGGCACTGCGGCGACCTTCTTCCGGCTCCGGAACGCGTAGTCGCCGCTGCCGCATTCCGGGCACGTTCGGCTGGGCATCGCTGGCAGATCCATCTGCATCCTCCTCCGCTCGGTTTCCGCACTCGTCATCGTACCGACAGATAGCTGGCAACGCAGCGCTGGACCTAAACCGAGATCACGGGATCATCCACTTCATCACCACGTTGCCGATTGCAACGATAACGCCGCCAATTACAGCCGCGGTAAGCTGTCGCACCAAGGCCTGGTCGCTCACCCACCGCTTCCAGAACGGCAATTTCAGACGCATAGCCTCCTCGATGCCGATTGGCGTAATTTGAAGGTAATTCTGTTCTGGCATCGTCGAATGCTTGACCGTGGCGTACCCGTGAACCTCGAGGATTTTCATCACCGGCACTGCCACTCCCAAGTCCGTTATTCGCGCACATTGTGCCAGCAAATGCAGGCTCGCTTCGTCAAATTCCCCGCTCTGTGTCATGCGGTCTGGCGCTAGCAGGAGCCGATTCGCGTCATTTGTCATCGCTTTCTCCTTCGCGAGAATCACGCAACCTATAAGGGGCAACGGTACACCTGAACACTAGCGGGAGTGTATCGCGCTGCGAACGAACGCGCCAAGGTCTCTTCGTGTCGATCATAATTGAACGCTCAGCACCTTTACCGCTCCGGCCTCTCCGTGAAACTCGATTTCCCTATAACCTCACCCTCACTCGATCCGCCGCGCGCTAAAATCTCTCTGGCATCGCCCAGGGAGAGCAACCATGACAGAAGCCGAATGGCTTACCACCGATGATCTCGAAGTGGTGCTCGGCGCCTGCAGGCCCGACCTCTTAACGCGAGGCTACATCGGCAATATCGATCCGATCACCCGGTTGCTCAACGCGACTTTTGCCCGCCGTGCATGGATGGATATAACTCCCAGCCTACCTTTTCTCGCAGCAATCGAAACCATTGAACGCCTCACCGAAGGAGAGGCTACCTGGAATGACACACAGGCCGCCGTTATTGCATCCGCTAATTCGTCGGAGAATGGTCGAGATCTTCCAGTTGCCGTCATGCTTTTTGGACCCCTTAGTACCGCCGACCGCGCAATCTCCCTCGCCAAATTTTACGGCTTAAGCGAAAAAGATGAGGCTCAAGAACGCAAACATCAATGCACCCTCGCCCGATGTGTGTACGGCAACCCATTCCGGCCTGTGTCTCTTGATCCCTCCTGCCTGCTATGGAATGACGGCACGGTGGTTCGCATAGCGCGGGCCATCTATGCCGACCAAGCGTTCTGCCTTATGCCGATCCTCGCCGATGCCTTGGAAGAAAGCGGCTGCTCGAATACTGAAATCCTGAATCACCTTCGCGGCCGCGGCGTGCACACTCGAGGTTGCTACGCTCTCGACATGCTGGTAGATAAGCCGCGGCCCTCAATGAGATAAGGCATCA
>Ga0070738_10003635_pt1 | contig 19860 bp, 12 predicted proteins | sample Coa_R2_2_FD_66446 | JGI IMG/M metagenome (GOLD analysis project Ga0070738, IMG submission 66446) | Surface soil microbial communities from Centralia Pennsylvania, which are recovering from an underground coalmine fire - Coalmine... | ecosystem: Environmental > Terrestrial > Soil > Unclassified ... | reverse complement strand
GGCATGTCCTCGCGCTCGAGGAGCTCGACCGTCTTCGCGGCCACGTCTCGCCCGAGCTGCCCGGTGCCGGCGCGGTGCTGGGCGCGCCTCAGGCTCTCGAGCGCAGCGCGCGCGTCCTTCAACCGCTCGCGCTCGACCTCGGCCTTCTCGACGAGGAGCCGGGCCGCGCTCTCCTCGGCGGCGACGCGGGCCTGCTGCTCCTTGCCCTTCTCGGCCGTCGCGGCCTCGCCGCCCTTCCTGACCTTGTCCATGGGCCCCGACTCGGGGGCGCGGGGCGCGTCGGGAGCGGAGCGCTCGACGGCGAGCGCGAGGGCGCGGACGAGCTGCGGCCACCGCTCGCGCCTCCGGTAGACGGTGCGGAGCCTCTCGAGGGGCTCGCGCGCGCGCGGGTCCTCGAGCGCGGCGGCCTCGTACTCGATCGCGGCGGCGTCGAGGTCCTTCAACTCCTCGAGCACGGCGCCGCGCTCGAGGCGGACGGCGGGCCGCGCCTCCTTCCTCAGCGTGCGGATCTTCCGCTCGAGGGCGTGGGCGACCTGGGGCAGGTCCTTCCGCGAGCGGTGGAGCGCGATGAGGGCGTCGAGCGCGCGGGCGTGCGAGGGGTTCTTCTCGAGGAGCCGCTCGTAGAGCGACTGCGCGCCCTCGAGGTCGTTCGTCTGCTCGGCGTGGGCGCCGAGCTCGAGGAGCGCGTCCTCGGCGGCGCGCGTCCCGGGGACGATGTCGGGGATCCGGGCGAGGACCTCGAGCCGCTCGTCGCCCTTTCCGGCGAGGAGCTCGGGCAGGACCATGATCGCCACGCACTCGGGGTCGCCGAGGGCGAGGATCTCCTTGTAGAGCCCGATCGCCTTGTCGATCGCGTTGAGATGATGATGTTGGACGAGCGCGGCCTGGCGGAAGCGCTCCTCCTTGATCTTCCGGTCGATCGTGCGGCGCGCCTCGTCCTCGTACGACTTGGCGAGCTTCGCCCAGTCGCGCGCGCCCATGTAGACCTGGCGGAGCGCGGAGCGCGCCGGCTCGTCGTCGGGCTTGATGCGGATCGCGGCGAGGAACGCCTTGGCGGCCCCGTCGAGGTCGTTCAGGCGCTCGAAGCGGAGCTCGCCGATCCGCTTGTGGAGCTCGGCGCGCCGGGCGGCCTGCGGCGTCAGGCGGAGCTCGCGGCCGAGCGTCTCGACGAGGTCCTTGGCGTCCTTCTGCGGGTCGAGCGTGCGCGAGCGGCCTCTCAGGGCCTCGATGTCGTCGGGGGCGAGGGTGAGCGCCTCGTCGAACGCGGCGCGCGCGAGCTTCCGGTCGTTCTGCTTCCTGAGGCGGACCTCGCCCAGCATGACGAGGCGCTCGCGCTTGGCGTGCTTGTCGGTCTCGATCCGGGCGAGCCGCTCGAGGACGCTCGCGAGGCCGGTCCAGTCCTTCGCGCGCCTGAGCAGGGGGGCGAGGTGGCGGAGCGCCAGCGAGTGGTTGGGGTCGAAGTTGAGCGCGGCCTCGTAGGCCTTGCGGGCGGCGTCGTCCTTGCCGCGCCGGCGGTGGCAGTCGCCGAGGCGCGCGTTCACCTGGGCGCGCTTGCGCGGGTCGTTCTCGACCTCGGCCTCGCGGCCGAGCCAGAGGGCGAGGTCGTCCTCGTCCTTGCGCTCCTGGGCGAGCGACTGGAGCCACCGCATGGCCTCGAGCCGCACCGGCTCGGCCTGGAGAGCGGCCTGGAAGAAGGCCTTCGCGCGCGCGGCGTCGCCCTTCCTGATCTTCGCCGTGCGTCCCGCCTCGACGAGGAGGTCGGCCTTCTTGCGCGGCGCCTGGTCGATCCGGGCCGCGGCCTCGAGGAGCTCGATGAACCGGTCGGCCTTGAAGGCGCTCGTCTCGCCGGCGCGGATCATGGCGCCCGCCCGCCGCTCGACGCGGAGCATGTCGGCCATGACGCCCGTGTCGTCCGGCGCGCACGAGCGCGCCTCGTCGAGGAGGGCGCGGGCCTTGTCCATGTCCTGGAGGGCGAAGGCGCGGACGTGCGCCTCCTCGCGGAGGAGGAGGACGTAGGGGTCGGCCTTCTTCTTCTGCCCCGGCGCGAGCTTGACGGGGCCGCTCGGCTTCCGCGGGCGGATCAGGGAGCGGCGCGCCGCGAGCGCGTCGGCGAGCGGGCCATCGCGACCGAGGCGGCGCAAGGCGCGGGCGCGCGAGTCGAGGAGCTTGATCGCGAGGGGCGGGTCGCCCCGGGTGATGGGCTCGGCGCGCTCGAGGGCCTCGAGGGCGTCCTCGGCCTTGTCGAGCCGGTAGGTGAGCACGTCGGCCCGGCGGATGAGGAAGTCGGCCTGGCGCGGTCCCTGGGCCGACTCGGCGGCGGCGGCGAGCGCGGCGTCGAGCCCGTTCCAGTCGTTGACCTCGGAGAGGAGGTCGGCGAGCGCGTCGTGGGCCTTGTCGAACGTCGGGATCTTCGCGATCGCGGCGCGGTAGGCCTTCTCGGCGCCGGCGAGGTCGCGGTGGCCGCGCGCGATGTCGCCGCGCGTGAGCTCGATCGATGCCGCGCCCGTCGCGTCGCCGTCCGCGATCGCCGCCTCGGCGGCGCGCGCGAGCGCCTGGACGGCGCCCTTGTGGTCGCCGAGCGCCTCGCGGCAGCGGGCGAGGCCCTCGAGCGAGGCGCGGTCGTTCGGCTTCGCCTGGAGGGCCGCCTCGTAGGCCTTGGACGCCGTGAGCGGGTCCTGGAGCTTCTTCTCGAGGATCTCGCCGCGCTCGAGGAGCAGCGCCGCCTTCGGGACGAGCTCGTCCGCGAGCGCGGCGCGCCGGTCGAGGACGCGCTCGAGGTCCCGCGGGCGCGCGAGGGCGCGGTAGTGCTCGGCGAGCCGCTCGAGCGCCGGGTCGTCCTGCGGCTCGCGCTCGGCGAGGCGCTCGAGGCACGAGACGGCGCGCTCCACGTCGTCGAGCTTCTTCGCCGCGACCTCGGCCGCCTCGCGGAGGGCCTCGATCATCGAGGGGACCGCGCCGGAGCCGTCGGCGTCGAGCTGCTTCAAGTCGAGGCGGTCGGTCGGGCGCGTCTCGGGGCCGACCTGGCCGCGCGCGGCGACGCCCTCGAGGAGGTCGGCGAGCTCGCTCCACTTCTCGAGCTGGCGGTAGAGGGCGAGGAGGGCTCCCGTCGCCTCGGCGTCCACGGGGGCGTCCTTGAGGACGCGCTCGTAGAGGAGGACGGCCTGGTCGGGCTTGGCGAGCGGGCCCCGGGCGAGGGACGCGCGCTCCTTGTTGATGCGGGCGCGAGCGGCCGGCTCGGCGGCGCGGGCGGCGGCGCGCTCGAGGACGACCTCGAGGCCGGCCGCGTCGTTCGTCTTCCGGCAGAGCTCGGCGTAGCGCTCGGCCGCCGCGTCGTCGTCGGGGTTGAGCTCGAGCGTCCGTCCCCAGGCGTCCCGCGCCCTCGTGACGAGAGCCTCGTCGTTCCCGCTCCTCGCTTCCTTCTCGAGGATCCGCGCCGCCTCCTTGGCGAAGGTCGAGGACTTCTGCTTGTCCTCGTGCTCGAGCGATTGGCTCGCGACCTCGAGCTTCTCGACGGCATCGAGAGGATGGCCGAGCGCGGCGAGGAGGCGCGCCGCGTGAGGCAGCGCCTCCTCGTCGGCGGGCGTGAGGGCGAGCTGCGCCTCGAGGACCTTGATCGCCTCGGCGGGGCGCTGCTCCTTCTCCTCGATCCGGGCGAGCTCGAGGCGAGCGCCGCGCGCGATGGCAGGGTCGGGGTCCTTCGCCGCGAGGTCGGCGAGCGAGCGCCGGAGCGCGTCTCCCTTGCCGTGCGCGCGGTCGGCATCGACGAGCGAGCGGCGGGCCTGGTCGGCGCCGTCTCCGTTGGGCTCGATCGAGAGCGACTCGCGGAACGCCTTCGAGGCCGCGAGCGGCTCCTTGCGGGCGAGCTCCGCCGCGCCGAGGTCGCGGAGGAGCTGGGCGCGCCACGCGGGCGGCCTCCCCTGGACCTGCGCGGCCTCGATCAGGCGCGCGAGCGTCTTCGCCTGGCCGGGGGCGTCCTTCGCCTTCTCGTAGAGACGGCGAAGGGACGTGAGCGCGCGCTCGCCGAGCGTCTTGTCGCGGAGGAGCGCGTCCTCCCAGGCCTCGGCCGCGCCCTTGGCGTCGTCGAGGTTGTCCTCGCGGACCGTCGCGAGCTCGACGGCGACCTGGGCGCGCGCCGCGTCGTCCTTCGTCTTCTCGGCGCGGCGCGCGAGAGCCTGGGCGAGCTTCGCGAAGTCCTTCTGCTTGCGCGCCTGGTCCTCGACGCGCTTCATGGCGTCCAGGTCGTCGGGGTCGATCGCGAGGATCCGCGACAGCGACGCGAGCGCGCCCTTGGGGTCGTTCAGCTGCTTCTCGCGCACCTCGGCGAGCGAGCGCTCGATCCTGAGCGTCGCCTGCTTCTCCTCCTCCGATCGCTTGGGATCGAGGAGGGCGGCCTGGAGCTCGAGCACGCGCGCGTACTCCTGCCAGCGCGCGAGCTTCTTCGTCATGCGCTCGAGGCTCTTGAGCGCGCGGGGCGAGCGCGGCTTGAGCTCGATCACCGTGTAGAGGTCGCGGCAGGCGCGGTCGAGGTCGTTCGTCTTCTCGCGGCGCTCGGCCGCCTTCTCGAGCCGGTCGGCCTTCTCGTCCGGAGGGAGCTCGACTCCGAACGCCTCGAGCTCGAGCGCGTCGGCGACGCCGGCGTCGTCCTTCTTCTCCTCGTAGAGCCGCCTGAGGTTCGAGAGGGCGTCGGCGTCGTCGTGGCGCACGTCCACGGCGCGCCTCAGGCTCTTGATCGCGGCCTCGATGTTCCCCTGCGACTTCTCCTGGATCGAGGCCATCTTGCGGAGGAGCCTCGCCTTCTCCTTCGCGTTCTCGGCGAGCGGGATCAACCCCTCGTGGGCGGCGAGACAGTCGTCCCACTGCTTCCGCTTCTCGAAGAAGAGGGCGATCGTCGTCACGATCTTCGCCTCGCCCGAGCCCGCCTCGAGCGAGCTCTTGAAGGCGCGCGAGGCGTAGTCGTACTGCTTCAACCGCTCGTCGAGGATCGTGCCCGCGAAGAAGTGGAAGACGGCCGCGTCCTTGCCGGTCGAGGTGTCGGCGAGCTTCTTGTAGGCCGAGACGAGCTTGTTCCACTTGAGGTGCTTCCGGCAGAGCTTCTCGAGCTCGACGAGCGCGCCTCTCTGCTTCGGGTCGAGCTCGAGGGCCTTGGTGTAGGCCTTGATCGGCTCCTCGGGGTCGAGGCCCTCTATGTTGACGAGGGCGTCGCCGCGCTCCTTCTCGAGCCGCGCCGACTTGGCCTTGTCGGGCGTCGCCGTGAGCTCGAGCTCGATCGTCTCGGCGACGGCCTTCCACTCCTTCTTGTCGGTGTGGAGCGCGCGCAGCGCCCCGAGGGCGCGGACGAACGTCTTCCGCACGTCGAAGGCGCGGCGGTAGAAGGTCGCGGCGCTCGCGCCATCCTGGAGCTTCTGCTCCGCGAGCTGTCCTGCCTGGAACAGGAGCCGCTCGCGTTGATCCAGGTCCGCGACGTTCGACGAGCGCCCCTCGTACGCCGCGACGAGGTCAGCCCAACGCTTGTCGGCGTAGAGCTTCTCCTCGAGCTGCTTGAAGGCTCGCGGGTCGAGGAGAGCCGCCTCCTCGGTCATGAAGCGTGCTCCCTGCCCTGTTGCAGGAATCTAGCAGCGCGATGGGTCCTCGAGCAACCGGCGCAAGTTGAAGAAGTTCATGAGGAAGTGAGCGAGGACGGGCGCCGCGAGCGAGCCTGACCAGGCCGCGAGACCGCCGAGCGCGAAGCCTATGACGAGGGCGAAGATGGTCCACGGGCGCAGGTCTTTGTGGAGCGGCGGGTGGAGGGCGGTGAACAGGAGAGTGGCGGCGGAGATACCCATCGCGAGGGCGAGGGCTTCGCTCGAGACGACGTAGCGCTCGAAGATGCGGATGAGCCAGGGCTGCAGGGCGCCGCGGAACAGCGCCTCCTCGCCGATCCCCGACGAGGCGGCGAGGAGGAACAGCTCGGGGGGCCCGGCCCGTGGGCCGACGAGGAGCCGGACGACGGGCCGGAGCACGTCGCCCATCCGCGCGTACCAGACCTGTCCCTCGAGGCGTCGGCCGCCCAGGACGACGAGGGCGGAGAGGAGGACGGCGAGGGCGAGCGAGGCGACGCCGCGGTCGCCCTCGGGCGCCGTGAACAGAGAGGGGAGTCGCGCGAACGCCGCGAGGAACGCGGCGCCGATCGTCATGACGCCGTAGAAGAGGACCGACCTGACCACTCCGGGCACTCTACTCCGTTTGCGTGGCTGGCGGGGGCGTGACTATGCTCCTCGCGAAGCCGAGAAGGGGAGGCTCCTCGAAGTGAAAGCATCGAAGCTCTGCGTCGCTCTCGCCTGCGTCGTGGCTCTCGCTGGCTGCAAGTCCTCGAAGCCGAAGGAAGATCCGAACAAGGACAAGCCCCCGGAGACGGCGGGCACGAACGAGGACAAGCAGAAGCTCGCGGGCGACGCCTACGACGCCGCGGTCAAGGCCGAGATGGCGGGCGAGTTCATGAAGGCCCGCGACGGCTACTTGAAGGTCAAGACCTACTCAGACGACTACAAGGACACGAACCAGCGCCTCGCGAACCTCGAGGAAGTGATCGTCGTCGAGCAGAAGATCGAGGGCGCGCCGGGGAACGACCCCAAGCGCTCCGAGCTCATGGTCGACCTCGCCGACGCGTTCAGGAAGCGCGGCGAGCTCGACCGCGCCATGGACGAGGCCAACAAGGCCCTCGAGGCGAACCCGACGCTCGCGGTCGCTCACACCGAGCTCGCCGCCGTGAACTTCGAGGCCGGCTGGTGCAAGGAGTCGGCCGATCAGGCCCAGAAGGCCGTGGACGCCGACCCGAGCTCGGCCGACGGCTACTACCGGCTCGCCTTCGTCCACAAGATCGAGTGCTTCGACGGCGCCGACCGGACGAAGGCCCTCGAGTTCGCGAAGAAGGCGGCGTCGCTCGCCAAGCCCAACGACTCCGGGCCGCACGAGCTCCTCGCCGAGTGCTTCCGCGACGGCGGCGACATGGACAAGGCGCTCGCCGAGCTCAAGGCCGCCGTCCAGGCCTCGGGCGGCGCGGCGCGCCTCCAGAAGAAGTACGAGGCGTGGGGCGGCAAGCCCGACGCGCCTCCTCCGCCGGCCGAGAAGGCTCCCGACGCTCCGAAGGCCGAGGCTCCGCCCGCCGAGATGAAGCCCGAGGACAAGCCGGCCGAGCCGAAGCCCGAGGACAAGCCGGCCGAGCCGAAGCCCGAGGAGAAGCAGGGCGGGATGTAGAGCGGTCCCGAAGAAGGAACCGCCAAGAGCGCCAGGAGCGCCAAGAAGTCCTTGGCGCTCCTGGAGTTCCTTGGCGGGTCGTTCGACGCGGGAGGCACGGCGTTCGACGAAGGCCTCGCGGCGTTCGGCCGAGGACGTGCGGCCATGGATCAGGGAGGCACGGTCGTCGATCATCACCCTGCGGCCAGCGACGACGGCGGCGCGGCCATGGACGACGGCCACACGGCCATGGACGACGGCCACAGGGCCATGGACGACGGCCACGCGGCCATGGACGACGGCCACGCGGCCATGGACGACGGCCACACGGCCATGGAGGACAGCCACGCGGCCATGGACGACGGCGGCACGGCCATGGACGACGGCCACACGGCCACGGACGACGGCCGCGCGGCCACGGACGACGGCGGCGCGGCCATGGACGACGGCGGCGCGGCCATCGAGGACGGCCGCACGGTCATGAACGACGGGCGCACCGTCGTCAGTGATGGCCGCGCCGCCCTCCATCGCGGACGCATGGCCATGAGTCGGGGACGCACGGCCTCCGTCCAGGCACGCAGGGCGTTCCGCGATCGCCGTCGGTCCTTCGACGAGAGAAGACCGGCAAGTCGCCAAGGCGCCGAGACGTTCGCTGACGGGCGCTCGGCGTCCGGGCGTCTTGGCGGCTCCGTCGTTCTCGGTCAGCTCCTTCTGAAGGTTCCGACGAAGGCGACGGCCGCTCCGCCGAGGATCGCACTGATGGCGTCGCCGAAGAGCACCGCGTAGTAGACCTCGTCCTGGTAGAGACGCATGGGCGCGCCCCACTTGTCGTAGACGTGTGGCCAGAGCTTCTCGCCCACGAACCAGGCGGGCGTGCCGATGAGCACGGACCAGAAGATCCAGCGGCCGAGGAACGAGAAGACGAGCTGACTCCCCTTCCTCGTCGTCCGGTGCGCGAAGCTCTTCCGCTCTTCCATGCCCCAGGAGTTAGCTCCCGGCGACGGGTCCTTCAAGAGCTCTGGGTGTACCCTCTCTCACGTGGACGACGCTCTCAGGGCCCTCGAGCGCGCCGCGCGGGCGGCGCCGACCGACGCGGAGGCGCACTTCCGCCTCGGCGCCGCGCTCGCGCGGGCGGGCCGGGCGGACGAGGCGGGGCGCGCTCTCCGCGACGCCCTGGTCGCGTCGCCCGCTCACGCGCTCGCGGCGGCCGAGCTCGCGCGGCTCCCCGGGCTCGCGCGCGGCCCCTGGCCGACCGAGGACGGCGAAGGAGACGGCGCCCGGCGCGCCTCGTTCCCCGGGGCGCGCAAGGGCGAGCTCGCGGTGAAGGTCGTGCTCCCCTCGCCGCCTCGAGGGGCTCCCGTCGTCACGGCGCGGAACACCGCGCTCGTCGCCACGTTCGAGGGAGCGTTCGAGGTGCGGAGCGACGGGAGCGTCGAGCGCGCCGGGCCGCGCGGTCCGCAGCGAGGCCCGCCCGTCCTCGCCGGGAGCGACGCTCTCGTCCTCCTCGAGGGCGAGCGGGGCGTCGCGCTCGCGGGCGCTCGCGGCGAGGTCGTCTGGTCGCACGGCGACCTCGGGGGCCGCGCCTTCGAGCCGCTCGTCGTGGACGACATGGTCGTGCTCGGCGTCGAGAACGTGGGCCTCGTCGCGCTCGACCTCGCGAGCGGAGGCGTGCGGTTCACGGTCGCCATCGACGCCGAGGCCTTCTCGCGGCCCTCCTGCGGGCGCGACATCTACATCGCCGTCCGCGGCGACCGCCCGAGCGTCGTCCGCGGCTACGGCGAGGCGTGGCGCTGGCAGCTCCATGCGATCGACCGCGCGGGGCGCGTCCCCTGGTCCTCTCCGGCGCGCTCCGAGCGGGACACCGGGCCGCCCGAGGTCCCGCTCGTCGCGGGCGATCGCGTGCTCGCGCGCGTCGAGCAGGACCTCGTCGCCCTCGATGCCGCGACGGGCAAGGCTCTCTGGGACGCGAAGGTGCTCGGCCCGGCCGCTCTCGGCACGGACGGCCTCGTCCGCGCCGTCCGCGACGGCCGCCTCGTCGGCCTCGACGCGAAGGGCGAGGTCGCGTGGCAGGGCGATCCCTCGCAACCGTATCCCGGAGGCCGCCTCGCGACGGACTCCCTCGGCACGACGTTCGTCGCGCAGAACGACCGCGTCGTCGCGATCGGAAAGAGCGGCGCCTACCTCTGGAGCTGCCCCACGGCGCGCACGACCTCGCGGCCCGTCGTCGGCAACGGGTGCGTCCTCGTGACGAGCTTCCACGAGAAGACGGTCAGCTGGATCGTCTGACTACCGCTGGTGCTTCACGCCCTTCTTCGGGCAGAGCTTCTCGACGGGGCACTGACTGCAGAGGGGAGAGATCGGCCCACAGACTCCCTGGCCGAAGGCGACGAGCGTCGGGTTGACGGGGATCCACCACTTCGCCGGGAGCTTCTTGCGCAGCGCCTGCTCCGTCTCGTCGGGCGAGCGCGTCTTCACGTAGCCCCAGCGGTTCATGATCCGGTGGACGTGGGTGTCGACGCAGATCCCGGGCTTCTCGAACGCCTGCGTGAGGACGAGGTTCGCGGTCTTCCGCCCGACTCCCTCGAGCTCGAGGAGCGCCTCGAGGTCGTCGGGCACGCTCCCGCCGTGCTTCTCGATGACGTCACGCGCGACCGACCGGAGGACACGCGCCTTCGTGCGGTAGAAGCCGACGGGGTAGATGAGCCGCGCGAGCTCGGCCTCGGGGAGAGCGAGGAGCTCGCGCGGCGTGCGGGCGCGCGCGAAGAGCCGCTTCACCGCCCCGGCCGTCGTCTCGTCGCGCGTGCGCAGCGAGAGGAGGCACGCCGCGAGCACCTGCCACGGATCGTCGGAGACGTTCGCGGCGAGCGTGACGACGGGGACCTGGAGCGTCCGCGCGAGCTCCGTGACCCGCGAGAGGGCACGCTCGACCGGAAATTCCGGAATTTTTTTGAAGTTTTCTTTGGGCGTCCTCTTCACCGTTTCGAGCATATGACGCGCGAAGGGAGCTCGCGTCAAGAGTGCTCGCGCGCTCGACTTGGCGCCGTCGTCGCTCCGGACCTTGCCGCGAGCGATCGTCGCGGCCCCAGACACCGAGCGGGCTCCGAGTCTCACGCGTCCTTGAAGTCGACCGATGGCGCCGCTATTAATTCATTCGGGAGATGGTGGGGCGCCTCGGTCGGGTGCCTTCTCCTTTCACCATCCCCGGCGTCCGGATCGCGGCCCGTCCGTGACTCGAACGCGCGAGGACCTAGCGCCTCGATAAACGGCGCCCTGCGTGACGTCGTCTGCCTCGGAGGCGGACAGCGAGCGCGGGGCGGGTGCGGCGGTAGTTCGTCGACGGGTGTCGACGAGGGGCGAGAGGGAAGCGGGGCCCGGAGAGCCGGGCAAAGCGAGCGGCCTGGAACGGGACAGGGCAGGTCCGGTTCGTGGGCTGCAATGCGGGCGGTCACCATGTCCAGTCGTCAGGTTCGCGCGGGGAGGCTCACGGGCCTCGCAGCGTGCCTCATCGTCCTTGCGCGTGGCGGGGTCGTGCACGCCGAGGACTCGGGGGCCTTGTTCCCCCCCAACGTGAGCGGTGATGGTCACCTCGTCCTCCATCCTCCCGAGGCGAGGTCCGAGGCGTCGGACGAGACACCCCGGAGCGGGTCCGTCGAGCCTTCGATCGATCACCGGAGCATCCTCCTCGACCTCGAGCATCTCCCGTGCACCACGCACGGAGACCAGGCGCTCGTGAACGAGGTCGCTCCCGACTACGACTGTCCCGGTTCGGTCGTCCACGCCTACCGGGGCGTCGCGTCGATCGCGGTCCGGCGCGCTCTCGGCTATTACCGGCGCTTCTTCGCCGATGAGATGAAGAACCGCTGGTTCCTCGGGAACGACACCGTCTTCGACGTCGAGCGGCGCATGCAGCTCATGGCGAACGCGACGGCCGACCTCTCGTCGGGGGGCCGCTGGTGGGACCGGACCTGGCGCGAGTCGCTCGTCCCGCAGGAGGGCGGCGCCCCGGCCGGGCCGCGCCTCGACGTGCGCGGCGAGGAGATCGAGCTCTTCCACGTGGGAGAGTTCTCTCTCTCGAACTCCGGGCGCTTCACGGCCGGGCGGCTCTCCCTCTACCTCGACGACGACCGTATCTACGAGCGCATCGAGCAGAGGACGCGCGACGCTCTCTTCGCGCCGAACCACTCGCGCTCCGACGCGAACCTCCAGCGCGTGACAGGCCAGGACAAGGACAAGGCGCAGGAGAAGCCCCAGCGCGTCCTCTTCGGCGACGAGAATCGCTTCGACGTGACGATCGACCTCCTCGAGAACGACGCCGAGGTGGATCTCGAGCGCGTCCTCTCGGGCACGGGCCGAGCGCGCATCCGCCCGCCGGGAGGGGCCTTCAAGACGCCGCGCGGAAGCCTCGCCACCTTCGAGAGCTGGAACGTGAGCCTCCGGCCGAACGTCCAGCTGAGGTTCCCCAGCTCGTTGGGGACCGCCATGACGGCCCTCTCCTATGCGGAGGTGACTCTCGAGATCGGCCTTTACCCGGGCGAGACCCGGCAGCTCTGGGGCACGATCCGGTTCAACGTCCGCACGTCTCCCTTCGACAGGGACAAGCTCGCGGCGACGGCGGACTTCGAGGTCTACCGCTGGTGAAGGCTCCTGCGGTCAATTGACTTGCGTCGGCCCGTCTCGACCGTATAATCACGCCCCGTCGTCGTGCGTCCATAGCTCAGTTGGTAGAGCAGCTGACTCTTAATCAGCGGGTCGTAGGTTCAAGTCCTACTGGACGCAGTCAACCGGGGCCGCGAACTCCAAGGGTTCGCGGCCTCTTGCGTTCCTCGAGGCTCAGCGGGCCGCGAGCTCGAGGAGCGCGCCCGGGGGGGTCGTGGCGCCCGCGGCAAGGACCCCCTCGAGAAGGGCGCGCATGGCGACGTAGCGCCAGAGCGGAAGGGTGTGACCCGGCGCGGCGCGGAAGAAGGGACGCGCCGAGACGAGCGCGCCCGTCTTCGGATCGAGCTCGCAGGCGACGCCCTCGTCCTCGAAGCGGTCGGGCTCGCCCTCCTCGCGGACGAGGGCGTGCTCCTTCCCCTGGATCCGGCCCACCATCTTGATGCCGCCCGTCGCGAGCCGCTCGAGGAAGAAGCCGTCGAGGCGCCTCGCCTCGAGGTAGCTCCCGAGCGAGCCGAAGAAGCGGGGCTTCAAGACGTAGGGCCCTCCGTCCTCGGGGCAGAAGACGTCGCAGTTGCCGCAGTCGTTGCACGAGTCGGCGAAGTTCGCGAGCTGGTGGGAGCGCTCGAGCTCGTAGGGAGCGCCCTCGCGCGTCTCGACCTTGCCGGGGCCCGCGACGACGACCTCGAGCGCGTGCTCGAGGGCGATCGGCGTGACCTCGAGCGCGAAGTTCGCGTCGTTCGGGCAGACCTGGATGCACTTGTCGCAGGAGACGCAGTCGAAGAGCCAGAGGCGCGAGCCGATCTTGCGGGGAGGCTTCGCGTTCGCGGCCTTCTTGTAGCGAGAGTCGCGCCGCGTCTCGCTGGCGTACTCCTCGAGGTTGAGGGCGCCGGCGCGCGCCACGAGCGCCTCGCGCCTGGCGCCCGGCATCTCGCGCGAGGCCTGCTCGCCCTTCTTGCGCGCGAGGAGGACCAGGTCCTCGCGCGTCTTCGCGCCGAGGGCTCGCATCTTCTGCTCGGTCGCCTCGAGGTAGGCGGTCATGCGCGCGTAGCCACCGGCCTTGAGGAGGTCGGTGCACGAGGTCACGGGCGCGAGGTCGCAGGCCACGAGCTCGGGGAAGTTCTTCGCGTCCACGCCCGCCGAGAAGCTGATCCCGAATCGGTCGCCGAAGCGCGCCCGGAAGCGGGCGGCGAGCGCGACCGCGAGGACGTGGAGCGGCGGGCCGCTCATGTACATGGTCGGGTCGGAGAAGAAGCGGTCGTTGTTCTTGACGATGAGCGTGTTCGAGAACTTGACGCCCACCGTCAAGCCGCGGGGCCGGGCGATCGCGTCGAGGCGCTCGACGATCCCCTGCGCCTCGCTCCACTCGAGGTCCTTGTCGAAGGCGCCCCGGTCGAGCTCGACCTCCGTGTAGCCGAGCTCACCCTTCACGATGTCCGAGACCTGCTCGAACCCGAGGAGCGTCGGGTTCATCTTGATGACGACGTGGACGCCCAGGTCCCGCAGCAAGTACTCGCAGATCTTCTCGATCTCGGCGGCGGGGCAGCCGTGGAACGTCGAGAGCGTGATCCCCGCGGCGACGTTCGGGTCGAAGTCGAGGTCGGCGAAGCGCGCGTGCTCGCTCCTCGCGAGCCGCTCGCGGAGGCGCTCGATCGTGGGCGTCGCATCGACCATGCCGCGCACGAAGCTCGAGACCTTCTTGGTCTTGATCCCCGCGAGGTCGTAGCCGACCGACATGTCGAAGAGCGTCTGCTCCTGGCCCGGGGCGAGGGGGACGACGCCCTCGGCGCGCAGGATCCTGATCAGCATCCAGGCGGCGACGTACTCCTCGAGCGACTGCTCGACGCGGAGCTCCTGCGACCACTCGACGTTGTAGCCGACCGTCCGTGCGTCGATGCAGGGGCGCGGGATGATGAGACGGTCGTCCACCTGCACCGTCTTGAGCTCGATGATCCGCGCGCCCGCGAGCCAGGAGAGGACGATGTTCTGGATGAGCTGCGACTGCGGGCCCGCGGCAGGTCCGGCGGGCGTCGCGGCGCGCGCGGCGCGGAACGCGACCGAGAGGTCGAGGTCGGGGCTCGGCCTGTAGAAGCGGCGGGCCGGGAGGTCGTAGATCGCCTGTTTCTTCGCCAGCTCGACGAAGACGCGGGCGAGGTGGGCCTCGAGCGGTTGCGGGTGGAGCTCCATCGGAGGGGGATCCTACTCGATCACGACGAACTGGGCGGCGCTCCCGAGCCTCGGGAAGGCGAAGATCCGCCCCTCGCCCGCGAGCACGAAGTCCCAGGCGCGCGGGGCGACGTTCTTCACCTCGAACGCCGGACGCTCGGAGGGCCGTGAGGGGTCGAAGGCGACGAGGTCGTCGCCGCGCCGCACGTAGACCCAGCCCCGCGCGTCCACGATCGGGCCCTGGAAGAAGGCGCTGCCCCAGCTCGCGCGGACCTGGCCGGTCCGGGCGTCGAGGAGGTGGAGCGAGCGCTCCTCGCGCGCGACGAGGATCTCGCCCCGCTCGCCCGCGAGCGCGACGGGCTCGCCCACGTAGGGGACCTCGAAGACGCGCGCGCCCTCCTTGTCGCGGGCGAAGACCTCCTCGCCGGGGAAGCCCATGTAGACGGTCCCGTCGGCCCCGACGACGGGACCCGAGAGCGACTTTCCGAACGAGCGCTCCTTCAGGACGAGCTCGAAGCGGACGGCGCCGCGCGGGTCGAGGCGCACGAGCCGGGCGGGCCGGTTCTTCCGCTGCGAGCCCTCGATCGCGACGACGAGGTCGCCGCCCGGAGCGATCGCGAGGCCGGTCTTGTCGTGCTCGGTGCGGCAGATCGTCCGCGCCTCGGAGGGGACCGAGAGGCGGTAGGCGTCGACGCGCCCCTGCCGCGACGAGGCGTAGAGGTAGCCGCTCGCTCCGACGGCGAACTTGGAGGAGTAGGAGAAGCGGTGGGGCACGCGCTCGAAGCCGCCTCTCGGGCGAGGGAGGAGCGCGACGGCGTTCGAGCGCCCGACGAGGAGGATCCGGCCGCTCGGGAGGAGAACGATGTCTTCGAGTCCGAGCTCGCGGACGGCGCCGGCGACCTGCTTGGCGTCGCCCTCGCGGTCCACCTCGTAGAGCCCGCTCGGCGTGAGCGCGTAGGCCTTCCCGGAGGCGCTGACGACGAACGAGTGGACGACGGGCGACTCGAAGAAGAGCTCGCGCCGGAGGACGACGTGGCCGCGAGTCGGGCCCAGCGCGCACGAACGCCTCGTCCGGCGCGCGTCGCCGGCCGATGAAGGCCACGGCGCCCCGCGAGCGCGGCCGCCGTTCAGGCGGTCGAGCGCCGCGGTGAGCTCGGGCTCGCCGGGAGCGTCGTCGAGCGCGACGACGAGGTCGCGCTCGGCGCCTTCGTCGTCCCCCGCCCGCGCCAGGGCGCGCGCGTGTCGCAGGACGAGGCTCGCATCGTCGGGCGCCGCGCGTCGCGCGCGCACGAGCGCCTCGAGCTCTTCGTCCTGGGGCATACGACCGTGATACCAAGCCCTCTTACACGTGCGCAACACTTGCGCGGGGACTTCTTGCCCCCGTCCCTGGGGCGCGAGGACTTGCGGGGATTCGTCTCAGGCACGCCATGTGGGCTCTCGGGTCGCCAGGAAGGAAGGGTGACCCGTGAAGAAGTTCCTCGTGACGATCGCCGTGTTCACGCTCGCTGCCTCGCTCGCTCACGCCGGTGACGAGAAGGAGCGAGCGACGCTCGACCGGTTCCTCAAGGACGTGCTCGCGCCGGGCGACAAGCTCGACCGGATCGAACGCGACCCGCCCATGGATCGGATGACGAGGGCGGTCACGTTCACGCGCTGGGGCGAGTTCACCGCGTCCGTGGACTCGTCCTCGGGCGAGGTCGTGTTCTTCTCGCGCTTCAAGCCGCTCCTGTTCGTGACCATGAACGACGCCAAGGGCGCGCCGCGCGCCGCGGCCGACCGCAAGGCGGAGATCGCGCGGCGCGCGCTCTACTCGCTCGAAGAGGACGCGAAGCGCGCGAAGACGTTCCTCGAGGAGCACTATCCGGGCTTCAAGGACCGGAAGTTCGAGCTCACGGCGAAGGAGCGGATCGACCGCGACGCTCTCGTCATGGACGAGCTCTTCTACGTCGAGCGGCCGGGAGAGGGGATCGCCGCCTGCTGGCCGAACCGGATTCAGCTCGCGATCAACCCCGAGACCGGGTCCGTCGTGACCTACATAGGACGCGACCACCGCGTCGAGTCGAAGACGAAGCCCGCGATCGAGAAGCAGGCGGCGAGGAAGGCGGTCCTCGACCGGTACGGGAAGTCGATCTCGGCCGAGAACCGGGCCTGGCTCGAGAAGGAGGCGCCGATCGAGCTCGTCGCGGTGGAAGGCGACAAGGGCCCCGAGACCGCGTGGCTCGTGGCCGGGCGCTTCGTCGTGGACGCCGACAAGGGGACGACCGTGCGCGTCCTCGGAGGAGAGTGAACCGTGAGACCGATCCTGATCGTTATCCTCCTCGCCGCCGTCGCCCAGGCGAAGGACGTGGACTGGGCGGGCGGCTGGACGAAGGACGGCGGCGGAGGCGTCGTCGTGGGCGCCGGGCCGCAGGGGACGCTCACCCTGGACGAGCACGTCCCCACGACGGACGGGCAGTCCGTGAGCTTCGTGGGCTCCGGGAGCGGGAGCACGCTCACCATGGAGGGCCGCTTCACCGAGACCGTCGGCTACGTGGGGGCGATCGACGGGCAGACGGGCCAGAAGCGGCACACATGCGGCCTCGCGGCGAGCGCGCGCCGCGACGGGAACGACCAGGTCGCCGACGTGACCTACACGGTCGACGGCTCGCAGGTCCGCACCGAGACGTGGCGGCGTCCTCTGCCGCCGATCGAGATCGAGCTCGAGGAGGGGAACGCTCCGCTCTCGGGACCGATCGACGGGAAGCTCTCGACGACGGGTCTCCAGGTCGTCTACACGGTCCACGGCTCCGACCCGCTCCAGCTCCAGCTCGAGATCACGGTCGACGCGGGGCACCCTTGCCCCGAGTTCTACGCGAACCCGACGCTCTACACGCAGTCGCTCGGCGTGACGCAGCCCGGGAAGCACACGGCGACCTGGGACGTGCGCGACCAGACGCCCGAGGCGCGGCTCGCGATCCAGGGCTGCTACAAGGCGCGCGTCTCGGCGAGCAAGGTGCTCTCGGCCGAGGCGACGTTCACCGTCGCGGCGCCCCGCTTCGTCGTCGTCGGGACTCCTCCCTGCAAGGGAGTCGCGGGAGGCGCCGGCGGAACGTCGGCCGTGCTCTCGCCGATCATGTCCGGAAAGGGCTACGACTCGAGCCTCCCGGCCTCGACGACGCCGGCGGGGATCCCGACGGCGGTCGGCAACGCGGCCTTCGCCGTCTTCCACGCGCACGGCACGCCGACCGCGCTCGCGATCGCCGGTGTGACGACGACCACGCTCGATGCGAGCGCCTTCGGCAGCTTGAAGGACCTCCACGTGGCCGCGGTGGTCGCCTGCTGGACCGGGGGCGATACCGGAGACACGACTCCGAGCTTCCTCCAGAGCCTCGTCGACAAAGGCTGCGACGTGGGGATCGGCTTCCGGTCGCCGGTCGCCGCCCTCGAAGCGGCCGACTGGGTCAACCAGTTCTGCATGCTCCTCGAGCGCGGGTCGCCGATCGTCAAGACGGCCCAGGACACCGCGAGGGAGACGCTCAAGCGGTGGTGGCGCTTCGATCCTCCGGTGGACGACGCCGACCTCGACCGGATCGTCCTCGTCCTGAGGCAGAGGAGGGCGTCGGTGGACATGGAGCCCTGCGCGGTCTCCATGACGGTGAAGTACGGCAACGGGATCACGTCGGCCGAGCAGTACTGGCCGCCGCGCTACGGCAACTCGAAGAACTGAGGGGAGACGACCATGCGGACGACGTTCCTCGTCGCGGCGTTCCTGATGATGAGTGGTGCCGTCCATGCCTCGGAGTGGGGGGGCACGTGGACGGTCGAGGGCGGCGGCACGCGCACCCTCAACGAGAACGGAGGGATCCTCACCATCGACGTGACGCTCCCGGTGAAGGGCGGCACGGCGAACTTCCAGCTGCGCGGCGGAGTCATGGGCCAGGGCAAGCTCGGCCTCAAGGGGCAGGGCACGAAGACCGTCGGCGAAGCGGGCAGGATCGCCGGCGAGCACGGCGGCGGGACGTACAACGGGAAGCTCGACGCCGACATGGTCGAGGGCTCGGTGAACGCGCGGTTCAGCGTCGGCTCGGAGGTCGTGCTCTCGGAGACGTGGCACCGGGGGAACCTCGAGGTCGTCTCGCTCGAGTCGGACGGCAAGCCGCTCTCGGGGGACTTCGACGCCAAGCTGTCGGAGACGGGGCTCGTCGTGAAGTATCGCGCCCACGTCCCCCTCGACCTGACGGCGCAGATCGTCGTCGGCGACGGTCACCCCTACGCGTCCTTCTACGCCGACCCCGTGATCTTCTCGACGCCGCTCGGCGCGGTGGAGCCGGGCGACCACGACTTCACGTGGGACGGCCGCGACCAGACGGCGGCGGCGCGGATCGCTCTCGGCGGCCCCTACAAGGTCGTGCTCGTGGCCGGGAAGGAAAAGGCCGACAAGGGCTTCTCGGTCGCGGCGCCGCGCTTCGAGACGGTCGGCTCGAACTGGCCCCCGGGCACGAACGCGTCGAGCTCGACCTGGGACTGGAAGCCCGCCGAGTACCTCGCGGGCGTCAGCGCCCTCGTGGCCCTGAGGCCGCTCGCGACCGTAGAGACGGCCGGCAAGCCGAGCTTCGCCGTCTCGGCGCCCCACATCCTCAAGTCCCCGGACGGGGTCGACGGCGTCCTCTCACGAGCCGCGAGCTTCGTCCTCCAGACGCACGGCTACGCGGGCACGGTCGGCTTCTACGACGGGACCGACGAGCGGATGTACGAGCCCACGCCGGGCACGCTCAAGGACGTCCACTTCGCCTTCGCGTCCTGCTGCGAGACGGACCTGGAGTACAGCAACGGGAGCTTCTGCGACAAGCTCGTGAGGGCGGGCTGCGACGTGGTGATCGGCTACGAGAACGAAGTCTTCGTGGAAGAAGGGCAGGACTTCGTGGCCGCGACGATGGCTCTCCTCGCGCGGGGCGATCCGATCCAGAAGACGGCCGAGGACATGAAGACGCCCGTCGGTGCGAACTACGAGCTGCGGTACAAGCGCTGGAACCAGAAGCGGGCCAAGTCCGTCGCGGGGTGCATGCATGTGAAGTTCGGCCACGGGATCCCCGAGAGCGAGTCCCTCTGGCCGCCCCGCTACGGGAACTCGAAGAACTGAGTCCGAGCGTTTTGCTACGATCGGCGCGTCATGGCCGAGGCCGACGACCTGCTGAGGGACGCTCTCGAGGCGAACCGCGCCCGCGAGCTCCTCTTCCGGCGCGAGGCGGCGGCGATCTCGACCGCGGCGGGACTCATCACGAACGCGCTCGGGAGCGGGCGGACGCTCTACGTCCTCGGCCCCGGCGAGCTCGCGCTCGTCGCTCGCGCCGTGGCTCACGCGTTCGTCGCGGGCGAGCTCGGGGCGCCGCTCCGCGCGATCCCGCTCGCGAGCGAGGTGACGCACGGAGCGGCCGCGTCGCCCGACCACCCTCTCATCCGCGAGGTGCGCGCCTTCGTCGATCGGGGCGATGCCGTCCTCGCCTTCACGCGCGACGCGTCGCCCGGGCCCGTGACGCTCGCCCTCGACGCGGCCCGCGGCAAGGGCGCGCAGGTGATCGCGGTGAGCGGCTACCCTGGCGAGGCCCTCATCTCGCACGCCGACGGGATCGTCGTCGTGCCGTCGCGGCGGAGCACCGTGATCGCCGAGACGTGCCTCGCGATCGGCCACTCGCTCTCGCGCCTCGTGGCGCGACGGATGGGCCTCGACGCGCCCGAGCCGCGCGACCCCTTCGAGTCGCAGAAGCCCTCCTCGCCCGACGAGGCGAGCGACCAGAAGCACTCGGGCTCCTCGGACGAGATCGTCGTCGCCGAGCTCGTGACCAAGTCGGC